>Ga0255340_1005193_pt1 | contig 12014 bp, 13 predicted proteins | sample wastewater_treat_7_FD_192417 | JGI IMG/M metagenome (GOLD analysis project Ga0255340, IMG submission 192417) | Wastewater microbial communities from Lulu Island WWTP, Vancouver, Canada - plant10 | ecosystem: Engineered > WWTP > Wastewater > Unclassified | place: Canada: Vancouver, British... | reverse complement strand
AGATGGTCTGTTCGCTGACGGTACGCAGGACGACCTCGGAGCGGGCGTGAAGACGGCAAGCGCGAACCAGAAGTCCACGGGGATTGACGGGACGCTCCAGGGCGTTGGCGACCTGCTGGGCGGCATCGCGGCTGTCATGCAGGCATATCCGGCGGTTCCGACCGCTGCCGCTGGCGCGGCTCAGACGTCGGCTGTTGACGGCGGCTACACGTTCGCGGCAGCTACGACGGAGGGCGGCAAGGTCGTGAGCGCGACTGTCCCAGTCACTATCAGCGGCGATGGTATAAGCGTGGTCATATTGGGCAACCGTTCGACGTGTAGTCTGTGCCAATCGCTGTGGGGCGGACTGGATGTCGCTGCCTTGTCTGCGGCGTTGTGCGGGGCTAATGTGATCGACGCGGACGCGCAGGCTGCGCCGGAGACATACGCCAAACTCCGTCCGCAGGGCGCGTTCAGCTACCCGCTGGTGCTGGTCTACGAGGCCGGACAGTTGAAGGGGCAGTTCAGCGGGAGGGGCCTGACGCAGGCCGCGCTGACGGAAAAGGTCAAGTCGCTGACAACCTGCAAGTAATGTTTTGAATGACGGCATGTTGGTGAAAATACACAATATATCACCAACATGCCGTTATATTTTTTGGGCAAAACAATTCTTTAACTCTTACGGTATATTAAAACGGTGTTGAATAACCCATATCGAGATGGTAAAACAATGATGAACGTTTACGGGCGAATACTTTGCCCGGTTACAAAGAAAGGTTGACCTATGAAAGGTATCCAAAAGTGCATCAGTCTTGTGGCAGTCATGCTTGTGGCCGGTTCTATGGCTCTTGCGCAGACTCGCCCTGTGTACAAAACCGGAACGGCAATTATGCCTGCCGGTGAAACAAACCTCTCTATCAATGTAGAAGGTTTGAAGGTAGTTGGAGACGATCTGTTGACTACCTATCTAAAGTTAGACGAGGTCGCGTTCAAGAACGTTTCTGGCACCGCTACCGGCACAGTGACGTTTTACTCCGTCGATCTGAGCAACGACACGCAGATTGAACAGCTTGCTACGGTTATTCCGAGTGAGTATCGTTCTAGTTTTCCGCGCAGAGAGATCGCTTCTCAGACAATCAATACCACTGATTGGGTTGTTACTGGCGATGTTGCTGTTGCGGTTTCTGTCAGCACTGTCATAACCAATTACGTGCCTTACACGTTTCGGCAGTTGAAGCTGTACATCAATCAAGCCGAGACTTCTGCGACCGACAACGTGTATCAGTACCTGATTAAGGCTGAGTGACAGCCCGATCAACAGGCTCCGTTTCAGTTTGTGGTTTGCTCGCAACCCTAAAAGAAGTTCTATCCTTCTGACTTCTTCCCCCGTCCAGTTTGCCTGTTCTGGACGGGGTTTTTCTCTTTCTACAAAAGAGCAATCACTTCTTCAATTTCTTCGCGGATGCTGATGATGTCTCTTTCCATCTCTTCCACGACCTTCTTGACCATGCTAAAATACTCCGCGAAAAGCTTCAATGGTATCGTGTTGTCCAGCATCGCATCGTTGAGCAAGGAAAAGGCTTTGAACACCTGTTCCTCTAGTTCTCGCATTTTCTCTCTGGCGTTGTCTTCAAGTTGACATGACATAGCATGTTTATGATCTGAAAAGTTTTGCATAGCACTTGACTGATATTGCAAAACATCCCTCTCTTTTTCTTCAGTTTTCATTCTTCACCTTCCTTCTTCAGTTTTTGAAGACTGTATCTGTAATACGGTTCTCCGTCAGAAGTTTCTAGCTTAGTCACAACCTTGACCTCGAAAAGGTGTTTTCCGTCAGAAGGCCAACTGGGGTCGTTGATGAGGTTGTTCACAACAAAACGAGGATGTCTTTCGTCCAAATACAAGAGCCATTTGCCCTTCTTCAATTCTTTGAGTGTGTAGTCGCTTCTTCCGTTGATTGTTTGGGGGACACGAAACAAGTCCCACATGTCTCTCAGGAACGCGGTTGTCAGTTTCTTCTTCATCATGGAACAAATATACTCTTCGTCAAAACGCCATTGCTGTTCCATATATTTGCGTATTTTGTTGATTGTTGCCCAATCTGCTCTGGTGTGGACAGAACGGATGTGGCAGGCGTAGCAGAGGGTGACACCGTTTCCTATACAGTAACGCGCCGCGTGTGCAAAGTGGTCTGAACAATACCAATGATGCGCTGTCAGGTTGTCTGTAGAACCGCAAAGAGCGCACTTCCAGCCGTCTCCCTGTTTGACGCGCAAGGCCCAATCCGCGTAAAGCGTTTTCTTGATTGTGCTTAGACTTACTAACTTTTCTTTTTTGCTCATTTCTTGCAACCTTTCTTAACTGCCCTTTCTATTTTCCGCCTGTGCCACTCCGGGCACCGGCTATACGGATTGCGCCACTTGCAGGCCAGCGCAACAGGATCAGTGACGCCCCGCCTGTAGTGCCAGCGCAGCGTCGCCTCGCACATCTCCCGCGCCTTGTCAATGTCAGCGCGTTCAGAAACGCGCCATTTGCGGGGTCTGCGGCCTTCGCGCCTAGCCATGATGCTTTCTACGCGGTTGGCTTCCTGAACGGCGACAGGCCACATCTGGAACGCGCCCACTGCACGTCCGCCGTCGCCTGTCCGTTTGTCCGCGCCGTTCTGCGATTCTACAGCCAGAACCGCCGCCAATGCCATTGCTATGATGTTGGTCATACTTCCGTCCTTTTTATGTCGTGAGCTATATCTGGTTGTTCGGCATATCAGGAATCGGAGCCCAAGCTACGGGGGTTAGGAATGTCCCCGCCGCCCTCCATCCCGGACAACCGTAATTCGGCACCCACATACCCACTTCAAAATCTATTACGTCGAGATCGTGAATCCTGTATGCAAGTAGCACCCGTGTTCCGTCTTTTGGCGCTGTACCCATCGTATTCCATGCCGAACAAGTCATTGGAGTTTACCTCCGCTTCGCTCCGGAAACTCAATTCCGGCGTTATGCGAATTAATCATCATCCAGTTCTTCCCGCCAGTTGTCCGGTACTTCGTAGCCCTTAGCCTTGCGAAACCTATACCACTCAGACCGAGAGCGGATTAACCCTGTCGCGTTGTAGTAGATCGTCATGGCAAGACATCCGGCAGCCCATCCCCACGCGAAACATAACAGCTTTTCCATATCCATCTCCTTTTAAAACTGCATAACCAAGCCTTTGATGCGACGGGCTACCGCGTCTCACGGCTCGTGTTGGGGGTACAAAACAGGTGCGGTTCCAAGTGTGGCGCGTTGAAGAACACAATTTCGGCGTGGAACTCTACGCCCTCGAAGCAGTCGAGAGGCAACGCCATCAGGCTCGTAATCTTCGCGGGGCACTCGTCCCGCAACCACCGCCACCGTGCGCTATTCATCCGCTGGTTCAGTCGGAATCCCATCGGGCAGAATAGCGCAATCGGAACATTCCCGCACACCGCCAGAATCTTTCGCAAGAAAACCTCACTTCCAAGCATCCGCCCCACGCCAAGGTTGAATGGAGGATTGCAGACGCACAGATCAACGGTCAGCGGCCCTTGTTCGGAAAGGAAGTCTCGACCTTGCTTCACATCATAGCCGATTGTTTCACACCCACGCCGCGCAAATGGAGCTAACAGCCGCCCATCTCCGCAGGCGGGGTCCAGCACCGACCGCACCGCAGGGAAAAGTCCAGCCACCTGCTCACACAACCAATGCGGGGTAGGGATGTCCGAGCGTTTCGGATTCTTGCGGTATTCGTTCCGTTTGACTGTAAGGGGGGAAGCCATTACGAACCCCCAACAAACACGATATTCATTCCACACCTCGCTTTCGATTCACCTTTTAATCTCACCCGTGTACCCCGTCATACGTGGAAACTCGTCTTGCCGATCATTCTGTGCAAAGAGGTTATCTTCTAACAATTGAAGAATCATTGCCGTCTCTTTCCATTTTACAGGGTAAATCTCAAGCCCATACTGGTCATATTCGTGGTCTTCATCATAACACGCACGCGCTTTTGTCGCACATGTTTCCGAGCAGCAAAAATACAACGGACCACGGTCGCTCCATGTTTGTTGTCTAGTGGCGAAACAATCACAAAATTCGCAACGAGGCATCCATTTCCGCAGAGAACCCGATAAAGATTCAACAAGGGTACGGTCTGATTCGTTTACTTTTGCTGTCATACTCAACCTCTTTCGTCGATAGTGTTTGCACCAAAATGCAGCATAGTCACTTCGTTGGCACATTTGTCAATTTCGCTTATCCACAATGTTGTCATGCCAGCAGACATAGCGCATATCGGAAAACCGCCAATTCCGTCGAAAAGACTTCCATGAGTCAACGATTTTGTGTCATCAGAGATAGAACCCTTATCTACTATTCTCTTCATCAACCACTTCCATTGTGGCAAGGCTATGGAGTTGCCCAACATCTTATAACGTTGAGAATTGCTTATCTGTTTGCCTTCTGCGGTATATTTTGTCCAGTTATCGGGATACCCGAACAGACGTTCAACCTCAATAGGAGTAATGTTACGCAAAACAATTGAAAGATTGTTATTGTTGTCCTGTCCTGTTTTGCCAACAATAACCATAGGGTGTTGCTCTCTGTTTATGTGGTCGTTGCAAACGGCGGTGATTGTAAGTGTTTTGTCGCTGACAGCATATTCGTTACGACGCGAGTTGTTGACGAAAAGAACTAAAGGAATACAGTTTTCGTTACCCCCCATTATTTTTGTTATGGTTGGTGTTTTTTTACCGTTTATATTCGACAATCGAAAACGACTGTCTGTCGGATTATGTTCTACACAAACCACATAAGGATACTTGCTCTCGTCACAACCCGAACCGCTTGCCCTGATGGTTGCTGATTTAGTCGTGAGGTTGAGGGATCGGTTTTGGTGGTTATTCCAAACGAAAAACGGGATTTCAGGCAGACCTTCTATGTCTTCTTTGACGATTGTGATCGTGTCCGCGCCTTCAGATATGGCATTGAGAATCTTCTTCAGCAAGGGCTGGAGAGGCTTGTCATTGAGCAACGACCTACGCAGTATTCCCTTAGCTTGCCTTGGAGTTAGGTTGTACTTGGGTTCAACGTGGCTTTCTACAACATCACGAATATGACTTTCAACAGGCGTGTCCGGTTCTTCACCTGCGTTCTTGCCGTCGTAACATGTGACCCATACGGGCGTTTTGAAAAGATCAGCTTCGTTCTGTATATAAGCGGAATGTGTATTGTTTTTCTCTCCGAAAAGAATATCGTGCGCGTTCACACCATCATAGTCTATCAACAGCATCAATCTCCGTCGATTCTGCGCAACACCCCAATCTCCTGAGTTACAAACGCGCCAAGCCAATGACCACATATTGTTACTGCCAACAATGTATCCGGCGCGACTCCAAACACAAGGTTTTTCCGGCACAATAAAATCTGGTTCAATGATATGAGCAAACTCTGTAAGTACGGTACGAAAATCCTTGCCTCCGTTGCAGTGCAGTATTCCGGGCACGTTCTCGAAAACCACGAAACGCGGCTTGTGCGAGGTGAGGCGCATTTCTCGTATGACCCTAATCATTTCGAGAAACAGACATGAACGGTCACCTTCCAATCCTTCGCCCGATCCAGCAGTGGAGAAATCCTGACACGGGCTTCCGCCTGTTATCACATCCACAGGTATAATCTTTCTTCCGTCAATCTTCGTTATGTCGCCGTAATTGATTGTCATCTTTCTTCAACCCTTCTGTTTGTTCTTGCCTTCAAAGACATATCAAACCTCAACGCTTTCTCTTTACCGATGCGTAGACGATTCTTTCCGCGACGCTCAAACTCACAAGTGTCCTTCCGGTCTCAAGCTTGAGTAAGGTAGTGACTTCCCATCCGTAATTTGGCATCTTGTTCTTGAAGCGGAAGAACTCGCCGATAGGAAAGGTTTCGGGACGTTTTGTTCCAAACGCCAAACTGTGGATTTTTCCATCTTTCTTGAAATACTGACAGACCTCTTTCTCGTTTCTTGTCAACGTCACGCACTTGAAGCGTGGGCGGGTCTTGTGTTCTGTTATCAGACTCCTAAATCGCCTGACAACTTTTGCTTTCTGTGTATCATTTTCCATACTTTCTTTTCCTCTATGCTTTTGCGGATTGTCATGTAGTAATAAGACAGTGCCTTAGACTTCTGCGATATGCGGTCGATGCGGCCTTTCACCTGATCGAAGTCAACGGCTGTAAGCGGCAGTTCCAAGAACACCATCGTGCTTGCGGCAACCAGATTGATGCCTGTGCCGATGGATTTCACATTGCCAAACAGGATTCTTTTTTCAGGATCGTTATCGAACAGGTGTCCCCGCTCCTTCTTCTTCTTCGCGTCGATCTGCCCGTTGACCAACAAAGATACCTTTTTGAATTTGTTGTGGAGTTGTGTCAGGGGTTCCACAGACCAACCCACAACCACGATCTTCTCTGTCTCGTCTGATTGCGCCAAGAAGTCCTGAAGCCATGCCGTCATGTCTGGTATCTTGGCTTTTGCGGCATTGCTGCGGGCCAGACCGAACGCGGGCAACATCTCCCCGCTCGCCAGTATGTCGGTCTTGGCTTCGTCCATCTTGGACTGACATTCGTCTTCGATACGCCAGAACTCCCTTCCCTCTGGTGTTGTCTTGGGGATGTCGATGCGCAGGTGTGTTTCTGTTATCTCCGGCAACTGTTCAACAACATCAGCTTTCTTGACACGTAACATGATGCTCTTGTGCAGTACCTCGCGCAGTTCGGCGATGCGCCGTTCCATGAGTGCCTTGGGCAATTTGGCCTTGCCGACCGCCGCCCATCCCACCTTGTTGAAGCCCCCACTCCAGCGTGAAGCGAACATCCTTGCCTTGGCTTTCTCTTCCGGCATGAAGGTGTCTGCGAACACACCCTTCAAACCCAAGATGTCGGGGCTGATAAGATTGGTCAGGCCCCACAGGTCGGACAGGTCGTTGACGAGCGGTGTCGCCGTAAGAAGCAGAACACGCCTACCGCACGTTCTGGCAAGCTTCTCGACTAAGGGGTATGTCTTTGTGTTGCTGTTCACAAAGTTGTGTGCTTCGTCGATTACGACTGTTTTAGGACATACCGCTTGCAGCGTCTCAACCCAGCCGCCCAAGATGTGGTGGTTTAAGACTATTAGTTTCCGTCCTGTCACTTCCGCCTCGTCCGGTGTACGTCCAAAAAGAACAGTCACGTCTTTTGGGTCACCACCCCATTTCTCCCATTCTTCAGCCCAGTTCAGCTTGACGTGCGCCGGGGCAAGTATGATGGCGGGAAGATACCGTTCTTCGTCTGAAAGCAACGCGGCAATCGAAGTGATAGTTTTGCCCAGCCCGACCGGATAGGCCAGTATGCCCCGAAGGTCTCGTTTGACAAGCCACAGTCCTCCGTCCATTTGGAATGGCTTGAGAGGCAGCGAGGTGGTGAACTCCCGTTTAGACATACAGAAGAAACGCATCCTCCGTCCGGTCTCGCTGTCGTTCATGTCTGGTGACGCGCCGCATTGATGCAGCAGCGACATGTTGTGGACGTTTGACGGAAGCCTGAACACCATCGTGCCGTCCGGCAGAGACGAAAAGGAAGGATGCCCCCACCATTTGCTTTCCCTCGAAGCCCGCATATCGTAACGAGAAACGAGTTCACCACATGCTACTGCTGCCGGTGTGTCGCACACCATGACGATCTCATTGCGCTTGAGTTGGTATTTCGGGGGTTCTGTGCTGTCAGTCATTGCGGCTGTTCCGTTCATACTTGGTTTTGCAGAAGATAGGCATAGAGAAGGCGAAGCTGTCTTGTATCTCCAGCCATTGGCAGCACATTGCCTGATGCTCGGGGTCAAACCTTCCCTCGCGGGCAAACAGCATGGACCCGCGCATGATCTTTGCCCGTCTTTCGTTTATGGTTTGGTTGAGCGTCAGCATCCATGTGCAATTGTCGGCGGCTTTGGCGCAACGTCCGAGTGTGCGGATAGTGTGCGTCTCGATCTCGTCACCCTGACGGTTGGTCTGCGTAGGGCTTATTAACAAAAGGTCAAGTTTTGAAGTGAGACCGCGCAATTCTTCCCAAATAATACGCAGTCCGTCATGATCTTTGTCGCTTGCCCTAATTGTTTTCTGCTTCATAATGTCAACATAGTCCAGAAAGATCACACGCGGGACGAAGTTCTCCGTCCGGTCAAGTGTGTCTAACAATTCATAAATCATCTCCGTCGTGAGCGATCCTGTCGGATAAGCGGCAATCCGCAATCCGCCATTCGGAGAAGACAATTCAAAGTTACGTCTGGTGTCATCTATCAGCTTCCTGTTGCCGATATGAAAGGTCTCGTTGCGCCACCAGACCGCGCTCTTCCAGTATTGCCTGCGTTCGCGGTCTTCTTTTGTTCCGTCGTTCCGGGGGAAGCAGTGGCAGCACGGTTTGTAAAGACCGCCTGTGACTGTGCGCGAGCCGTCAACAAGCCCGTCAGCCAACTGTTCTGGAGTATACCCGCTCTCTATCAATGCTTTCCAAGACTTGTTCTGGCGTGGTTCACCGGATAAACCAATAGGACATGTACCATCAGCGTTGTGTTCGCAGTCAGGCACAGGCATTGCGAAAGTCCCTGCATATTCGGGTTGCGTGACATGGAAGGAAAGGTTGGTGAACAAACGTGCGTCGATCTTCAACCTCGTTTCATCACCCGCGCTGATGAAAAGCGTGGGCACACTTCTGGCGGCAATCGAAGCGAGACTAACCAATGTAGTTGTCTTGCCTATCTTCTGATTTGCCAATATCACACCGAGGTTGTCGGGTTTCAGCCTGCTGTTCAACAGACGACCTATCTCTCCATCCAAAGTGAAGAGAGGCGGGTTAGACTCAGCCAAGGACAGAATGCCGTCCACGTCCTCTAACGCCTTGACGCAACACACGACGGAATCGCTGAAGGCGGAGAACAGGCGGCGGGCTTCTGTCGCTATCATGTCCGCACGAACGCTGTCCCCCTCTTCCCGAACACGTTCCGCGTCTTCCAGACGTTGTGAAAGAAGGGTGTTGTGTCTGCTTTTGAGATACCGTCTTGCCTTCTCCATCTGCCAAGTCGTAGGTTTGTGCGTTGCGCCGTAAGGAAGCTCAGGGAAGGACATTGATTTGAACCAGTCCAACGCGCCCTTGTCCGTGAGAAGCTTCTTGGCATCGTCGCCGGAAGCCCCCATAGCGACCTTGTGCTTCTTGGAGAACTCGCCGCACTCTTTGAAGAAAGCCTCACCGCGTGTGCCGTGAAACAGGACTTGAGATTTGGCGAACTGTGCGAACCAGACTGCGAACACATGATCGAACCAAGCCGAGCGGGCAAGGTCAAGTTCTGTCTCGGCAGGAACGACGGAGGAAAGAAAGGTTGTGTCTTGCTCTTCACTTTCCGACACGACGTTTTTTTGTGTCTTGTTGAGTATCCCTGAGATCATGTAGTACTCCTTTTCATGCCTGTATGAAGAAGTCGGACGAATAGTTTTTCTGGAGTCTCGTCTTCTTTTAACGTCGCGTTTTTACAAAGCTCGCGCCACACCGACATGCAGGATGGTTTGTTGTTCGCGCTTATGAAGGCCGAACACAGGTTTCCCAGTGCTGCGGGCATGGGTTTGTCTGCCTTTTCAAGAGGCAAACCTGTGTAATCCAAGAACGTCAACAACATCGCCTGACGTGTGCGAACAATCGCAGCCATTTTTTCTGAAGGCTTACCTGAAACGGTTTCGTGTTCGTGAACCTCGAACCATCTCTCGGGCGGTCTTTGATAAACTGGTGGGTCTTCCGGCAAAGGTTTCATATTGCCACTCCTGTTTTCTCTTTCCAGTATTGCAGTATCCCCTTCACTTCCGCAGGCGGCAGTCCACAGGACAGACATGCGTCACGCAAACGCCTTCCCCATGAAGGCAGGGGCTGTAGGCCGCGTTCGCGGCAACAAATCATTATGTTGGCGGCTGCGCGGATTGCCGCGTTGTGCTTGTCTCCGTCACAGGCCAACAGCACCTTGCTACAAGAGTTCTCCACGACAGCCTCCATGAACCTCTCCTGTCTGGCGCGTTCCTCGATGGTCATGTCGCGGGGAGGAATCGATGGAGACAGGCGGATGTTGGCGACCACGAAGGTCGGAGCCTTCCATTTGAACGGAGTGGGCAACGTTTTCTCTTCTAAACAACAAGACGCGATCTTGCAGTCGGGGTCGTGACACAGGGCGCGTCCGATTGTCGGTCGTATGAGGTTCTTGTCGCACTTGAGACAAGTCGCCTCTTCCGTGATCTCGAACAAGGCACGTTCGGCGCAGGCGTATGTCTCCGCGTCTTTGACCTGTTCCCCCGCGTTGAAGATCGCCCAAACCCCGTCATTGCTTGAAGAGACCGCGCCTATTACGAAGCCGTCCAGACCGGACAGCACATCGCGCACCTGCTCGGGTTTCAGTCCGCTTCCCTGTTCTGATATGTGATCGAAGTCAACATGGACTAGACGTGTGAAGCCGACAATGTTTTCTCGGCGGGTGAACTTGTCGAAGTACGCGCCCGGGAACATTTGCGGCAACACCATCTTCTTGTCCTCTGTACCGTTGCGCACACCCTCCGTCTTTTCTTTGAGTTCTTGATCGTCAACAATCAGGTTGTAAACATCTTCTAAAGAAATGAGTTCTTCTTCCAATCTGGCCTTGGCCACCCTTGTCTTGTATTGCAGTCCTTCAATCTCAGGAGACAAAGTAGACGAAGGAGGGTTCCCTTCTTCTTCTCCTGTCTTTGTCTCTGTCTTGGTTATCACAGTCTTGGTTTCCTTCTTGATTGCCTTCTTGGTTGTAGGCGGCTGTTTTGGGGATTCGGGCGGTTCCGGAGGCAGGTCTTCAGGTGAAGCAAAGTCGGCGGGAGGTTCAAGCCCCTCCAGCCAATCTTCTTTAGACTTACTCATCTCCGCGGTTACTTCAAACCTGTAGTAATCTGGCGACCAAGTGAAACCCTTGTCAGAACGGAAGTCCTTGTATGCAGAATAGGAAGGTGCGCAGTTACCGTTTTGTATGACGAAGTATTCGTAATCAGCAACTGAAAGAAGATGTGCGCTGTCAATTGTTCTCCTGGCCACAGCGCACGGAACATCACCCCTGTCCAGCAGGTGTTGCGCCGTGGTCAACAACGCCCATCCCACGCACACGCGCACATCGTTGACAGACCAGTTGTTGCGAACCTGAATTTCGTCCACCATCTTGCGCAGGTCGTTTCCTCCGTCGTTCGTGTTCTTGGCTATGAAGAACTCGAACCTGCGGGACAGCGGACTGTCAACCGGCAATGGGGAAAGATGATTAGAAGACAGAAGTTTGAGCGCGTTGTCCCGCACAGTCCTGTTGGCGATATACTTCTCTTTTGCCGTCTTCCATCCAGCATCAGCAAAGGACTTCACATCTTCTGCTGTGTAGCGTTCGCTTGATGTGGACGGGGCTTCTGTAAGGATGCAGACAGAAGCCATGTAAAGCGGCAGAAGGTTGTCTCCCGCGAGCGCGGTTGTCGGCACGGAGCAACTGAAATCTCTAGGCACCAAGGCGGCAATAGACTCATGCAACAGAGACTTGCCTGTTCCCTGTCCGCCATTTGTCGATGTGAAACAGAAAAGTTTGCGGCAACGGAAGTCACCAAAATCACGCAAGGCCAGAAGATGTGCGCCAGCGTCCAGAACAAAACCGACACGTTTGGCCTTGGCCCGTTCTTCGTCCTTGTCTGTGATTGTGCGTTCCAGCAAGGCGTTGAGCAGTGTCAGCGCATCTTTGCCGTCCCCATACTTTTTTGGAATTGAAAGACGCACTGGGGGTTTGCCGTAGAGCGTGTTGACCGCTTTGCGCGAATCTACCTCTATCACCTTGTGGCACCATTCGGCGCTGTCGCTGGCAACCCTGTACAATTCATAATCCGGCCTGTGCGAACGCCACCATGTGCCGAAAGGGACAGGGACAACGACAGGCTTCTTGGTCTGCTTGTCTATCTGCCTGTCACGCACCCATTCATG
>Ga0255340_1005191_pt1 | contig 12016 bp, 12 predicted proteins | sample wastewater_treat_7_FD_192417 | JGI IMG/M metagenome (GOLD analysis project Ga0255340, IMG submission 192417) | Wastewater microbial communities from Lulu Island WWTP, Vancouver, Canada - plant10 | ecosystem: Engineered > WWTP > Wastewater > Unclassified | place: Canada: Vancouver, British... | reverse complement strand
TATGGTGAGGGTCGTTATGCCAGCCGCGATGTTGGTAAGCTTTCCAGGAAAAAATCTGCGGTTAAAATATCTGTAAAAGGGGTACGCAAAATAAGAAAGTACGGCTGACCAGATAAGGGGACGGCCTAGAGGAGATACGATAAGCCAGGAGAGGAAGACGAACAATATCAGAAGCGCTGCGAACGGTATCAGACTCTCCCTGATCTTCTTCGACATCATTAAGTAACGGTCATCCTGCAATGTCTCTGCCTCCGATCATAATAAACAGGTCCCGGAAGATGACCCGCGTACGATGTTGTTTTTTGATCACGCTTATGAGATATCAACTGACCAATGGTAATTATACTATGATTTTACGGTGAGGATAAATCAGTCTTTATGCCCGGTCCTGACTCTTGCCGCCGCAAGGGCGGAGAGGGCGGCTCCCACCCCGTTGTCTATATTGACCGCGACAAGGCCGGGACTGCATGAACAGAGTATCGAGCGAAGCGCCGTCATGCCGTTCTCGGCTATGCCGTACCCCACAGATGTGGGAAGGCCTATGACGAGCGAGGAGACCAGTCCGGACACTACGCTGGGAAGGGCACCGTCCATGCCGGCGGCAACTATCACGACGTCCGCCTTTTTTATCTCGGGCAGTACTTCGAAGAGGCGGTGTATGCCGGCGACTCCGACATCGTAGAAACGGTCCGCCCGGGATCCGAAAAATTCTATTATGCGGGCGGCCTCCTCGGCGACAGGGATATCCGTGCTCCCGGCAGAGACGACAGCAACGATGGCTCCGTTTTTTTCTATCGTCCCGAACGATGTGATCCCGACTCTTGAGACCGCATCATATTCAAAGTCCTCAATTATTGAGGCGACGACGGAACGCTGACGCTCATCCATCCTGCTGAACGCGGTGTCGAGCCTCTTGTTTATTATCTCTTCCGCTATTTCACGAAGCTGCTTCTCCGACTTTCTCTCGCAAAAGATGACCTCCGAGAAACCCTTCCTCTTTACCCTGTCCAAATCAAGCCTTACTTCCATATCCAAGTCCCCGGCCTGTGCCTACTCCCACTCGATCGTTGCCGGCGGTTTTCCTGTGATGTCAAGCACCACCCTGTTTATTGCGGGGACTTCGTTGCATATCCTTCTGCTGACCGTGTCCAGAAGCTCATAGGGCAGGTGCACCCACTCAGCCGTCATGGCATCGAGCGATGAGACCGCTCTCAGTACGGCCGTCTCTCCGTAGGTCCTGACATCCCCGACTACGCCCACGCTGCGCACGGGAAGGAGCGCGCAGAAGGCCTGCCATATCTCGTTGTAGAGCCCGAACTCCTTTATCTCCTCTATAAAGATGGCATCGGCTTCCCTCAGCACATCGAGACGCTCCTTCTTAAGTTCTCCGAGGCACCTTACCGCAAGCCCGGGGCCAGGGAAGGGATGCCTTTCGAGGAAGTGCGGTTCTATGCCCAGAGCCCTTCCTACCGCCCTGACTTCATCCTTGAAGAGGTCGCGGAGCGGCTCGAGAAGCTGCATTTTCATGTCATCGGGCAGTCCGCCCACGTTGTGGTGGCTCTTGATAACGTTGCCTCCGCCGTGTCCGCTCTCGACAACATCGGGATATATGGTGCCCTGGAGGAGCCAGTCCGATCCTCCGAGCCTGCGGGCCTCCTCTTCGAACACTCTTATGAAGAGCTCGCCTATTATCTTTCTCTTTTTCTCGGGTTCCGTCACTCCCGCAAGAGCCGAAAGGAACCTCTCCTCTGCGTCGACCTTGTGGACATTCAGTCTGAGGGAGCGGTATGTCTCCATAACCTGGTCCGCTTCGTTCTTCCGAAGGAGCCCGTGGTCGACGAATATGCAGTGCAGGTTGTCTCCGACAGCTTTTGAGGTGATCACCGCAGATACCGTGGAGTCCACGCCTCCGGAAAGTCCGCATATGACCCTGCCGGAGCCGACCTTTTCCCTGATCTTCCCGACTTCTTTGTCGATCCAGTCATGACCGAGGTCCCAATCCGCCTTACATCCGCATATATCAAATATGAACGCCGAAAGGATGTCGTTTCCCCTCGGAGTATGGGCAACTTCGGGGTGGAACTGCAGTGCGCTTATCCTTCCGTCCGGGGATTCAAAGCCCGCAAGGGCGCCGTTTTCGCTCCGGGCCGTCGCCTTGAAGCCCTTGGGAAGCTCCGTGACCTGATCCCAGTGGCTCATCCAGACGCTTGTCTCCTTCTCGCCCTTCAGCCTGCCGAAAAGGCGCGCGTCTTCAGAAAGAGAGATCTTTGCCCTTCCGTACTCGGCTGCCTCTCCCTTCTTTACCGTACCTCCGAACTGGTGGGCCAGGAGCTGCATCCCGTAGCATATCCCGAGCACCGGGACATCGGAATCGAGAATGTGCATCGGCACGGACGGGGCATTGTCTTCAAGGACGCTCCTTGGACCTCCTGAAATTATTATGCCGGAAGATGAGGAGGCCTCTATCATCTCCACCGGGGAGTCCCAGAAAAGTATCTCGCTGAAGACGCCAAGTTCCCGCACCCTCCTCGCGATAAGCTGTGTGTACTGGGAACCGCAGTCCAGTATTAGGATCTTGTTCTCTCTGTTTTTCATCTATATTTACCTGCCCTTTCACAAACATACTCTTTCGCGTTAGTAAGTATGACATAAAGAGGCACCGATTTCCACTCCCATGTCTATATCGGACAAAAAAACAGACGGGGTCTCCCCCGTCTGTTCTCTGATATTTCGTGTTTTTGCCCGGTATTAGTAGTCCATACCGCCCATTCCGCCCATACCGGCTACGTCGCCGAGGGTCTCTTTCTTTTCGGGCTTGTCGGCTACAAGTGCGTCCGTCGTGAGGACCATCGCCGCGATGGAGGCCGCGTTCTGTACCGCCGAGCGTGTGACCTTCACGGGGTCGATGATACCGGCCTTGATCATGTCGACGTATTCGCCTGTCGTAGCGTCAAGACCCTGTCCGGCCTTAAGCGTCTTCACCTTCTCGATGATGACATCGCCCTGGAGCCCCGCGTTCGTGGAGATGAGGTGGAGTGGTTCGGTGAGCGACTTGCGGACTATCATGGCTCCGGTCTTCACATCGCCTTCGAGTTTCGCTATTTCCTTGTCAAGTTCCTTTGTGCACTCAACGAGGGCTACTCCGCCGCCTGCGACGATGCCTTCCTGTACTGCCGCGCGGGTCGAGTTGAGAGCGTCCTCGATGCGGTGCTTGAGTTCCTTCTGCTCAGTCTCTGTTGCCGCTCCGACCTGGACGACCGCGACTCCGCCGACTATCTTGGCAAGGCGTTCCTGGAGCTTCTCTTTGTCATACTCTGATGTTGAATCTTCGAGTTCCTTCTTTATCTGGGCTGCGCGGTCCTTGATCTTCTGCGGATCGCCCTTGCCTTCGACTATCGTCGTGTCTTCCTTTGTCACCTTGACCTTTTTGGCTCCGCCGAGAACGCTCGTGTCTGCGTTTTCAAGCTTCATGCCGACTTCTTCGCTGATCACTGTCGCGCCGGTCACTACTGCGATATCCTGGAGCATTGCCTTTCTGCGGTCGCCGAATCCCGGTGCCTTGACCGCAACTACCTGGAGGATGCCGCGGAGCTTGTTGACAACGAGCGTCGCGAGTGCTTCGCCTTCGACATCCTCTGCGATGACAAGGAGGGGCTTCCCGAGCTGTACTATCTTCTCAAGGACGGGGAGCATGTCTTTGACGTTGCTGATCTTGCCGTCTACGATCAGTATGTTGGCGTCGTCGAGGACTGCTTCCATACGGTCGGGATTGGTGATCATGTAGGGGCTGATGTAGCCCTTGTCGAACTGGAGCCCTTCGACCGTCTCAAGTGTCGTTCCGAGACTCTTGCTGTCTTCCACTGTGATGACGCCCTCTTCTCCGACCTTGTCCATGGCCTCTGCGAGAAGTTCGCCTATCGCCTTGTCGTCGGCGGAGATCGCCGCGACCTGAGCTATCATGCTGTGTTCTTTTACCTTCACTGCCTGTTTCTTGAGCTGTTCCACAACGATACCCGTTGCGATCTCGATACCCTTGCGGATGAGCATTCCGTTGGCGCCTGCCGCTACGTTCTTGATGCCTTCACGGACCATTGCGCGGGTAAGTACGGTTGCCGTCGTGGTCCCGTCGCCTGCGACATCGTTCGTCTTTGATGCGACTTCTTTGATGAGCTGTGCGCCCATGTTTTCAAAGGGATCTTCGAGTTCGAATTCCTTTGCTATGGTGACGCCGTCGTTTGTGATGGTGGGTGAACCGTATTTCTTGTCAAGAACTACGTTGCGGCCTTTCGGTCCGAGGGTGATGCCTACCGTATCGGCAACTTTATTCATTCCGCGCTCCATAGCACGGCGGGCTTCTTCTTTAAAAAGCAGTATCTTTGCCATGAATATATTCCTCCCAGAATTATATTTTGAATTAAATTATTTTCAGGACTACTTCGTTACTACCGCGAGTACATCTCTTTCGCTGAGGATGAGGTATTCCTCGCCTTCAAGCTTCACTTCTGTGCCGGAGTATTTGCTGTATATGATCCTGTCGTCCACCTTGACATCCATAGGCTGGCGGGTCCCGTTCTCAAGCACCTTTCCCTCTCCGACCGCTACTACGATGCCCTCTACCGGCTTCTCTTTCACTGTTTCGGGAAGTACGAGACCGCCCTTTGTCTTCTCTTCGTGAGGTACGGCTTTGACAACTATCCTGTCTCCAAGTGGCTTAAGTTTCATAAAATTACCCCTCCTGTTGATTTTTTGTAATTTGATATTAGCACTCACATTAATCGAGTGCTAACTTCTTTTCGAGTGAAAGTTTAATAAGAACGACGTCTTTTCTCAAATGTTATTAGCGTCAAATATACATGATTATAGCCTATCATGTTGATTTTTCTGTGTATTTTATGCGTTTTTGAACATACTTTGACTTTTGTTTATCTTACATAGTTTCTGCAGCATTCTGCAGTTTGGGCACATGCAGTAAACAGCACTTTGCACGTCAAACGATCCGTAAAGAGCTCTTCAGCCCGGAGGAGCCGGAGGCCGTTCATCCATTTATACGGCGGAAGGATCAAGGGAGCAGACCGTTACCAGATCTGCCAGGAAGGGTCGGGAGAGAGCGTGAGGTCGGATCTGTTTCCCCTCATGTAAGAATCCACACCTGCGGAGGCTATCATCACGGCATTGTCAGTGCACATCTCGACAGGAGGGAGAAAGAGATCCCACTTCTCCTCCGCCGCAAGCTCCTCAAGCCTTCTGTGAAGGCCTGAGTTTGCAGCGACGCCGCCCGAGAGGGTCAGCTTTTTTATGCCTGTGATATCCATGGCCAGCTTTATCTTGCAGGTAAGGGAGTCAACGACCGCCTTTTGGAAGGAGGCGCATATATCCTCTTTTTTTATCGAAGTCCCGCTCTTCTCGGAATTTCTGATAATGTTTACGGCAGCCGTTTTGAGCCCGCTGAAGCTGAACTCTACTTTATCGGTGTTTGAGAGCGGCGTGGGAAGGGGGTAACTGTCGGGATCCCCTATGTATGAAAGTCTGTCTATCACCGGACCTCCGGGATATCCGAGCCCCATCATCTTGGCGATCTTGTCATAGGCCTCTCCCGCAGCGTCGTCTCTCGTGGAGCCGAGAAGCTCGTACTTGCCGAAATCTTTGACGCAGACTATTTCGGTGTGTCCGCCTGAGACTATGGTCGATATGAAGGGGGGTTTGAGCTTCCTGTTAGCGGCGACATTCGCGAATATATGTCCCTCGAGGTGGTTCACCCCTATTATCGGCACATCCCACGACTGTGAGAGCGCCTTGGCTGTCATCACGCCGACGAGGAGCGAACCCATCAGCCCGGGGCCCGCCGTGACGGCTATGAGGTCGATCTCCCCGGACGGATCATGTATGCCCGACGCTTCCAGGGCCCTCTCAAGGAGGGGCATTATCATCTCCTGATGCATCCTGGACGCCAGTTCGGGCACGACCCCGCCGTATACGGAGTGAGATTTGATCTGGCTTGAAATGACTGAGAAGAGGACGTCGTTCCTTCCTCTCATCAGAGCTATCGCAGTGTCGTCGCAGCTCGTCTCGATGCCGAGTGTGATCATATCACGCTGTCTCTTCAGCATCCGCATCTGCCTCCGCAGGAGGAACAGCTCCCGCCGCCGCAGCTGCTGCATGATGCTTTCCTTTTGGGCTCACCCTCCAGGTGTATCAGTATCCTCGACCTGCACTTCGGGCATTTTTCGGCCGTATAGTCCGATTTGAAAACATTGCCGCACGAAGCGCATCTATACTTGTGCATTTATTTCGGTACCCTCCATTTTACGAGGTCGTCCCCGTAGCCCACCATGATCTCCTGACCCGGCCTTGCATACTCCTGCGGGACGACAAAGGCGAACTGCCATGTCGTACCGGCGTCGACCGTGCCGAAAGGATTCTTCCAGCTTGAGGAAATGACATCCTTTTTCGTAAGGTTATAGCCGCCTACGCTTATCTTCTTCTCTTCCACCGTCCAGGGCTTGTTTGCCTCAAGGTTGGCGATGAAGAGGACCTTCTTTTTCGTCTCTGGCGACCCGTAGTACTGGTTCAGGTCGTCGACCCACGGCGCAAGCCCCTGTTCGGCGGAGATAGCCTTCGAGAGCTTTGCGTCGAGGTAGATGAACTGTATCGTACCCCTTGATCCGAGGATGAGATCGCCGAATACCTCCCCCTCGACCCAGCAGTCTATCTGCCTTTCCTCCAGCAGTGCATTCAGATCCTTCTGTTCCGCCGCCTCTGCCTTGAACAGTGCAGGGGAGAGGACTATGCATAAAGTCAGCAGCAGGACCGGAAACAATAAATATTTTCTTTTCACTCTTACTCCCCCTTGATCGTCTGCAGATCTACGCAGATCAAAATCACAGCGTGTGCTCCTCAATGATAACATCAGACCCCGATTATTGGCCGAACTTTTTTGCCTGTCCCGGAAAGAGGATCTCAGATCCGTTCACTTCCTCCGCACAAAAAACGTACTCCGGGATCATTGTCTCTTTTTCAGCGCGTCCCTGATCCATCCCCACTCGGAGCAGCGCAGGAGTATCGTCGGGATGGAATAGAGGATGACTCCAGCAAGGACCATCACTGCCAGCCAGCCGGCCCTGATCAGGACCGATGCCGAAAGGGGGTATGGCATGACTGTTTTCAACATATTGAGGACAATGAACATAAATGCGGTCGAGAAGGATATCTTTGCGACCCACTTAAGGCCGAATACGCTGAGCGGTTCGCTCAGGTTCCTCGAAAGGGCCCACGCACCGTACAGGCTGGAGCATGTGAATGCAAGCGCCGTAGCGCCCGCAAGCCCCGCGTACATAAAAACCGGCATAAGCAGTACGCATGCGGTAAGGTTTACTGCCACGGTCACAGCGGTCACACCGACCGCCCCGCGCGGCATGCCTCTCGCGTACATAGCCCTCAGGATGACCGTACTGCTCGCCATCCCCGGAAGGCCCAGAGCGTATATGGCAAGCGCTGTCCCCGTGGCGTGCCAGGCCCATTCGGTAAAGGCCCCCCTGAAAAAAAGTATGTGGATCATCTCCTGCGAGAGAGCTATGAGGCCGACGGATACCGGCAGTATCACAAAAAGGTCGAATCTCAGGGCGTCCCTGATAAAATCCCTGAATCCCGCCCTGTCCGCGGGATCCTGGCGTGAAAGCATGGGAAGCACGGCCTGCGATATGGCTATGACAAAGAGTCCGAGAGGAAGCTGGAGCACCCTGTCGGCATATGTGAGGACGGAGATCGACCCTCCCGTAAGGAACGAACCGAACATCCTGCTGATGACGGGGTTCACCTGGTTCAGAGACAGTCCGGCCGCATACGGGAAGAAGAGGTACATCATCTTCTTCAGTTCTTCGTTTTTTCTTGTCGGAACGGAGGGCGTGAGAAGCATTCCCATCCTGCCGCACCAGTACCACTGCAGGGTCATGTGGCAGGCTCCTCCGATGAGGACTGCGGCGGAGAGGTTCCATATCGAGAGGTTTTTCATCGTTGCCAGGAGGAAGAGTATGTATGCGAGGTTGCTGACTGCAGGAGCGACTGCCGGGACGAAGAACGAGCCCATGCTGTTGAGCACTCCCATCGCGAGAGCTCCGACCGACACAAAGAGTAGGAACGGGAACATTATCCTCGTCAGGGATACCGCAAGCGCCCTCTCTTCGGCTGCGAATCCGGGGGCCATTATACCCACAAGCACCGGGGCGAAAATTATCCCGACCGTGACGACGAATGCCCCGCCGAGCATCAGGACCGAGATGGCCTGCTTCGCCAGGCTTTCTGCCGAATCTTTGCCTTTGCTTTCAAGCGTCCTTGAAAATACGGGCACAAAAGAAGCCGAGAGCGCACCCTCGGCCAGAAGCTGACGTGAAAGGTTCGCGATCGTGTATGCGACATAGAACGCGTCAAGCTGACGTGTCGCTCCGAAGAGGGCTGCTGTAAGCATCTCCCTCGCAAGCCCCAGTATCCTGCTTGCCAGGGTGCCGACCATCATCCTCATCGCATGTCTTACCATGCCCGGAAGGTTGTCGTTTCGGCTCATCTGAGCATATCAGCCTTTACCAGCAAAAATCCGCTCCGAGGTAGAATTTTCTCGCCTCCTCGTTCTTAGCGATATCCCCGGGCAGACCTTCAAGGAAGACCTTGCCCTGATGGATAAGGTATGCCCTGTCTGTTATCGAGAGAGTCTCCCTGACGTTGTGGTCGGTAAGGAGTATCCCGTACCCCTTCTCCTTCAGTTCCCTTATTATCGCCTGAAGGTCTGCGACAGCTATCGGGTCGATCCCGCTGAAAGGCTCGTCGAGCAGGATGAACGACGGATCGAGCGCCAGGCATCTGGCGATCTCGACACGGCGCCTCTCTCCCCCGGAAAGCGATATCCCGAGGATGTTTTCTATATGCTTGAGCCCGTAGCCCGTGAGCAGCTTTTCGATCTTCTCTTCGCGGACTTCCTTCTCCATGCCGGCCTCTTCGAGGACGAGCTCAAGGTTCTGCCGGACCGTCAGCTTCCTGAAGACGGAGGCCTCCTGGGGAAGATATCCAAGCCCGGTCCTTGCCCTCTCATACATCGGCAGGGCCGTGATATCCTTCTCTCCGTTGAAGACCCTTCCCGATTCGGGCATTATCCTGCCGATCATCATGTAAAAAGTGGTGCTTTTGCCGGCTCCGTTTGGTCCCAGAAGTCCGACGATCTCGCCCCTTTTTATGTCGATGGATACGTTGTCCACTACCCTTCGTCCGTTGAAGGATTTAACGAGGTGCTCCGCTTTGAGCACCTCAAATTTCGTTCTTTCAGATGGTGTCATTGACTATTCCCCGCTTTATCGCTTCTCTTCTTTACTTGTCCTTATTTTCGCCTGTGACGAAGGTGATCCTGGAATTGCCTTTGGCCTCGATGTCGTTGGTATCCTCATGGACAATGATGGTATCCGCGGAGACCGTCTTTCCGTCGCTCCTGACAGCCTTCGCGTTTCCGGAGACCACGAAGGTGGCCTTGGCTTTGGAGTATACTCCGTTGTCTCCCGTTACCCTGCTTTTGAGGCCTTCCTTGTCCACAAAGTCGATCACTACATTCCCTGTCGCGTTAAGCTCATTAATCTCTTCTTTTACGGTAGTACCCTCGACCGAGTCGGCGCTTACAGTGATCTTTTGCCTGATATCCTCATATCTGGTAACTTTTTTGCCCCAGAACCTGTCTTTGTGTCGCCCCGCCTCTTCGGCTATGAGGATATTGTTTTCTGTTTTGGCATTCACGTTTCCCTTTGCGGTGTAATTCTGGGTCCCAAGCTCCCACAGGATATAATCCGCGTCTATCTTTTCATTCGCGCCGCGCGTCAGGCGGACATTGCCGACAGCCTCGGCTATACCGTCGTTATCCGCGCTCTTTGTTCCCTTCCATTTCACCTTATCCGCAGTCAGATCTGTCTTTTCCGCAGGGAACGTTCCCTTAACGTTTCCCTCGAGCGTAAACTCCGAGGTCTCCATGCTGCCCTCTCCCCTGTCGCCCCAGAGCGTGGCTCCCTCTCTTTTTATTATTACATTGCCGACAGCCAAGATTTTTTTCGTGTTCACGTTGTACTTGATGGTGTCGGCAGACATCGTGCCCTCGGCCGGCTCGGCGCAGAAACCCGTCTGGGCTGCTAACAACAGTATAAGAAGTGCTGCCGGAAGCGATTTAAGGATATTTTTCATTACTGACATAGACAGACCTCATTCCCTGAAAATAGATCAATGCGATATCAATGGACATATAGGCATATTTTACAGCCTAAATCATCATTTGGCCTTAACGTTTTTGGTTTTGTTCCATATCGTAAGGAAAATGTCATGGAGAAAAACGAAGTAGTCCTGGTCTTTGACAGGAGGAGGCAGCGTCATCCTGTACTCGTATCCTGTCGCAACGGCCCTTATGATCTCCGGGGTCCAAGGATCCAGAAGTATGAGCCAGTTGCGTCTTTGGGCCTCATCCAGCGCGGCTTTGACAGCCGCCGTATCCCCCGCCTTCCACCTTTCCCAGACTGACGCGGGGGGCCTTACCGCACCGGTTATCGAGGAGCGTATCCATGTCCCCTCGGCCCCCGTTATGTCAAGCATCTTCGTGCTGCCAAGCAGATGCTTCCCGATATCTATGGTGCTCTCGATCTTCGACTGGAACTCGGCGAGCCGTCTCTGGTAGTATGTGTACCTGCCCTTATCCTCTTCAGCCATTATCCTCATCACGCTCTGGGCGATGAACGGCAGCATCGCGGGATCGAAGAAGGCGTTTATCAGGCTGCTCCCTGGTCATTGGAACATCTTCGTAGAGCAGCCTGAGATCCTTGCTGTTTCTTTTTATCCTGAAATTTTCGGCGTCCCTCGCGTCTATAGCGATCACTATCTCTCCGGATCTCGGGGAAGCTGTCCTCACGACATTGCCGGAAGCATCCCAGTTGGAAAGATAGCGGACGTTTTTCGTGTCGCCGGATATGAAGGAGGCTATGAACCCCACCCAGGGCGAGGTCACGGCAAAATTGGCCGCACCCGCCTCGGCCGGTCGGAAGGATATGACCGCCAGTACGAGAATGGCCGGTATTATCTTATTGATCCTTGTGCGAAGCGGTACTCCGGCCATCAGCCCGGACGGCTCCCCGGCTTGACGAGCGGCAGTCCCTCTTTGCAGAGCGGACACTCCTTTTCTTCAAAGAGCGGGAAGCTCAGTTTCCAAAGAGAGACAAGATCCCATCCCTCACATACGCCCTCCGCGCGTCTGTCGATGATAGATCCCGAAGAGACCCAATCCGCGCCTCCGTCGGTAAGTATCCGGGCCGTCTCTCCTGAGGATTTGCCGGTGGTCACGACATCCTCCACGAGAGCAAAGCGTACTTTTCCCGGATGGGGGAAGCGTCTGAGCCTCATTTCCCCGTCCTGCCGTTCACAGAATATGAACGGGATCCCGAGGACCCTCGCCACCTCATGACCGATTATCAGTCCTCCGAGAGCGGGGGAAAGTATCACCTCCGGTTTTGACGGGGCCAGCCTCTCGGCCAGCTTTTCTCCGGCATAAGCCGCGAAACGGGGGAAACGGAGCATAAGCGCACACTGTATATAGTGTCCGCTGTGGAGACCTGAGGTCAGTTTGAAATGCCCCTCCAGGTGGGCTCCGCTCTCCTTCATCATCTCCATTATCCTTGCGGTAACGACATCACCGTCTCTGTTTGAGCGATCTGTATCCATCACCTTACCTCCGATATCTCTTCAAGCGTCTTTTTTACTTCGGCGATCGGGTCTTCCGCCTCAAGTATGGGCCGACCCACGACTATAAATGAAGCCCCCGCCGCGGCAGCTTCTTTTGCGGTCGCCACCCTTGTCTGATCATCCGCGGATGTTCTCGTTCTCCTGATCCCGGGGACCACCCTTGCAAGTTTTCCCGCCTTCCCTTTAAGGAGCGAAAGATCCAGAGGAGAACATACTATACCGTCAAGACCTGCCCTCTCCGCCGCGAGCGCCCTTGCCTCAAGCGAAC
>Ga0255340_1005190_pt1 | contig 12017 bp, 10 predicted proteins | sample wastewater_treat_7_FD_192417 | JGI IMG/M metagenome (GOLD analysis project Ga0255340, IMG submission 192417) | Wastewater microbial communities from Lulu Island WWTP, Vancouver, Canada - plant10 | ecosystem: Engineered > WWTP > Wastewater > Unclassified | place: Canada: Vancouver, British... | reverse complement strand
ATGTATATTCATTTTGTCTTACAAGATGGAATTATTATGATATGATTATGAGAAAACGCAGGATGATTAATTCTAAATTAATAAGCTGTAAACAATTAGACCCATCTGTTGCTAATTTTGATACTAGTTATTTTCAAAATTACAAGTATTTCAAAATTAATACTATTAATAAATTTAATAAAACTACTCAAGTAATATTTACTAAACAATATTATATAGTCGCTAATAGTGATAAATGTGGATGTGTTTCTAAAAATACTATATTATATATTAAAATACCTTGGTCTATAATTGGTACATACAGAAAGAATAAATTTAAAAAGTTTGGCGATCTTCAAAATGTATTTTTTCATAAAGAACCGCAAGTTAATATTCTATTTGATGGAATATTGAATAATATAGATGTTGTTAATTTATTAAATAAATGTAGCCATGATAATCGATGTGATCAAATTTTAAATTCCAAGACATAATATATAACAGTTAAAATATGTTAACATATTTTAATTTTAAAAAATTAGATATTTATTTTTTTGCAAATATCAATAAGATTAAAGAGATTATTTGATTTATTAATATCATTATTAGCAATTGGTGTATCCCAAAAATTATTTTGTTGCGTAATTATTTCTTGTCCTATATTATTGATATTATAATTATTTGTTTCTGTATGTATAATTTCATTTTGTTCTATATTAATTGGTTGAAATTGATTAATTAATTGAAATTCATTAATTTGTTGATATTTATCAGTTTGTTGACATTCATCAGTTTGTTGACATTCATTAGTTTGCTGAAATTGATTAATTTGTTGATATTCATTAATTTGTTGACATTGATTAGTTTGTTGACATTCATTAGTTTGTTGACATTCATTAATTTGTTGACATTGATTAGTTTGTTGACATTGATTAGTTTGTTGACATTCATTAGTTTGTTGACATTCATTAGTTTGTTGACATTGATTAGTTTGTTGACATTCATTAGTTTGTTGACATTCATTAGTTTGTTGAAAATGGGTTATGTCTTCACATTTATTTATTTCTTCACAAGGATTAATTGATTTACAAGTATTACATTGGCCGCAAGGATTATTAGGAGCACATATTGGTAAAGATAATCCTTCAAATATAACTGATAAAATACCAATTATTACAGTTAGTCCTAAAAAAGGAAAATACCAAAATTTATCATTTAATGTTAAATCTAAATTTATTGCCCATGGTCCATATCCCAATATCAAAATCAATGCAATGGCATAAATAAAAAATGCTATTATTGATACAATACAAGAATATAAAAATTCAGTTGGATAAATTGCTGCTAACATGCTTCCTATTATTGATAATGTTAATGCTAACCACAATGCACCCCATACATACCATGTCAGATTTGAGTTCATAGCTGCATATATAAATCCAACACTAATTAGTATTAAACCAACAATATTTAATGATAAATATACCCAAATATAATAATCATAATCAATATATACATATTCTTTTATTAAAACACCTAGCAATATTATTATCAATCCTAACATTAAGGTATAAAATACATAAGAGGATGTTTTTGTGTAATTTAATAATGCCCATAATGCAATAATTATAAATATCAAATAGATAACATAAAAAATAAAATATAATAATCTATTTGTATCCATAATAAATTTTATATATCATAAAAATTATTAAAAATATTTTATGTCAACATAAAATATTCGATTAATGAATGAAAAATTGTGATGCCATTTTTAAAAAGATCCCAAATCACAATAAATATTTTAAATGGTATTTATTATTTAAATATATGTTGATATGTAATTAATGTTCTTGTTAATTTGCTTTGGATCTAAAAATAATTTATTATTGATTTTAAGCTTTTTTATCATATTTTTTAAAAAAAAATGAAATTTATATTATATACTAAGTATAACATAAATTAAAATTACTTATACTCATGGATACATATCATAAAATATATGCTGATTTCAAGTGTATTGAAGATGAATTTTTTAATTTAATATATATTCCTCTTATCGATAAATATCACAATATATCTGGTTATGCTGTATCTAATTTATCATTGAAAGATAAATTATTAAAATATAGTTATCATCAAGTAATAGAAACACATAAAAATAAAAAAAGATATGCAAGATCTAATTTAGGAATTTCTATGCACGAAATTGTTATTGGAGGAAAAGCAACTAAGGGATATAAAATCGATCATATTAATAGTGATGGATTGTTTAATACGGAAGAAAATTTACGCTATGCAACAGACAGATTAAATGCACAAAATAGATTGAAAAAAACTAATACTAGTAGTAAATATATTGGTGTTTATTTTGATAATGGCATGCTTAAATGGGCGTCAAGTATTAGCGATAATTATAAACGTTTTTATTTAGGTTCATTTGAAAATGAAACTGAGGCAGCAAAAGTTTATGATATGCATGCTATATATTATTATAAAAATGAATCCCCGTTAACAAATAATTTACTTACAAAATCTGAAATCGAAAATATAAAAAATAATGGAATACCTGAAAAATATCAAAGGAAAACTAGGGATCTACCTAAATATATTACTAAAAGATATAAGAGCAGCTATAGATTTAGAATTATGTATGATGGTAAAGAATATTGTAAATCAGTTAAAACTTTAGAAGAAGCTATAATTTTAAAAAAAGAGTTTCTTGAAAAAATATCTAAAAATAAAGAAATTACTAAATATGAGAAAGAAATAATGAGAAATACAAACGGATTAGCTATCATATATATGTCTAATGGAAAGGAGTGTTTAGTTGATGATGATCATTGGCATGATTTAATGCAATATAAATGGAATTGTTATATAAACGAAAATGGTAAAATTTATGGATATCCATCAAGTACCGTTAATGGAAAAACAGTAAAATTACATAGATATATTTATGAAAAATATATAGGTCAGATACCATCTGATATGACAGTAGATCATATCATATCTAGTTCTATATTAGATGTCAGAATCAAAAATTTACGTTTAGCTAATAGCTCATTACAAGCACATAACAAAGATATGTCAAAAAATAGAATAGATAAGTATAAAGGAATTAACCCTACAACAACTGGTTATAATGTAATCGTTAATGAAAATTATCATGGAACGTTCAAAACAGCAGAAAAAGCAGCAGAAAAAGCTAATGAAATTTACACCTCGATATATGGAGATCAAGCCACTTTAAATGTTATTGATTTTTCTAAAAAAACAACTATATATGATAGAATACCAGAAGAAAATATCACAAAAGAATATATAATGGGGTTAACGAAAGTTTGCGATGTTAAAAATATAGTAATTAAGAAAGGATTGAATCCTGGAAAAAATGGGGTAAGATTAAACGCTGATAAAATTATATTATCAGATATCAAGCTAAAAACTCTTGATAAATATAAACAAATTATTATAGATAAATTATATCCTGAAACAGATGTACTATACTAAACTTTTAAAATTATCTAGTAGAGTATATTTTAACCAATAATTCATTATGATATGACATATCCTCTGGAATTACAAGAGCCCCATCTAAAACAAATTCTTTTGCATCCATTCCATTACTACGCCCATCTTTGGTATGTTTATCAATTACGAAATCATCGATTTTCATCATCTGATATCGTCCATTTAACATCATGTCAATATCATCATTATCAGCAGGATCTAAAATAATATTAATTTTTTCATATTTTATATTGTACAACCCGACCATCACGGCTAACTGTAAAAATGGTCTATTTTCAGTGTGATTATAATATGCTTCTACTAAAATATCATGAGTTTCAACATCAATAAATTTAGAAAGTACTTTCCATAACAATATATCTGATTTTCCTGTACTACATCTAGCATTACCAATTATAAACTTTTTTCTTTTAGATTTTAATGTTATATTTTTACTAGCTTCTAAATAAAAATAACACCAAGTAAAAGCATTAAAATCTTTATTAATCAATCTTAACCAAAATGTTAATAAGTATGATTTTATTTCTTCTGGATCAGATTCAACAAACAAATCGCAATTATTATTTTCAGTAATAAACGATAAATCGTCTGAAGTAAATGCAACATCAACAGGTAATCCTGATTCGATGGCTATTTTTCTACCGTCAGGATTTGCATAAGCTCTCCAACAATGACTAGGAAAACGACTTTTCTTAGAATCTGATAATAATTTAACTATTTGATATAGAATTCTAACATCCCTATTTTTATTTTGTATTAATTCAGTAACTTCTAAAACTAAAGGTAAATTAGCAGGACCAATATCCTCATTTGCGATAATAGCCAATCGATTATATAAGTTAGTTACAGCTGCTTTAGCTTCTGGGATTTCATTAAATCGATATAATTCAAATGCTATCAATAAAGCTTTTTCAGTCATGTTTCTTCTGATATATTTTTGTAAAGCCGATTTAGCAATATCTAATTTAATTCCACTAAATGTAGTACTACCACCAAATATTCCTTTCCAGTTCATATATCCGTCAACGTCAACATTAACATCAACATTAATAGGTGGATACTTAATTTTCAGTTGATCTCTTAATTCCATTAATAATTTACCTAAATGATTAGAACCATTTTTATCATCACCTATACCCCAAAATGAATCATATTTGGAATTTTCAAATAAATGATTAGTACCAGTTGATAATAATACATTTCTACATTTAATATCTTGATCAAATTTATGATATATGATGTATTTCATAATATCAATTTTAACATCATCAAACCCATCTTTTCTTATAGCTTTATCTTTATATAATTTAATATTTTCATTCATTCTTGATTGAAATCCAGATCTAATCATTTGATGTCCTAATAATTTACTATCATTAGGAGTTTGTGAATTTCTTATCAATTCAGCATACTCTAAAGTATCTTTATCAGCACCTTCATAAAAGAATTTATAATATTGATAGGCATGTTCACTTGATTTAAATTCTAAATCATTTATTTTAAACAAACATGAAGATTTTGTACAATAATAGTTAGATAATTCTTTATAATCACCATCATAAAAAAATCCTATTCCATTATCATTTATTATTTTAGGAGGAGATTTAGGTAAAATAATAGATTTTTTTGGAGTAGTAGAAACTACTATCTTTGGGTTATTAGATATAATATTTAAATTATCTTTATCAGCACCTTCATGACAGAATTTGTAATATTGATAGGCATGTTCACTTGATTTAAATTCTAAATCATTTGTTTTAAATAAACATGGAGATTTTGCAAAATAATAATTAGATAATTCTTTATCACCATCATAAAAAAATTCTATTTCATTATCATTTATTATTTTAGGAGGAGATTTAGGTAAAATAATGGATTTTTTCGGAGTAGTAGAAACTACTATCTTCGGTTTATTAGATATAATATTTAATTTAAGACGAGGTTTTATTGTAGGTAAGACATTAGAAGGTTTATTATTAACAATACCATATTTTTGTAATAAATCAATAGTTTTTTGGACTTTTTCAATTAGATTATTATTGATGACTATCTCATTATTTAATAATACTTTTAACCGATCAGCTACTTTATTATAATGACATTTAACATTATTATACCAATCATAAGCTTTAGCAGGAGCTTTATTAAAATAAAATACTTCATCTTCTCTAGCTACACCTAAATTATCATCATAATCTATAACATAAAATTGTTTCGTATTAGGATCTACAAGAGTATTTCTTAAATTACAATCACCAACATTTAATATGTAACAATAACATAATGTAAGAATAGTATCTTCTAATAATGGAAATACCCAAGTATTTTTAGTTTTTAAAGCATCTACCATACTTATAACTGGTGGATTTTTGAGTATATTATATTTATAATCAGAGAATGATTCTTGATGAACTTCACTTTCAAGATTATAAGATTTCATTATATTAGGAAATCTTATAAATGTACCATCAGTTGCAGTAAATTGATCAATCATCAAAACAGAAATATTAGATCCCCATTCGGATAATATTTTAGATCTATTTATCACATTATCTAATCTACTTTTATTATAAGGACCTTTAATAGCATAATCTCCTTGTATGAAAACAAATTGTTTATTAACACCAGTACGTTTTTGACCAACAATACATTTCCTCAAATAATTATTTAAATTAAATTGTTCCATTTACAATTATTATTGAAAAATAAAATATTTAATTTTATTTTTTCTAATGATTACTTATTTGTTAAAAATCTATTAAATCATCATTATGTAACAACAGCAACACTATAACTTGATTGGTTATCTCAATTAATTTATTTATTGCTGGATTACTATTGATGAAAAATTTAGGTAATGGGTCTGGATAATACCCATCAGGTTTATAATTTTCTACATAGCCAGTTTTAACAAATGGTTGATATCCATTTATATCTGAATATAAGTATTTCATCATACTAATAGCATCATCTTTATTATCGTTATTAATTATATGTACTATATTAGTATTTTTTGGTTCATGATATCCTTCTCCATATATTAAATATACAGCATATGTATTTTTATATATATTGTTTAAAATTATACGATCCCAGATATTTAAATCCATATCTAATTTATCATTAAATTTCTCATTTGTCATAACTTCACTATCTTCCGAATCTGAATCATAAGATTGATCTGATAAATATCCACGTTTTAATTTTTCTTCATCTAATACAATAATATCTATTCCAGTTCTATAATCATCAAATCTTTTTATATAAAGTTTCATTTTTTGTAAAATAGTAAATAATATCAATTTATTTAAAAATATTATTTTTAAATAAATTGATATTATTTAAAATTTTTAATCAGTCCAATTTATTTTTTGTTCAGAATATTTGGGTTCTACCCAAGATACTTTGGACAAAGAATAATTAACCAATAAGTCATTTATTTTAATAGTTATTTTTTCTTTTGTGATAGAGATAAAACTTACAGTCATATTATTTTCCATTATAAAAAACAAACTATTATTAGGTTTAGCCATAAATAAAGATCCTATTTGTTTTATATTGTAATTATAATCACTATAAATTCTAATTAATCTGTCATCATAATAATACCATGTTCCTGATGCATATGGATCAGAAATTAAAAAAGCTTTATAATCAGATTTTGACTTGGTATAAATTTCATCAATAATATTTAAATGATTAATATTATCAATTGTTTTATTATTATAATCAGAAGAAGATATTATTTTATTATTATAATCAGAAGAAGATATTGTTTTATTATTATAATCAGAAGAAGATATTGATTTAATATGTTTATCCATTTATATTATGTATAAAATAATTATATTATTATATTAAAAATTATTTTTATATTATAAATGGCATATATAACAGATCCTTTTGGGTTGAAAATAAATCAAGGTGCTAATTATTTCACACAAAAAAATTTTAATGGCGCAAATTATATTCAAGGTGAACGTCCTATATTAAATATCATATTAGAAATTACATCAAATAATAAACTTCCTGGTCTTGATGGAGATTATTATATATATAAAATAACTTTCGATAATACAATAACTATTTTTGTAGCGACAATTATAACACCTGGTGCAAATCAAGCTGATAGAGGATCATTTAGAGGTGATACTACTCCTGGAATTACTGTAAACCAAATATATGCTCGTGCAATCGTGGATATATCCGGAACTGCAATGGCATTTACTTTTCAAATTGTTTTTGACAAAGATGTTCCTATTAATAAATGTTTATATAAAAAAGGGGATACTTATGTATTTAGTACATATCCAGGGTTTTTGATACCAATCGTTAATCCTACTATGGATATAAAATTTATAAGATCTAATCAAACAGATCAAGACGATTCATGTGTTATAAATAAATCATTGTCGTTTTTTAATGAAAATCAAATTAATATACCATCTATTAATATAAATTTTAAATCATTAATAGATGGGTCTGATATAGGAAATACTATTTTTAAAATAAACGATAATGTTAATTATTACAATAATAAAACAACACCTATTATTAATTCAAATAATTGCAAAATTATAACTACAAATAACCCAATAGAAACTATTTTTGATCAATCATGTCCATTAATAGTATCAGTTTTAAAAGGAAATGGTACAACAGCATGGGAAAAAACATTATATCTATTTCAAAATTACAAAATAAATATAAATGATGTCTATAATTTTTTTATAAATTTAGTTAAATATAGTATGTTAAAATATTTATTATCCAGAATTATGTATGGAAAATTTAATATAAAATATATTAAATATAATAACAAAAAATTTTTAAATGATCTAAAAAATACAAGATTTTGTAAATTTGTTGATTTATTTACAAATCCAAATAGTGATATTTTTGGATATCACCAATATTTCTTGTAATCTTAAATTCATATATTTAATAATATATGAAGTTCTTTAGATATGCTTATAATAAGAAATCACACCCAATAGGTATATGATCTGATCCACTATGATATTGATCATTTAATGAAGATAAAATATTATTTTCTAATGATGGACTACAGATAACATAATCTAATCTCAAAGGAAATTTGGTAAATGGTCCCCATGTACTTCTATCTTTACATTTAATTATATTTGGGTTTGATTTATCCCAACAATCAATCCATTTATAGTCATTTAAAAAATCATTAATATTTTTTCTTTCTTCTTGAGTTGTACCAGGAATATTTGCTTTTATATTAAGTAAATCATTATTTTTTATACATGCATTAAGATCTCCAGTCCAGATTATGTTTTGATATTTATTTTGTAGTTCTATCAAATATCCAAATAAGTCTTTATCCCAAGCTAATGTTCTATAAGCAAGTCTTTTAAATGGTTCTTTCCTATCAGATCCAGAATTTGGGACATAAGTTCCAACTATAATAATTTCTTTCTCATTATATTTACATTTAATAGTTAAAATTCTTCCTTCATTATTATGCGCCTTTATAACAATTTCAGGTATCATTGATTTATAGTCCTCAATGACATCGTGATTTTTTGTCATTTTTTGTTTTGTATCAATATTATGTTTATAAGTTGGTAAAAAATCGCTCAATAATTCAATTTGTAACGATGTTTTATATATAAAACATACACCATGATGATATGAATGTTTATTACTATTCCAAATACATTTATAATTATCATGAAATTTTAATTGTGATTCTAATTTTGATTGTATTTTCGTTTCAGTTAAAAATAAAATATCTATATCATGTTTAATTAATAAATCATTGACTATATCTATTTTAGATCTAACACTATTTATATTAAAAGTCCAAATTTTTAAAATATTATTTCTTTGTTCTTCAGATCGATGAATCGAATTACAAATAATATTTGGTTTTGAATTAGTAATAATATTTGGTGTTGAACTAGCAATAATATTTGGTGTTGAATTAGTAATAATATTTGGTGTTGAATTAGTAACGGTATTTGAATTAGTAATAATATTTGAATTAGTAATAATATTTAAACTAGTAATAATATTTGAATTAGTAATAATATTTGAATTAGTAATAATATTTGAATTAGTAATAATATTTGGTATTTGTTTATTAATGTTCATTGTTTGTGAGCCATTAACAATTTTTAATTTCACAATTTTCGATGATTGCTCATACTTTTCGTCAATATCTATTATTTGATTTTTATGTAAATGACATAATATTTCACCTTCTTTTATTTTTTTAGTACAATTTTGACCGATTTTTGTTTTACCTTTACAGATAGACATTTTTAGTTATAATTAAAATGCTTGTTGATCAATTTTATTTTTGTTTTTGTTTATATAATTTAATTAAATTATAAAAGTATAATTTTTTTCAAAATTAATATGATTTAATACTAAATGACATTGAACAACATCAAATTCTACCATAGTTGTATCAGTTAACATTATTAATTCCTCAATAGATCTATTATCTTCATCATTTGAAAAAATAAAATCTTTACCTTTATAAATTATAGTATAAGGTGTTTGGATATCTATATTAGATCTGAATAATTTTAGATTATCTTTACAATTAAAATTAAAAGAATAAGTTTTTCCAGTTAAAGTATTTATCTTAAATAACTTTGACATTTTAAAAATTATATTTAGATATATATTAATCATTTTATTTTTGATATTTATTTTTAAATAAATATCATTGTTAAAAATTAAAAATTGTTATTCTATTTAAGCTAATACATTAACTGGATTATATCCAAGAGCAATAGCTTGAGCTTCTGTTATTTTTTTGTATTTAAAATATACTGATTGTTGTAAATAATTACTTTGACTATTATTACCAACTGCTAAACTATTTGTTTGAGACCAAGAACTATCATCAACTGTATCTATTTTAAATACTTCAAATTTAGTGACCATTCCTAATGTATTAGGATTTTGACTAAAATATAAAGATGACTGAAAATCATCTGCAAAAGGACTTGGTGTTATTTCAGAGTAGTCTACCAATAAAGAAGGATCAAGTAAAGAAAATACAAAATTTTGACAAACTGTATTAGTACGTGAAACTGGGTTACTAATTTGTCGAGTAACTAAAACAGGAATAGGAGCAAGACCTGACAAAAATAAGTCTCCTATTAATAATCCTTGTCCATTCAAATATTGATGAAATATACATCCGTTCAAAGGAACAGGATTGCTTGTAAATGGAGGAGGTAAATATTGAGCAGGTACAATAGCACCAGTTGGATCATAAATAGTTAAATATCCATCAGCTCTGTTAAATCCTTGGTAATGCCAAACAGTAGGATAAAATCTTTCCCATAATCTAGCTGATAATGTTACATTTCTGCATTCAAAATCATTGGAAGCTAAAGCAACAGACAAGAGTATTGCTAAGAACAACATTTTTATATATCCAAAAAATATTTTTTATTTTTTATTTCTAATTTTTGATTTTTGATTTTTGATGACTCATAATTTTATATTTATACTTCAAAATAAAATGTTTAGTATTTAGGATCTGTCATGTAAATTTTTTTGAAATTCTAGTAATTCTTCTTTTTTAATACCAACTTTTATAAACATCTCTTCAAAGAAAACATTTCCATTTTATAATTCTTCACAATATATTTTAATCAAACGACTGTTAATTGCAAATTCTGTTCTTTGAAATATTATAAAAATGTCTTCTATTGATATCTCTGATTGAAGCAGAGTTAATAATTTTTGTTCTTCTTCTATTGTCCATTTTTTCCCTGCACGATTTGGTTTAGTGTCATAAATATTATTAAATGTATTTGTGTAATTATTATATACATTTGTTTTAATTGATTGAGGTAATTTAGGTAATTTAGGTAATTTAGGTAATTTAGGTATTAAAGCTTTAGGTGGATTAGTCATTTCTACTTGACAATAAGGGCCTCCTCTTACATTCCACCAACCATATTTAGTCATATACTCTAAAGTAACTCTAGTCTCGTCTTCTTTTGTTCCTTCCTTGTATTCTACGATTTGAATAGGATTATGTAATTCTGTCCATTTAGATCCTCCCCATTTAGCTCCTTCTATTTTAAAAATCTTTCTCCATTCTTTCTTTCGGTATATCCCACATCCCATTTATTATTTTCTAATAATAGCACATATATCATTTTTATTTATAAATAATAAATATTTATAATTAATTTTATTTATTTTTGTATTTACAATATTTGGGTTTATTATAAATGATGAACAATATATATAAAAAATCATCAAGTTGGATTAATACATAATATAATATAGATAATATATGTTTTATTATCTAAACTCTATAATTTTTTGTTTAAACGAAATTAAGATGGTTTATTATGATAATGTTACTTCATATAAAATAGAAAGTTGGTCGATTTTCATATTATGAAGTTTATGTTAAACATAAATTAATATATGTTAAAGTGATATATTATTTGATAATTTTAATTACTAATTTTTTATAGTGATTAATAGATATATTT
>Ga0255340_1005174_pt1 | contig 12033 bp, 13 predicted proteins | sample wastewater_treat_7_FD_192417 | JGI IMG/M metagenome (GOLD analysis project Ga0255340, IMG submission 192417) | Wastewater microbial communities from Lulu Island WWTP, Vancouver, Canada - plant10 | ecosystem: Engineered > WWTP > Wastewater > Unclassified | place: Canada: Vancouver, British... | reverse complement strand
TGAGGTGGTCGCGGTTTTTGTTGGCACGACCGCCACCGTCTGCCATTCGCTTGGTGATCTACCATTCCGTTCTCCCGCGATCCTGACCGTCTGGCTGCTTGCCTTCGCATGCGCCGACGGCTTTCTGCCCGCAGTGCGTAGCTCGAAGGCACGCACAAGCGGCGAATAACGCTTAGTGCGGGCGAAGCCCGCAGCCCAAGTTAATTAGTTAATTAGTGCATGAGTGCGTTAGTTTGTCTGGAGGCATGCTGCCGCGCTTCGCAGTGCCCCCCAAAACCCCTTTGCGATCTTTGCGTTCCCCGCAGTTAAAAACCCGAGCCATGCCCCCCCCAAAAAAAACCTTCGTGCCTTCGTGGTGAAACAACTTGTTTTTTATCGAGCTTGTCGAGCCGTAAGGCACTAATTAACTCATGCACTAATGAACTAACGCACTCATGAAAACCATCGCTATCATCGGCCTCGGCTACGTCGGTTTGCCTTTGGCCCTGCAATTCAGCCGATCCGGTGCCACCGTCATCGGTATTGACATCGACCCCGCCAAGGTCGACGCCCTCAAGCAAGGGCGTTCCTACATCAAGCACATCACCCCGGAGGCGATCAACGAGCAGTTCGCTGCTGGGCGTCTCTCCGCCACCACCGATTTCGCGGCGGTGCAGCGGGTCGACGCTGTGATCATCTGCGTGCCCACGCCGCTCAACAAGAACCGCGAGCCGGACATCTCCTTTATCGTGTCGACCGGTGAGGCACTCGCGCCGCACCTGCGTCCCGGCGTGTTGGTCGCGCTTGAATCCTCGACCTATCCCGGCACCACCGATGAAGATTTGCGTGGTGTATTGGAGGCGGGTTCCGGCCTCACCGCCGGTCGCGACTTTCATCTCGCCTTCTCTCCTGAACGCGAAGATCCCGGCAATCCGCAGAGCGTCGTGGCCACGATCCCCAAGGTGGTCGGCGGCTATACCCCCGCCTGTCTGGCTAAGGCGCAGGAGATCTACGGCATCGCCATTCAGACGCTGGTCCCGGTCTCCTCCTGCCGCGCTGCCGAGGCCACCAAGCTGATGGAAAACATCTTCCGCTGCGTCAACATCGCGCTGGTCAACGAACTGAAGATCGTGTACGACGCGATGGATATCGATATCTGGGAGGTGATCGCGGCTGCCAAAACCAAGCCCTTCGGCTTCATGCCCTTCTATCCCGGCCCTGGGCTCGGTGGCCACTGCATTCCGATCGATCCCTTTTATCTGGCCTGGAAGGCACGCGAATATGGACAGGCTACGCGCTTCATCGAATTGGCCGGTGAAATCAATACCCGCATGCCCGAGCATGTTGTCACACGCGTCAGCGAGGCGCTGAACACGGTCAAAAAACCACTCAACGGCAGCCGGGTGCTGGTCATCGGCCTCGCTTACAAGGCCGACGTTGATGATGACCGCGAATCGCCGAGTTACGTGCTGATGGAGCTGCTCAAGCGGCGCGGCGCCGAAGTCTCGTACTACGATCCTTTCGTGCCGGTGATCAAGCTCACGCGTGAACATCCGCAGTGGGCCGGTACGCAGTCGGTCGAATGGTCCCGCGAAACCATCGCCGCCTTTGATTGCGTACTGATCGCCACCGCGCACACCTGTATCGATTACCGTCAGCTCGCCGAGTGGGCATCGTTCATTGTCGACACCCGCAATGCCATGCCCTCCGCCGCCGCCTCGCCGTGCTACGTTAAAGCCTGACAGTTCAAGTAATAGGTAATGAGTAATAGGTAATAAGTGCCTCCTACCTCTCACCTATTACCTCTTACCTATTACCTCTTACCCCTTGCCTCTTACCTCTCACCTCTCACCCCTTACTTCGTAAAAATGAGCACAAACGATCCCACTTCCACTTCCATTTCCACTTCCTCTGCCATCCGCGCGAGCCTGCCGTTGGCCGTACGCTTTTCGGTGTATACGTTGCTGATTGCCGCGCTGTCGGTTATGTTGCCGGATATCGTGCGTCATTGTGGTGTGACGTTCTTTTACGAGAACGGTACCCTTGAGTGGTTCCAGTTTAGCCTGTTGGCGACCAACGTCCTGCTTTTCGCGCTGAGCGCACTCTGTCTGCCGACATACCGGCAACTCGCGATAATTCTTGGTTGTGTTACGACCTTTGCGGCGACACGCGAGGTGGATCGCGTGCTGAACCGCCTGTTACCGGTCGTCGGTTGGAAGATCGGGGGGCTGTTTCTGGTGGTGGCCGCTTGGCTGCTGTTGCGTCACCATCGCATCGTACACTGCTGCCGCAGATCGCGGCATTCCTGCGCACGCCAGCCTTCGCGGTGCTCTGGGCCGGTTTTATAGTCGCCGTGCCGCTCGCGCAACTGATCGGCCACGGCCCTTTTTTCCTGCTTTTCATGGATGAAGTTCACGTACGTAACATCAAGCGTGTCTTCGAAGAAAGCGGCGAATTTTGCGGCTATCTGATCCTCTTCTTCGGCACCATCGAAAGCATCCTGTACTTTGCAACAGCCAAGGAAGAAGTCCATTAGTGCATGAGTGCAGGATCGCCGCAGGTCGCGGGTCGAACGTCGCGGGTCAACCTCCTATTTATTACCTCTTACTTATGTCTCCTGAGATCGCCCAATTCACTCCCGCGCTCTTCTGGGATGTCGATCGTGAAGAACTCGACATCGAAAAGAACAGGGCGTTCATCGTTCAGCGCGTGCTTGAACGGGGGCACGATTCGGACTGGGAGTTGCTGAAAGCGTGTTATACGATCCAAGGAATCGTGGACACGGCCAAGCAGCTTCGCTCGCTTGAGCCGACGGCGTTAGCTTTTGCATCGTGTATAGGGAATGCCAAGAAAGAGGATTTCCGATGCTACACATCGAAACTGTCCACCCCGACACACTGGGTTTGCTGAAGCGTATCCAATCCCTGCCTGTGCTTTCAGGGACACGGCTTGTTGGGGGGACTGCTTTAGCCCTTCAACTGGGTCACCGAGAATCCATAGACTTGGACTTTTTCGGGAATTGGGGTGAGTGTGATTTGCAGCCCGATCTTGAATCGTGCGGCACGGTCGTGAGAACGGGTGGAACGAACCGGTTGCAGTTTTACGAAATTGATCACGTGAAGGTTGATTTTGTGACATATCAGTACCCTTGGTTAGGAGGAGCTTTGTGCGAAGACGGCATTCGTCTTGCGCAGATCAAGGACATTGCTGCGATGAAGTTGGCGGCCGTGACCAATCGTGGCCGTAAGAAGGATTTTGTTGATGTCGCTTTCCTCTTGGACTTGTTGTCTCTGAACGAAATGCTGGACTTGTATCAAAGAAAGTATCCCGACGGTCTGAAACTGTTTGTCATGCGTAGCTTGGTTTACTTCGACGATGCGGAGGATGAGCCCATGCCGGTGATGCTGAAGCCGCTGGACTGGGAGACGGCGAAAGAACGCATCCGTGTCGCCGTTCGTAAAAAAGCCAGTGAATAACTAATAACTAATAACGAATGATAAATAACTGGCAAGGTGGCGAAAGCAAGAAGTGATAAAAAGTTCATTTGGGCAATGCCTCAAAAATCTGCGTAATCTGTGGATAAAAACATTGTCAACCATGTCAACCGTGTCAAAAAACAGTACATCCCCGCGAAGCGCGCAGACATACGTTGTTCATTATTCATTATTCGCTATTAGCTATTACTATGAGTTCCTCTCTCGTCAGTAGCCTGAAAATTGTTTTTGAGGTGGTGGCCGACAAACTGCCTGTCGCAGGTGTGCCGTGTCTGTTGGTGGGTGGATTTGCGGTCAACCACTACGGCTATTCGCGCAGTACCTTGGATATTGACTTCATGATTGTTTCGGACGACCGCGACGCGGTGCTGGACGCGATGCGTCAGGCGGGTTTCACGAATTATTCAAAACATGCGAATGTGACATTTTTCCAGCGTCCTGGGGAAACGTTGCGCGTTGATTTTCTGAATACGGACTCTGAAACGATGGCGAAGCTGGTGTCCCGTGCCGTTCAGGCGGAATTTTTTGGGGTCAGTGTCCGGCTGCCTGCGTTGCGGGACTTGCTGGCCATGAAATTCTTCGCGCTGTCTCAAGCGCTGGGACGACGGACGGAAAAAGACATCCCTGACATCGCGTGGCTGACTTTGATTAACGGGTTAGATACAGAGGCAGACCTTCGTCCGTTGGCGCTGCGTTTCGCGGACGAAGAGGTTTTCCGGCGGGTCTGCGAAAAGATTGAGGAGATTCGGGCATGAACGGATACGCGACACTTCCTTGGTTCAAGATGCCGCCCCGGCTGAATGCCGCAGATTATCTGGCGTTCGTGGCGGAGCTGCTGGCCAGGGCTGATCCAACAAAGGTCGCGAAGCAGAAAGCGCTCGAAGAACGCATCACCGTCCCATTCCGTATCCGGCCCGAATAAGTGAGGCGCGAAGCACTACTTCTTACTTATTACATCTCACTTATTACCTGCCCCCAAGACTCGTCACTAACCACTCGCCACTATCTATTCGCACACGAAGGCACAAAACAAAGGCCACGAAGGTTTTTGGAACTGTCGCACGAAAGAGAAGCAGGCTTTATTTATGCAAGGCATCGGTCAAAAATTGATAGCATCTTTGTTGACGCAAGACGGACCTTCCGGGGGCGTTGAAGATGTTTTAGCATGGATTCGTCGGCGGAATGAAGAGGTTTCGGTCAAAGTTACGCCGGTGCCTTTCCGCGACTTAAAAGAGTGGTCGTTCCATCCGCTGACAGGTAATTTGTGTCACAAAACGGGTAAATTCTTCTCAATCGAGGGGATACGGGTTGTTGTCGATGATGGGGCGCGGCGTGAGTGGGAGCAGCCGATCATCAATCAGCCGGAAGTCGGTTTTTTGGGGATTTTAACAAAAATTATAGACGGCACGCTTTGTTTTCTGATGCAGGCGAAAATTGAACCGGGGAATTTAAATCATGTGCAGTTGTCGCCGACATTGCAGGCAACGCGTAGCAATTACACACAAGTTCATCAAGGTCGCAAACCGCTCTATCTTGAGTTTTTTCACAACGCACAATCTTCGACGATCCTGTTAGATCAGTTGCAGTCTGAGCAGGGCAGTCGTTTTTTGCGTAAACGTAACCGTAATATAGTGCTCCTTACTGATGAAAATGTGGCGGTCAATGAAGATTATAGGTGGCTGACACTGGGGCAGATCAAAGCACTCATGAATTACGATAATGTCGTCAATATGGATACGCGAACGGTGATTTCCGGTCTCTCTTTCCGTCAATTTCTGGTTGCCTTGTCAGACACGGCTTATGATCGTTTTATGGATCTCCATGGAGTTGGGGCAGGGGGACTGGCGATGTTTGATTCAGAACTTGCGCGTGTCGGCGTCAACACGATAGACGAAATCCTCCATTGGTTGTCCTCGTTGAAATCACGTTACGAACTGCTGGTTGACCGTATCCCGCTTCATGCAGTGGACGAATGGCAGGTCACGCAAGACGAAATCGTGCGTCCGGATCGGCAGTATTTTCGGGTGTTGGGTGCGGAAGTCTTCATCGAAAACCGCGAGGTTCGCTCGTGGGGTCAACCGCTCGTGGAGCCGATGCAAGAGGGGATTTGTGCGTTTATTATCAAGAAGATGTCGGGGGTCTTTCACTTTCTCGTGCAGGCCAAGATTGAATGCGGGAATTTCGACGTCGTTGAAATGGCTCCAACGGTTCAATGTTTGACCGGTCGTTATCAGGGAGCCGGTTCCGTTCAACCGCCATTTTTGAACTACGTTTTGAATGCATCGGGCGACCAGATTCTCTTCGACACAAAACAGTCGGAAGAGGGCGGCCGGTTTTACCGTGAACAGAACCGGAATCTTGTGGTCGAGGCGGGGGATGACTTTCCAGATCAGGTGCCTGAGAACTTCTGTTGGTTGACGTTAGGACAGCTTAAGGAGTTTCTCCGGTTCAACAATTATTTAAACATTCAGGCGCGCAGTCTGATTGCCGCACTGAAGTTTGGTTAAAGAGCCTTCTTGCGTATGGACACTGAACGTAAAAAGACGGATATGAACAAGTGTACTACCAGCATTTTGCGGGTGGGTGTTATGGGATGTGCCAAAATTGCAATTCGTTCTTTGATCCCAGAATTGCACCGACACCCGGCTTTTCATTTAGTTGCTTTGGCCAGCCGTGATAGAAAGAAAGCCGAAGCGGTTGCCAAGGATTACGGATGTCAGGCCTGCACGTACGATGAACTGCTTGATAAGAAAGAGATTGATGTGGTCTATGTGCCGTTGCCTACGGGGTTACATGCGGAGTGGGTCATGAAGTGCCTGGCGGTGGGCAAGCATGTGCTCTGCGAGAAGTCACTTGGTTGTACTTTGGCGGAAGTCGAAACAATGGTGGCTTTGGCAAAGGAACAGAAATGCATGTTGATGGAAAACTTTCAGTTCCGGTTTCATACGCAACATGCCACGATCAAAAAGCTTATCGCCTCCGGTATAATTGGTGAAATTCGTTGTTTTCGCTCGTCCTTCGGCTTCCCGCCCTTTTCTGACGGCGCAGACAACATCCGTTACAAACGGGAGTTGGGCGGCGGTGCCTTGCTCGATGCGGGTGCCTATACTCTGAAAGCGACCACGTTCATGTTGGGTGAGCATTTCAAGGTCAAAGCGGCGACTCTGAAGCACTGCGCCGAATACGGCGTTGATATCGGAGGAGCCATCTATCTGGAGAGCGACTCCGGGCTCGTGTCCCAAACGGCTTTCGGCTTCGACAATTTTTACCAATGCAATTACGAGATTTGGGGAAGTGAAGGCAAGCTGACCGCTTGCCGAGCGTTTACTGCTCCGCCGGGATTCTCTCCAGAGATTAGGATTGAATTGAAAACCGGTACAAGGGTTCAATCATTGACACCTGATAATCATTTTGAAAAAATGCTCACGTATCTTAGCCGGAGTGTGTCAAACGGAAGCTATGGGGGTGAGTACGAGGAAAATCTGGTTCAGGCCAGACTTTTACAGCAAACGTTTGACGTTTCGAATCAGTGATACTGGACTTTAACAATGAGAATACCTTTCAATCAACCTTATTTGACGGGCAATGAGCAAAAGTACATGTTGCGTGCGCTTGAATCGCGCAAACACTGTGGTAACCACGAATGGGGCATGAAGTGTATTGCTTTGATGAAAGAGATGTGCGGTTTTGGCGAGGTTTTTTTGACTCCATCGGGAACGGCTGCTCTTGAAATGGGGGCGATGTTAGCCGGATTAGATTTTGGTGACGAGGTGATCATGCCTTCCTACACCTTCAGTTCAACTGCGAATGCAGTGGTTTTGCAGGGAGCCAAACCTGTGTTTTGCGAGATATCGCCGGACACCATGAATATTGATCCTGATCGGATTGAGGAGTTGATCACAGACAGGACCAAGATGATTCTGCCGATTGATTATGCTGGGATCCCCTGCGATCTCAAAAAAATAAAAGATATTGCCGGCAGGCACAATTTGACTGTGATGGTCGACGCGGCACAATCATTTTACTCACAAGATCAGGATGGCAAGTTCTGTGGCAGCAACGTCCCATTGGCCGCTTTCAGTTTTCACGAGACAAAAAACCTCGGATGCGGAGAGGGGGGGGCTTTAATTGTCAATCGTTCCGATTGGGTCGAAAGAGCACATTTTCTACAGGAAAAGGGCACAGATCGCCGACTTGTACTGGACGGAGTCAAGAGCAAGTATGGGTGGGTTGACAAAGGGTCAAGCTTCCTTCTTTCCGACATACTTGCCGCAGTACTATATGCACAACTGGAACATGTTGAAGAGATTGTTGCATTACGCAAAAAAGTGATCCGGGCGTATCGCGAATTGTATACACCGTACGAAAAGGCCGGGTGTTTGCGGATACCGCATCCTCCATCCAACGTGACGTTGAATAACCATGCCTTCTTTGTGATCTTCGATACCAGCGAACATCGTCAAATGTTTCTGAGTCAGTTACGGGAAAGGCAGGTAAGCGCGTATATAGGATATGTACCGTTACACTCATTTACAAAAGGCCTGCAAATGGGATACAAACCAGACGATCTGCCAATAACAGAAGATCTTGCAAACCGGGTGGTGCGGCTTCCGCTCTATACCGATCTGGCCAACGAGGGGCTCGGTTACGCGCTGGACAGTATGCGTAACGTCCTGAAAGGGTTATACGGTAGTTAAGCGGGGTCGTTGCCCGATTTCTACACATGGACGGTTTTCTCAGTAGGCAAACGATGAAGACTGATCAAGATGTTGCGACGAAGCAGGATGACCGGGTTCGGCTATCGGTGGTTGTTCCCGTTTACATGGGCAAATCCTTCTTAGCTGAATTGTACGCACGCGTTAAGCAGAGCGTTTCTTCAATAGGCGTTGATTTCGAATTGATTCTTGTGAATGATGCAAGCCCTGATCAGTGCTGGGACGACATCGTTAAGCTTTGTGCGCTCGACGGCAGGGTTAAAGGGTTAAATCTGTCTAGAAATTTTGGGCAACACTATGCGATTACGGCAGGTTTAGCCTACGCGACCGGTGAATGGATCGTGGTGATGGATTGCGATCTGCAGGATCGTCCTGAGGATATTCCGGCATTGTTGACAAAGGCGTCGGAGGGATACGACTCCGTGTTTGCCCGACGTGTGGAACGACACGATTCTTTGTTCAAACGCCTGCAATCCCGAGTCTTCTACACGTTGTTGGGGTATTTAACAGACACCAAAATTGACTGTTCGATCGCGAACTTCGGTGTCTACAATCGTAAAGTGGTCGCTGCGGTTTTGTCTATGCAAGACCGTGTTCGTTTTTTTCCCGCGCTGGTGCAATGGGTCGGATTTAAGAAGGCATTCTGTTCGGTTACGCATGCAGAACGAACGGGTAGCGGTTCATCTTACACGCTTGGCAAACTGATGAAGTTAGCAGGTGAAAACATGATTGCGTTCTCCGACAAGCCATTGCGTTTGTGCGTCAGGTTCGGTTTCGGCATTTCACTTTTGTCTTTTTTGATCGCCACAATTTGTTTGTTTGCCCGAATCTTCAACATGATTATAGTTTCGGGCTTCACGAGTCTCATGATATCGGTATGGTTTGTCGGTGGAATCATATTGATGTCGTTAGGACTGGTAGGTGTTTATGTCGGCAAAACATTCGATCAAGTGAAGGGGCGGCCTACGTTCATCGTGGCGGAGTGTGTCAACGGAGAAAAGCAAGTTTGAGCTATCGGATATTAGAATGGGATTCGCAGTTCTTCGGCCTGCGCGTAGCCCAAGTTGTCGTGGACCCGACTACGGACGGAGCCGGTCTTTCGGAGTGCCTGAGAAAGTGTGGCGCTGATCTGACCTACGTATTTGTGCCCTTCCCGTCTGCGCCGATGTTCCGTGCTGTGCTTGAAAAACACGCTGGTAAATGCTATGACCACAAGCGCACGTATTCGAAGCTGGTTAATCCCGTAGTCCGAGCGGACGATGTGTCCGCAGTGACTGTAACCGGCGAGACAGAAGAATTGCTCCGGTTGGCGTATGCAAGCGGACACCTTTCTCGCTTTTATCTCGACCCTTTGTTGAAACCCTGTTTCCAGAAACTTTATCACGAGTGGGTCCGGAAGGCGTTGCAGGATGTGGACTCGAAGGTGATTGCGCTCATGGAAGCTGGAAGGATGGCGGGCATGGTGACAGCCTCTGTCACTGAGGGCGTCGGTAAGATTGGTCTGTTGGCGGTTGACGAGCGGTGCCGGGGCCGAGGGTTAGGCCAGCAGCTTTTGAGCCAGTGCGAGGTCTTTTATCGTAGCCGAGGTGTCGAGATCTGCAAAGTGGTTACTCAAAAAGACAATGCGTCGGCGTGTCGCTTGTACGAAAAACAGGGTTATAAGGTGGAAAGGGACGTGGATGTATGGCACGTATGGAAATAAAACCATCTACAGTCTTGTTTATCGCGGCATTTGCTTTCGCTGTTGTAACGACATATGCAATATTGCCTAGCGCATATGTGCATTGGCAGGATGAGACGCAGATTATGGAAATGGCACGCGGCGGCATTGTTGACAAGCCGGAGAATTGGTCGATGACGTCATTCGGGGACACCGGTCTTGATAGTCAGTCGTGGGCAATTTTTTATGTTGGCGGATGGATTCTGGAACATGCGTATCTTACCTTCGGAGAACTCGGATCTCGCGGCGTAACCATTACATTCCTGTTCTTGTCCACACTTCTACTCTGGTGGTATCTACGGCGCAAGGCTGAGAATGATTGGGTTGCAATGATCGTCGCGCTGATTTGGTGCGCCTACCCGCAATTTCCAGTTTCAGTCCGTGGTGGCCGCGTTGACATTATCGCTTTAACGTTTGTGTTGGTCTCCTTGTCGATACTTCAATTTAGACCGAAGACATCGAAAGGGAAACTAGTGCTTTTCGCGATAGCTGGTGGTTTTGCGGCGGTTGCGCAGTTCACGTGGATAACCGTTTTCATGCTCGCGCCTATTGTGCTGTTTGAGATGTTGGAGTTTTTCGCTGACGAGCATGAGCCGCTTTATCACCGTGTGGCACTTCTTGCTGCAACAAGTGTAGGATTTGCCATAGTTGCGCTACTGTTGTTTTTGCCTTTTTTGACGCGTTTAGATCGGACAATTGAAATCTTTAAGCGAGTCATTGAAGTAAACACGTCGCAGGCAAAAACGCACCACGGTTTGCTTTGGCGCGAATTTTTGCGTTGTTTCTTCGTCTTTCCCGGATTTTATGCATTAGGTCTCTGCTCGCTTTTCGTGATACCTAGAACACGGCTTCTTGCTGGTTGCGTTGCTCTTCTCGCCGCTATTAGCATCGCTACTCGCATCTATGAATGGAGAATGCTGTACTTTTTGCCCTATGCGATTATTGGTGCAGCACTTCTTGCAGCTCATGTCAAGGGACGTGGCGTCAAAATTGCCATATTCTCTTTGCTGGGAATAATGCTTATGGCTTCTTTTGCAAGAACATATCTTTTTCGCAATCTGTGTGACTACTATGCGAAGGATGCGAGGGATTATGGTCGTGTTATGAAGGTTGTCGAAAGGGAGATTGGCCATGGCGTTAAAATTTATAATGACTGCTATGAATTATACTTGGCAGGGCGGGCGCTGGGGTGGAGACAGCAACGTGTTTATTTGAACAGGGCTACCGAGGTTCGCAAAAAGATGCTTGCCGAGAATGATATGTATATCGGCGGAGAAACGTCTGTTAGCGCGGAAAGGGAAATCGAACTTGTTGCGGCCGGATATGTTGCGGCTGGTGTCATTGATTGTAGTTGTGAATTGCCGGGATCTAGGGTTGCACGGTTTTTGTTTTCAACAGGGCGTTGCTCGCCAGTTTATGGGCGATATGTCGTTTGGACAAAGCGGTAAATGTGGTAATTGTATAGTGTCCCCTTGAACGCTCGTTCAAAGTGTTCAACAAAAGCTTGTCCTATGGAGTAAACCAACTCTCCAATTACGCAGATGTGCGTAACTATTGAGGAAGCCATGTATAATATCAGTCATTGTATCAACAATCACCCTGTTCGTACGTTTGCGGTGATTACATTGGTAGTTTGTGTCGCGCATCTCAGTTCGTTGTCTTTGTCGCCAATATGCTGGCAAGATGAGGGCTATATCCTTGAAGCTGGGCGTGTCTTTCTAGATCGGTCAACAACTTGGTCGATCACGCTAACTCAAGATAATCAAATAAGAAAACCATCTATATTTTGGCTTGGACCCGCGTCAATGGAAGTTGCCTTTAAGGTGTTGCCCCCAAAGCTACGCGGGCATCGCCTATGGGCCTTAATTTGCCATGCCTTGTTATGCTTGGGTATGTTGAAATGGTTGCTGTTGAGAAAACATTGTGCTTGGGTTGCTTTTTTGTGTAGCTTGCTGGTGCTGTTTGACCCCAGAATGATTCAGAGTGTGCGCGGCGCGAGAGTCGATGTTATGGCAATCGCGCTGACTGTATGGGCGCTGGTTTGTATTCGGAGTGCGGAGCGCGGAAGGGTTAAATCTCTTCATTGTAAGTATGCGCTTGCCGGTGGATTAACTGCTGCCGCTTT
>Ga0255340_1005173_pt1 | contig 12038 bp, 18 predicted proteins | sample wastewater_treat_7_FD_192417 | JGI IMG/M metagenome (GOLD analysis project Ga0255340, IMG submission 192417) | Wastewater microbial communities from Lulu Island WWTP, Vancouver, Canada - plant10 | ecosystem: Engineered > WWTP > Wastewater > Unclassified | place: Canada: Vancouver, British... | reverse complement strand
AGGAGATAGCCATGTGGAATGAATTGTCAGCAGCGATTGTCAGCGTGATCCAGACAAGCAATGAGGTCGATTCGACTCAGGTCTTCGACTATGCCAAGAGCAAAATGGAGCACTATCCATGCATTACTATTACACCTCTTGAATCACCAGAGGCATTCTTTGCTGACACCTCGAGGAATCAGCGATCATATAACTTCGCAATCAGGATCTATCAGGAGCGAATGGAGCAGGGTGAAGAAGCCAGCGAGCGTATTATGCGGACCATTGTCGATGACCTGATCAGCAAATTCGATGCAGACATCTATCTCGGAGCAACTCTTCAGGGGCGTGGCTTCTGTCGGCCGATCCCGAGCAGGTGGTCATTCGTGCAAGGTGAGCAAGTGAATACTCGCATGGCAGAGATTATCTTGACCTGTGTGGTTATACAGTAGAGCCAAATCAAATATAATACGAATAGAGGAGAATAAATCATGTCACTAGATATCGGAAGAAAAGGATGGGCTGGAGTCGCAGTAGAGGCTACCGCTGGTGTGCCAGTACCGCAGACTGACATCGTACCATTCACCGAAAATACTTTGATGGCCAAGCATGAGCCTATTCCAAATGAAGCAGCTTATGGTGTCCGAGAGAAGACCTTCGATGCAGTGATCGGCAAGAAGTGGTCCGAGGGATCAATCTCAATCAATGCTGATGCTACAAACACAGGTCTATTCTTGTATGCAGCACTCGGCACAAACAGTCCAGCTAATGTCGCTGGCTCAGTTTACGATCACACAATGACTCGTAACAACAGCAACACTCCAAAGACTCTGACAATCAATCAGGCTCGTGGATCTATCGATAAGCAGTACTACCGCAATGTCGCTGTGAAGACTCTTGAATTCAGTGTGAGCGATGCACTTGTGGAAGCAAAGGCATCATTGCTCGGTAAATTCCCTGTCACTACTACATCAGGAAGCCTCACGACTGCTTCAGGCAGCGTGTATAGCTTCGCTGATTCTCGCTTCGCATTCGGCTCAAGCGTGTCTGCAGCAGGCTCAGCAACCAACCTGAAGCCACATGACTTCAAGCTCACACTTGAAAACAACACCACAGCAGTATTCCGACATGGATCTGCAGAGCCAGACACAATCAATCACGGTGAATTCGAAGCAACTGTCGAAGCCTCACTCTACTTTGAAGGCACTACTGAGCGTGACAACTTCTACAACCTGGACCGACAAGCAGCAAGCTGGAAGGTCAATGGTCCTGGCATCGGTGGTGGATACAGCTCTAGCCTGGAAGTCCGCATGTATCGAACATACTATGAAGACTTCCCTCTGGAGACTGGACTATCAGACTTCTATGCTGTCAAGTTTAAGGTCCGCTGTGCATACGATAATGCCAACAGTGCAAGTGTCGATGCTGTCTTGAGGAATGTACGATCAAGCTACTAATAACTAGGGAGGTGCAAACACATGCCATATTTTAAGGAAGGTCGAGCGACTAGGAAGGTCACTCTACCGACAAACAAGGATTACTGGGTAGAGATCTATCTCGGTATCAAGTGGGGTCAGACGAAGCATTCGATGGTCCTGAAGGATGATGGCGAAGTCGATATGGTATTGTCGGCCGACAAGATGCTGATGATGATCGTCAAGGACTGGAATCTCGATGGCGTGGATGGCAAGATTGCCGAGATCAACGAAGAGAATATGGATATGCTTGAGCCAGCAGATGCTCTATACCTGATAAAAGAATCTGGTGCAGATGAGGCAACTGCCAAACAAGCAAAAAAAAACTCAGCCAAGACTTGATATCCTACTTCAGCTCTGATGATAAGGAGCGACCAGTGCCAAGACCATACCTGGACTACTTGCTCTGCAAGGAATTCGGGTGGACCATTGCTGAGCTGGATGATCAGCCTTCAGATAGGATACTCGAATTCTTGACTATAATAAGAATAGAGGGGAGCTTCAAAGACATCGAGAGGCAAAAGCTCGAAGCTGAGATGAAGTGATATGGCAAACACAAGAAATCTACTAGTCAAAATCAATGGAGACACTAGCGGTCTGGAGAAGGCACTCGGCAAAGCTGACAAGTCTTCTGGTGGCCTAGCTGCTGCATTCAAGAAGGCTGAAGGTGGATCTTTTGCATTGCTCGGTGGCTTGACTGCTGCTGCTGCAGGAGCTGCTGTGTTCGGTGCAAAATCAATGGAGGCATACAATGCATCTGTCGAAGCCAGCACAAAGCTCAGGACCAACCTGCTCAATGTGAAGGGTGCTACTGAAGAGCATGTCAAAGCTCTCCAGGATCAGGCAGCTCAGCTCCAGAAGGTCGGTGTCATTGAAGATGATGCGATCATTGCTGGTCAGTCTCAGCTTGCTACATTCAACCTGCAGGGCTCTACCATTCAGAAGCTAACTCCGAAGATCGCTGACATGGTGGCACAGCTCAAGGGCCACAATGCCACTGCTGAAGATATGGTCACGATCAATAACCTAGTCGGTAAGGTGATGACTGGCAATGTCGGAGCACTCTCTCGCTATGGTGTGACTCTCTCTGAGACTCAGAAGGAGCTGCTCAAGAATGGCGATGAAACTCAGAGAGCCAATGTCTTGAATGAAGTCCTGGCTCAAAACTATGGCGAAGTGAACAAAGCTCTCCGCAACACTCCACAAGGTCAGCTCACAGCATTCAAGAATACCTTCGGTGACTTCATGGAGCTGGCTGGTGAATTCGTATCAAACCTGGTCGGTCCGCTGATCACTGGATTCAATGACTGGTTTGAATCTATGGGTGGTCCTGAAGGTGTGATGAAGGCATTGAAGGAGACTCTCGAAGCAATCTCTCCCTGGTTTCCAGTTATTGCTGGTGCAATTATCGGTGGGCTTGTGCCTGCATTCGTGGCTCTCGGAGTCTCGATCTGGACCGCTCTTGCTCCGCTACTACCATTCATTGCTGCAGGTGCAGCACTCGGGCTCGGAGTCAAGCTGCTGATTGATCACTTCGGAGGTCTTGATCAAGTCATGAAGAAGCTGCAGCCAGTGATTCAAGTTATGGGCCAGCTCTGGAATGATTATCTCAAGCCTGCTCTGATGGAAGTATGGAAGGTATTCCAGGAGCGACTACTGCCAGCACTCAAGCAATTATGGGATCAGATCTCTCCGATCCTGATTCCAGTACTCAAGACTCTCGGCATTATACTGGGTGCTATTGTCTTTGCTCAGATCATGATCTTCGTGGAAGGGCTCAGGCTGGCGATCGGATGGATCAGCAATATAATCAACTGGGTGAGCAATGCTATCAAGTGGCTCAAAGACTTTGTGGGTGCAGTCGGAAGGATTGCAAGCGATATCGGATCAGCTCTAGCAGGAGTCTACAATGCAATCGTGACACCATTCTCCAAAGCATTTGACTACATCTCAGGCATCCCTGGCAGGATAGTCGGAGCGATCGGCAATGTCGGCCAACTACTGAGAGACAAGCTCGGTGACTGGGATATCCCTGGTCCACTCGGCAAGGTCCGAGATGTGATCCCTGGATTCGCAGAGGGTGGATTCACTGGTCGTGGTGGAGTCAATGAGATCGCTGGTATTGTCCACAAGGGTGAGTATGTTATACCTCAGAAGGATGTCGATCAGCTATCGGGTCGGCCGAAGCTCTTCGGCAGTGATGAGCGTATTGATACAGGCGGTGCTTCTGCAGGTCCACAGACAGTGATCAACTTCGATCCAACATTCCAGATCGGAATGTATGCTGGCATGCCAACAGAGTACCGAGAACTGGCTGAGAGAATGTGGGTGGAATTCCAGAGGATCGCTCAGAGCAACGGAATTAAACTACAAACAATCGGAGCGAGGTCACAATAATGGCAGTACTACCAATCACAGTAAACTCAGGCACACTACCTCGACAGCCATCAAAGCTCCGAGAGTGGCGTGAGTATATTCAGACAGACAAATTTGCAATCGATGGGGCGGTCCAGCGGAATCGCATCAGGACTCCGAGCAATCCGCTCGGCTTCAAATTCAATGTGGAGATGATCTTCGAGAACATATCGACCACAGAATTTGCTCAGCTTGATGCATACTTCCTGCCTGGATCTGGTGTGAATTATTACAATCCGAGTAGCAAGTATGGTGTGCTCTCATTCAGTGGCCTGCCATATCCAGATGAGACAGATGACTATGCCCCTGGTGACTCGCTCTTCACAACATACAAAGTCAAGATAAGGCAATTCTAATGCAGACAGTATCGAGCGGATGGGGGAATAAAATATCCATCGGTGCTCGGCACATCGGATATGGTGTGCTCATGGCACTGATGCGGACCACTGCAACAGGGGTCAGATTCTTCACGATCAATCAGTCTCGTATCGGTGGACCTGACATGCTCAAGGGTGGTGGAGACTTTGTGACATTCTTCGACAAGTATCGCTTCGATGATGTGTCTCCATTCGTGACATCGATCTCAGTCCAGAAGAACATCGGCCAATATCCATATGGGATCATCATGGCTCAAGCTGATGTGGAGCTCGACAACACCACAAAAAAATTCTTGCCTGGCTATGATACGACAGTCGGCTCTGGTGTCGGTCTACCGAATCGGCCGATCAAGCTGTCGATCGGAATCGAGGATGAGTATCTCAAGCTCTTCACAGGCTACACCTCGCAGCCAAAGATCACGCTCAATAATCGGGTGGTCCAGATCCACGCCTTCGATGCATTCAATTATATCAATGGCTTCAGGGCAACCACGAGTGGTGCATTCGTGAATGCTCCCTTCCATAATGTTGTGGCTTCAGGCATGGCCGAGATGGGCTTCACCTCTAGCCAGTATGTCGTGGACAAATCGCTGCAGCAAAATATCGGATACCTGGCCACCTATGATCGCAAGTGGGGAGACATTTTCAAGGATGGGTGTGAAGCAGAGCAGGCCATTATGTTTACCGATGAGAATGGAATCATCCGCTTCTGGAATCGCCAGCACTTCCTGACTACATCAGGTGTGCCTCGCTTCGAGCTGAATTACAGCAAGCTCTCTGATATCCAGTGGCAGAATACTTCGATCATCAATGATGTCATCGTGAGAGCCAAGCCTCGAGCAGTGCAGGCTCAGCAAAAGATATGGGAAGCCACGAGCAATATCGAGCTGGCTGCAGGTGCAGACACCGACTACTTCATAGACTTCTCCGATGACAATGGTCCGCTGCCTGTCACCTCTGTTAGCATTCCGCAGTATATCACCACTGCCAGCGGATCTCAGAGCTTCTATGCCACCAATGAATTCAGCGATGGATCTGGCCAGGCTCGCAATGGCAATGTGTCGATCATCGCTGCCTATAACTTCGGCACTACCTACAAGCTGACCTTCCGCAATACCTTCACATCACTGATCTATCTGACACAGCTCGCAGTCTATGCCACGCCAGCGAAGGTGACTCAGGTGATTGAGGAGCGTATCCAGGACACCACATCAATCGATGCATTCGGCAGGAATCCATCCAACAATGGAGAGCCTCTGGTCATAGAGAATAATTTGATCCAGGACAAGAGCACAGCTCGCTCACTGGCTTATACGCTAGTGAAGGAGTACAAGTCACCAGGCAAGCGATATGTCTGCCCTGTGGCCATCCAGGGCGATCCTGCCCTGCAGATCGGTGATGCTGGACTGCTGAGAATTCAAGACACCAATGAGCTCAAGAGCGTATACATCACTGGTATCACGAATAGCATTCAGCGGAATGGTGACTACACTCAGACACTTGAGGTAGAAGAGCGGACCATCAGGCGATACTTCACGATCAATGTGAGTCGTATCGGTGGCACTGATGCTATTGCTCCATAGAATTTGACATATAATGAGAACAGAGGAGATCGAATGATACTATCTAGCGAGACCACAGCCACAGATGCACAGCAGATGCTTGAATTTTACAAGCAGCACTTCGCTGTCGTGGAGCTTGTGAGCTGCAGCCACTGTGGATCTATGCTCGCCTTCGAGTGTACTGGTGGCGATGGTATGGGTCTTCAGCCGAATGAGCTCGGCAAGTACATCATCCCGATCGGTGATGCTCTCCTATCTAGTAGAGTCCGACTTGATGAAGCTCCGACTGGTGAGCGGATGATGGGATATCAGTGTGGTGCTATCGTGGCCAATCCAGCATATGCTTCAGCAAAGGCAGCCTTCGATGAAGAGCTCGCAGCTTATGATTCACAATACAAGAAGGATGTGGCTGCAGCCAAAAAGAAGAAGGATCAAGAGCCAGCCTATTCACCTCCAGTATTCAATACTCCAGATACTATTCCTTGTGGCAATGACACTCGCATATCTGAGATCGAGCGTGGCAAAGTACCTGTCGGCCGAATGCAACAAGCATTGTCTCCATTCGAGAAGCATCAGATTCGAGAAAAGATCCGACAGGACAAATCGTACAAGCCAGACTTTCGCAAGGTCGGCAATATCAAACATTTTGAATCATTCCAAGTAGAGAGGTTATAGCATGGCATATTCAGCAGATACATTCGTAGCAGACGAACAACCAACAACAGCAAAATGGAATAAGCTCTGGAGCAATGATGCCAGCTTTAATGATGGTACTGGTATCGGCAACAATGTTATTGATTCTCAGCACTATGCACTCGCATCCGTAGACTATCAAAACCTCGGTACAGATGTCGGGGCATATCAAGTCTTATATGACTCTGGAGCACAAGTCGGTACATCTACTTCAATATCCAGCGGTACTATTACAGCAAAAAACTTCTTGCGAATTCTGGCATTTGCTATTCCTTCTGGTGGCACATTGAACATCGGAATCCGCTTCAATAACGATTCGAGCACGAACTATGCAGAGCGTAGTGAGGTCAATGGTGGTGAGCTCAATGGTGGAGCCGATTCTACTGTAGCCAGCTTAAATCAGATCAATACAAAGACAGCCATCGATGCAAATCCACAATTCACATATCTCGAGGGGTACAATACCAGTGCAAATGAGAAGCTTTTTATCGCATCATCGGTCATGCGAGGATCAGCAGGTGCAAATGCTCCAGAACGCAAAGAGGGTGTATATAAATGGGTCAATACTTCAGCTCAAATCACACGAGTCGATATGGTGGACACTGGCGGTACTGGCGACATAGGAGCAGGATCTCGCTTGCTAGTGCTCGGAAGATAAGGGAGGTGCATGATGGGGAGTCAAGATCTAGCACTCCGCAAGACAGCCATACCATACTATGCAAATGTATGGGGGTATAACAGGCGGACCAATTCAGACTATGATATCTCCGACACTACAGTGCCAGGCGATCTATCATGCATGATGCCATCATCTTATACTGGTCAGACCGCTATCAGTACAGTCAATGCCATCCGAGTACTTCAGCCTCAATATGGTGACATTATCGAAGCGAATCTCAATGTCAAATTCACGCTGGCTACTGCTGAGGGTGCTCGGCAATTCCGAATAGCGATCGGAAAATTCAGCGACCTTTATACAGCACAGACCTCATATACTGATGCTGAGATTATGGCCAGCCACCGAGCTATCACAGGTCGAGATACCGCATTCAACATTGCTCCTGCTGGATCATTCACCTTGCCTCGCACAAATCTCTATCAAGCGATGTACCACAGAGGTGATACCAACTTCCGCAATGATGCATTCGTGGTCCTGCTCTGCTTCGATCAAGCTCCGAGCAAGGGATCAGGCTACACCTTCACAAAGTTTGAAGTGGACTGCACAATGCAGATGGGGCTGGCATAATGGGTGCATCAGACACAAAGCAGATCGGATATGGCAAGAGCCAGCAGAAGAAAGACTGGACTCTTTATCGATATTGTGGTGGAGGTGGGGCTGGAGGATGTCCATATGTCCAAAACAAAACACAGATCAAATTTGCGATCGAGGTCAATCCATACCTCGTGAAGAATAACTCCATCACGCTTCGCAATCCCGAATTCTTTGGCATTGTGCTCTATCAGGATCTCGGGCCTGATGGCTTCGGCTGCTCCAATAGTTACAATGTGAACAATCCGCAGGACTGGTATCTCGGCCTGTCGGCCGATGGGGTGATGACCGATGCTGAAGTGATTGCTCAGAACTTGCTGCAGGATAACCTCACACCTCCATTCGACATCGAGATCACTGGTCGCAATGTGCTGCCACAGCCAACTGATTCGGGGTGGGATGGCAAGATCTGGTGTCACATAGTCTGGACCAATTCCCTGTATGTCAGCGATCAGCTCTATGTGGACAACACACAATATCTCCGAGTGGTCCAGCATAACTATGAGGTGAAGCAATAATGGGTAATCAAAACAAGCTGCAGCCATATCCATACAGCCTGAAGACTGTGCTGGCTTCTAATCAGTCGGCCTGCCTGAATCGCTTCTTCCTGTACATGCTACCTCCGAAGGAAGCTCTCACCATCGAGAGACTATACTGCCATTTTGTTTTCTTGTTTGACTCAAGTGTGCTGGCAGCGAATAGGGTGGTCCAGTCGGTCGGCATTGTCGATGAGCTCGTGCCATTCCCGATCACTGCCGAATCTAATTATCAGAGAAGGCAAACAGTGAACATGTCGGCCGATGCCAATCGCAGAGTGGATCTCAGCATAGATCTGACTCACCTTCTCAATCATGACAATGTGGCCTATGAAGAGGATGCATTCGATGATGGTCCGAGTACAGGATACACTGCAGTCGAGATCTTGCTGTCAGATAATTTAAGGGAAACGCAAACAGTAGGTACAATAGAAGCATGGAAGCTAGACGGACTCTTCACTACCACAGGAATTCGGTAATAGTACCGAAGCTCGGCAGCAAGTCGAGGCGGAAGATGCTCAATACACCACTCCATGCTCAGCTTCCCGAAGAGCTGAAGATACCTCAAGACACCAGTCTCAAGGTGTGTTCGACTATGCAATGCCCTCGGTGCAATGCAGAGCAGACAGAATGGCGAGCGACCTGCAGGCGATGCATGGCATGCTTCTATTGTGGCCTGGTCGGAGGCAGCAAGTATCAATGTCAGATGTGTGGCAACACTATTCCCGAAGAAGATCGTCAGCCACCTGCTCAGAGGTCTATCAAGATCGCCTAATTGTGCCACAATAAATATAGATGGTGGATAAGCATTATTGTTTTTATCTATGAGGGAGCAACAAGAATACATGGCAAAGACGGAGCTGGAGAGGCTTGTGGCAGTAGAAACAAAGATGGATACAGTGATCGAAGGGGTCAAAGACCTGCAACACAAATTCGACCAGATGCTTCCAACTGTTGTGAACCACTCGCAATTCTCTGAATTCAAGGAATCAACAGCTATAGAGCTTGCTGAATTGAAGAAGGAATTTGAGAAGGTGAAACTGAAGAACTCAGTGACAGTAGCAATCACAGGAATTTTGTCTGCAGTACTCGGAGCAATTATGGCCATTCTGGTCCAGTCATATTTTACAAAGTAAGGAGGTGCAATCATGCGACTACCAAATATAACAGGATACTTCCAAGCAGCAGCAGGGAATTATCAGCCAGGTAGAGGCAAGCCGATCCGCTGCTTCACAGTGCATCACAGTGCTGGATGGGAGCAGACTCTTCGCTATCTGTGGGGTGATCCTGCTCGTGGTGCTTCAAGCACTCTCTATGTATCGGGCTCGGTCCGAGAGCAGTATGTTGACACCGATGACACTCCATACACGAATGGTAACTTTGCAAGCAATCAGGAATCTATCACCTGTGAGGTGAGAGGTGACTGGCGGAATGGATACTATGATCAAGCAACTCTCGACAACCTGACAGAAGTCATGTATCAATGCTTGAAGATCTGGCCTGGCCTCGTGCTCACATATCACATGGATGTCTCCGACAAGGTGACTCTCTGTCCTGCAGATCTCAAGGATCGTGGCTATGCTGCAGCCTGCTGGCAGAATGCGAAGAATCGTATCGCTCAGGAGAATGCTCCTGTCACTCCACCTGCCACAGCGATCTCATACAAGAAGATCACACCGAAGCGAATCCGCTTGATCCGCACAGCTAACCTCTGGAATTTCAACTTCAGCGAATGGGCCAAAGCTCAGGCTGTCAAAGTCTATGGAGCAAATGAGCTGATCGATGTCGTGGCAATCGCTACCAATGCTCTCGGTGGTAAATACTACATGACTGCATACTCATACAATGATGGCAATATCCGATCGACCAATGGCTTCAATGTCGTGGACTGTGAAGACTATGTGCCACCTGCTGAGACTCCTGCTCCAGCTCCGACACCTACATGGCAAACCATGCAGAATCCTCGCAAGATGCGAGCTCAGGTGGATCTGAAGGTGTATGATCTGACCAACAAGACAGACATCGGAGATGTCATTCCTGCAGGCACAGACATTGATCTGGTGGATATCATCACTGATACCGATGGCAAGGTCTATGTCCGAAGCAAATGGGCTCATGACAACAATAAGAACTGGGGTATCCTGGCAAACAAAGTGGCCGACATCCCTGCTCCGACTGTACCTGATCCAGAGCCTGTGCCACCGAAGCCAATCGATACCGATCCGACCACGCCTGGCAATGGCGATGTGGAGACTCGACTGAGTGCTCTCGAGCGAGCAGTCAAGTATATCCTCGATTTCCTGGCTGGATTATTCAGCGGATTCAAATTCAATAAGTAACGGAGGAAGATATGCAACTATCAAAAATAAGCAAGGATCAAGCGACCAAGATCCTGAAGGCAGCTCTCTATGTCGGAGCTTCAGCGATCATATCCTACTTGATCACAGTCATCACCGATCAGCCTGAGCTCTTTGGTCCGCTCACACCGCTTGTCAATGTGATTCTGGTCACTCTCAAGCAAGCATTCACAAAGCCAGTCTGAGCTGATACAATGGCCTTGTGAGGTGGAGTCAGGGAGGCAACTCGCTGGCTCTGCAATTCTTTTATTTGACAGAAGAATAATTCTGCCAGTATTATTCCAATAGATAAAGCCATAGCTGCCGAATACCACCGAGCTATGGCTTGTCGCTTTTTATGGCACAATACAAATAGAGGTGGATATCGATGGAAGATATGAAGCATGGGGCTGAATTGTGTGACCAGATCACTGCTGAGATAGACAGTGCTCTAGCCGACAATGCAGCACAGATGGCTCTATTCGGCCTGGCCAAAGTAACCGAGATGCCTCGGCATATGCAAGCTACTGAGCATGATCCATTCATTGACGATCTGAAAACAGATCCAAACCAGGGGGAGCTATGGCAATAGAAGATGGACCACAATTCGAAGAGAGGAAGCAGAATGTCCTGGAGGCTCTGGAAGCTGCCAGGATCGACTGGATCGAAGCGGTAGATCCTATTGAAGAAGAGATCCAACTGACAGCCATAGATCACCTGCTTGATATTGCAATCGATTATGGATACCTGGCTGTCAAATCATCTATGCTTATTGAGTGAATTCTCTGATCTGGTGCATACTCTCAGATTCTTTTTGCGGTTATCAAGAGTGTCTCCATTGATGTGATCTACTACCATTCCATCAGGACAATCCATTATGAGCCTATGAAGGTATATTGTTTTATTCTTGTATGGAGCGATCCGCTCATGTGACACTACATAGATCTGATCATAGCCAGTCCGCTTCATGACCTGAGCTCGCCAGTTATATCTGCTGATCTTTTTGTAGTCTTCGTCATCGATCTTGAATGACTTGTCAGAATACAATAATTGTATTATCATATTGACATTGTATCACAAATGGTGTAATATAGTAGATATTATGCAATACATAATACAAAAATACGAACAAACAATATACGGATACAAGCCTGGCGAATTCCTCCCTGTGTGGGAGGGTGGCCGACTTCGCAACCGCAATCAATTCATTATCTACAAGATCAAAAAAATCCTCACTCGGTAACTAGTACCAGTGAGGATATCTTGAATTCCAGGCAGCCAGAGCTCCATCCCATGAACCATACCTGCCCTTCACATAGCTGTCCATCCACCGAAGCTGACATACAGGCTCGACTCCACAATAAGCGATCTTGCTACATGGCAATGCTTGAGGGA
>Ga0255340_1005165_pt1 | contig 12049 bp, 6 predicted proteins | sample wastewater_treat_7_FD_192417 | JGI IMG/M metagenome (GOLD analysis project Ga0255340, IMG submission 192417) | Wastewater microbial communities from Lulu Island WWTP, Vancouver, Canada - plant10 | ecosystem: Engineered > WWTP > Wastewater > Unclassified | place: Canada: Vancouver, British... | reverse complement strand
CCACAATAATTAATGCCTGGCTCTGAATTTTCTAGATATGCTCCATAAAAATAAAATTTGCTATCAGACGAATCTTTTTTAGTAACAAAAAGCTGAACAGAGTCTAATTTTTCTGTAAAATAAAATTCGCTGGCTCCAGTTTCAAAATTTACAATTACAGTGTCTAAAAATTCTTTAGGTTTTACTGTCAAATTCCAGCAAGTATCTTCAACATCATGCAAAATGCTGAATTTGTCAAATTTATGTTTTTCAATTTCTGCAATTGGATTAAAACTAATCAATATCGAAGCTGTACTGTCGCTTGTGAAAGCTGTAATGCCAGAAAGTCCGATATTTACGTCAACTTCTTTGTCGGTAATTCTTTGAAATTCCCACTTGCCTTCAACTTTTGAAGTATAATAAAATGGATGGTTTGTTTTTGCAATACTAAAAGGGAAAACCAAGCCAGGTGCGCCTTCCATTCCTGGCATCATTGTTTCAAAATTTTTTCGCATTTGCCATGACCAAATTCCTGCTTGAATATGCGAGCCTCCTAAATGTAAAATAGAAATTTGTCCTTCGCCAGTAAAATTGAGTTTTTCTAATTTTGAGTAAAATGTTTTAAAATTTTTATTATTCCCAAAACTTTCTAAGAAACAAGAATCGTATTGAATATATTCATATTTATATTCTGAAAACAAATGCCTCGACACCTGAGCTTTAGCATTATTTTGAAAAACAAAAATGCTAACGAAACCTATAAGAAATATTTTAAAACTATTTGGCATTTTTTGCTCTTTCTAAATATTCTGCGTAATTAATTATTAATGAATTGTAAAAAATATTTGAGACTACATTTGCTCCATTTGGTGTAAAGTGTACAAAATCTGGACTTGCTAATGGTGGGTCGGCATTTACCCAAGCAATCATAGAATTTTCTCCACCCATTGCTTTATACATATCCCAATAAACACAACCTGCTCTATGTGTGGCTTTTCTTAATTCGTCAACTATGTTTTCTAAGTTTGGATAAGTTTGATAATCGTCTTTAATTTTTGTTGCCATATCACTTGGACCGATGACAATAATATTAACATCAGGAACAACATTTTTTAAAAATGCTAATTGATAATAAAAATGATTAGCAAACCTTTCAGCACTTTTTGCATCTTCGATATAAGGAACGGTATTACCGCCAAATTGCAAAATAAAAAGGTCAACACCTAATTCAGCAAAAGATTTAGCCAATAAACTACCGTCTGTAGTCGTGAAAACAGTGCCAGAACTTCCTCTTAAAGCGATATTGTCAACAAAAACACCAGCATCATCTTCTAAAGAAATCGCATAAAAATCAGGGCTATCATAAGCTTCAAACTCTAATCTAACATTGTTCAAATAAGTGTCGGAATTATATCTATAAACATATAAATCTTCGCCAGCTTCTAAAGAATCTACAGCAAGCTCATGTCCATCTGATATTACTTTTATTTGAACTTTAGTTTTAGAATTTCCATAATAAATAGCAATATTTTTAAAAGTTTTAGTATTGGAATATCCTAAATTCGACTCGCTAAATTCTAACCAAGCACTATATTTTGTTGTTGCTTCCCAAGTTGCAGAATCTGGTATTGGTGCAAAACGATTATATGCAATCATAGGACCATATTTTTTGTGAGGCGATATATTTTCGCTATAAGCAAAACCATTGTAGCGATACCAGTTGGCAGAGTTTGCTTGCTTTAAGCTAAATTGAGCATAAATTGCTACTGGCGAACACAAACCTATGCCAAGTCCACCGTAGCGAGTTTGAAATTTACTACGTATAAAAGAACTTATTCTGTCGCCTTCAATTTGCGAATCTCCATAATGCATAACTCTTACACGCTTTTCCTTATCCATATTATGCAACTTGGAGTAAAAATTGTCTAAAGCATGTGGATTATCTTCAGGAAACTCTAATGGAGTGATTGATTTTTTTAATTCTTCAAAATCTATACTATCTATTTCATTAATGTTTTCTTCAGGAATAATTTCATTTATATCAATTTGGCTGTTTATTAAAGAGTCGGCAGATACTGTTGCTTTTTTAGAATCTAAAAACATTTCTTCAAAACTTGGAAAATATAAAACCCAATTTTTACTAATCCTGATTCCATCTTCAGGAAAAATAAACATTATTACGCCTAATAAAGCAATTACAGAGACAACAAAATATAAAACATGCCTGACTTTCATTATTTTTTCTTATAAATTTTTAATTTTTGACCTATTTGTAATTTTGAAGCATCTTCAATTCCATTCCAATACATAATATCTTCGGCACTTGCCCAAGAATAATTTTTAGAGATTTTATAAAAAGAATCTCCCTTGGCTATAGTTATAGTTTCAACTAATTCATAACCAGCAGCGTTGAAAGGTTCTGGTTTTGTAGCTTTGTTATTATCGTTTTTATTAGATTTCGCATTTGATGCAAGTGCAGAACCTTTTTTTACCCAAATACTTAAAATTTTTCCTGCATAAATATTTGTACCTCTAATATTATTCCAGTCTTGCAAATCAGAAACTCTAACTCCATATTTTTGAGCAATAGAACCTAAATTGTCTCCAGTTTGTATAGTGTATCTAATTTCTTCATAATCTTTGCCAGGACTTATAGATACATAGTTTGCATTGCTTTTGTCGCTGACATTTGGCATTTGAAAAACAGGAAAATAAATCGAATCTTTGAAAGCTATTATAGAATCTTTGTTTGCAATAAATTTGTCTTTGTATCCATAAGGCAAATAAATTTCCTTTTCTGAATTTCTTCCGTCAATAATATTGCCAACAAACAAAGGATTCATCTCTTTTAATTCTTTTAAATTAAGTTGTAAATATTCTGAAATTTGCTCAAAATGTAGTCTGTCTTTTATTAAAACAGTGTCTTTGTCGTAAAATTTTTCTGAAACAAAAAACGAAGGATTTATAATTTCTTTTTCGCTAAACCACTTAACAATAGCTAGATAGTAGTAAAAATAATTTTTATAGTTAGTTTCTAAATTATTTGCTGTTTCGTCAAAGGAATTTGTGTTTTTCATTGCTTTACGCACAACTGTAGGACCGCATACATAAGCCATGATAGCATAATCCCAAGAGCCAAAACTTTTTTGCAAATCCATTAAATATTTTCCAGCAGCTTGAGAGCTTAGTTGTGGTTCTAAACGTTGGTCGTAGCAAGTATCAATACTTAAGCCGTAACGCAAAGCAGGCATAAATTGCAAAGCCCAAAGCCCATAAGCAGTAGTAGAATTTACAAAATGTTTATCAAGTGCAGAAACCAATATTGGCAAATAATCTAAGTTTTTTAAATATTCAGAATCTTTATATAAGAAATTAGTTTTGGTTTTTAAGTCTGCCATTGCATAAAGTAAAAAGCATTTGGTTTTATGGTCGAGATTTTGCAAATCAGAATATAAATTATAAGAAATATTATTTAAGGTGTAAACTTCATTACCTAGGTTTACAAATTCAGATTCGGTAGAAAGTTCAGAAAAATTTATGTCTGCACAATATTCAAAAACTTTGTTTTCATCATAATCAAGTAAGTTTAAATTTGTTTTTAAACTTGAGATAAATTTGCGATTGTTAGCATATTGAGAAAAAGCATTGTTATGAACAAATAATGCAAACAAGCAAAATATAATATATGTAAATAAAAACTTTCGCATAGATTTTAATCGCACAAAAATAAGTAAATTTCTGAATTTGGGAATAAAAAGTTTTAAATATATAAAACGTGATAAATGCAGAAACTTAAACTTAAAGAATTGTTAGTTATAGTGCTATTTGTTGTGTGGTTTTGGTGAAAGTGTCAGTTACTAATATTATTATAACGTGCAAAATAATCATCAATTTCAGGACGCAGTTCAATGCCGACACGTTCAAAAATATCTAGAAGTTGTAGATAAGCTCCTTGTCCGCCTAAAAAATCCCAAAACTCTTCGGCAACTTTCAGTTCAGCTTGTAAATCTAACATTCCAGCCATTGTCCAACGTGAATAAGGTTTTGGTTCATAGGGATTATAGGGTATCGCGATTAAGGAGTTGATTTTAGCTTTTGGGTTTTCAGCCAAGACACAAGCCGTCCATTCTAAAAGTGTTCGTTTAAATTCTTTAAAGCCTCCTTTATTTGGTTTAGCAGTTTTTATATCAATTAAATAAATCTGTTCATCATGTCCTTGTAACCAAATATCTATTTTTGTAGGCTTTACTGTTCGCATATTTCCTTTTTGAGCCACTTTTCTAATTGCTTCAATCTCTTCTGACTTATTTGGTTTGTAGTTTGCAGCAGTTAAGTTATCCATAATATCTTGAATAACTCTTTGAGCTGCTTCGCTAATTTGAGTTCCTGCTGTAGATTGTGATTTTGCTTCTTTAAAAGTTGTTGTTGCTAATGCTAAGGCAACAGGTTCAAAAATGCTTGTTCCAAAATTTGTGTTTAACGAATGAATAAACGAAAATAATGCCATTCTGTCTTTGCCTAAAAGTCTTGTGTGAAAAGGCATCGATGATGGTTCGGGATTGTAGTTCTGAAATTTGTTTCGTAAACTATTTCTCAAAACATCTTCAATTTGATCTATTTGTTGTCTAGATAGAGGCATATTATATATTTTTTAAATGAAAAATTATTTCAGAATACGCTCTTTTATCTTTTTCTGTTCTATTTAATACTGGTCTTTTGAATTGATTTACAATTTTCATATTTGCATTTTTTGCAATAGTTGGATACATATTGTATTTATCGTTTGCAACAAGAAAAACGTCATAATCGTTTGCCAAATATTTTTTGCAATTATTTAAAACATCAGATATTCCTTTTATGTAACTTTTTTTTGCTTCATTGCCTTGACCTCTAAAAAGAGGACCGATTTCAAGTTCATCTTTGCGTTCAAAACCAAACAAATCGTATGCATAAGCGTGTTGTTCATGGTAATCAATTAAACCTACATAAGGTGGTGATGAAAAAATTCCTTTAACTTTTTGTTTTTCTGCTAATTTTGCAAATTCAGGATTTACTTTTTTCAATTCAGCAAAAATATCAATTGTTCTACTATCACCTGTTAAACAAGTTTGAAAAGTTTGAGTTCTCAATTTGTCAAATTCTTGTAAACGTTTAACAGTGTCCTTACTGTATGTGTTCCACCATTTTAGAATAGAAAAAAGAGGTTTACATATTTTGCCGTGTTTAGAACAATAATAGGGAGCAGTGATTGGCTCTATAAGAGTGGCTAAGTCTGCATGAGTTGTTGCTCTGCAACTACGAATTGTGCGACTTAAAATTATGCTCATGATTTTTTTTGTGTCTATGTCTTTAATTTCTTTGATTTTATTAAACACAAATTCAATCTCTTCTCTTACATGTTGTAGATACCATTTGTCAAGAAAATTATCAGTTTTATCTTGATTTAATTTTATGTTATATTGTTTCACAAGTTGGTTGTAAATAGGCAAAAACTCTTTTTCTTTTTCTTCTCCATATTTTTTTTCATCTATTTTACCTTGTCGCAAATTGTATTTGTATTCAGCAGCAGGAAAATATTTGTTATTAAATTCAGATAATTTTTGCAATAGTTCCGTTTCGAAATCAACAGTGTGCGAATTTTCTAAAAACGATTTTAAATCTTTTGAGATTCGTTTAATTTCATTTTGAACATTTGCTAAATCATATTTTGTTACTTTACTATTTCCCATTAAAGTGTTAAAAACAGAAATGTCAATGCCGATTGCATTCATTCCCAATTCACAACTTTGCACCATCGTAGTACCGCTTCCCGAAAATGGGTCAAGAATAATATCGCCTTTTTTAAAATAAGTTTCTGTTTTGAAATTATCAGTATGGTCATCTAAAAAGTATTCAACTAGCTGTGGAATAAATTTACCTTTATATGGATGAAGTCTGTGAACGTGTTTAGTAGTTTCTGCTTCTTTGTATTGATCGAATGATAAAGTCCAATTTAAATCTTCGCCAAGTTGTTGTTTCCATGAATTTTCGCGCTGTTTATTGTATGATTTGTAGTAATTCATCAAGTCCGTTAAAGCAATTTGTGTTGCACCGTTTTCGTCAATTTTCTTTATTCGTCCATATTGAATAAGATATGAGATATTAGAGGTTGTAACGGTCTTGCAAGTGTGTTGAGTTGCCCATTCGCTAGCTTCTTTTATGGTTAAAAATACGTCAGTCGCCATTGTGTTATTTTCTATTTTGCAAATATAAACTTTTTATTTGTTAGTAAAAATCTCAATCTCAAATTCTGAAATAAAAACAATTATTACAAAGATACATCTTTTTATAATGTTTTACAATATTGTTAATAAAATGTTTGAATACTAGTGGACAAACCAATGCTATTTTTCGATAATGCTTTTTGTTTAATTTAAATTATACGTATTTTTATAAAAAAAGTTTCATTTTACACATAAAAACTTGTATAAATTTCAAAAAATCACAAATACTATTCAAAAAAAGTGTAACTAATTTAAAATGAGAATGTTTTTTTATGTTTTACACAACCTTTTTAAAATTTTTGCGTATCGTATAATAATTATTAAATATCGTTTTTTTTAATATTTATGATATTTAAGCAAAGGAAAGTGGGGTTTGTTAAGTGAAGTTCTTTAATATGTATAATTTTTAAACGAAACTTTATCGCGGTTATTACAAGTAAAGTATAATTTATCTAATTATTTTATAATATGAAAAAAAATAGTCATTGTTATTTTCCTTTCTTTTTTGTTAAATGCTTTTTTATTTGGACAAGAAAAGAGTGGTGTATCAGAATTAAGTTGGATTAATAAAGTAGAAACAGATGCCGAAAAGTTTTACGAAAATGGAACTCGTATTTGTTATTTGAATATTTATGGTGAAATACCAGAAACTTATGTGCAATCTATAGCTAACCAAGTGCTTGCAAACTCTGGTGTGCTAAGGTTTCATCTTTATTACGGAAAGGAGCATTCGCGATGTATGTGTGAAACAAAAGATGATTTTACAAATGAGCAACTTGCGATAATTTTAGATGAAATTATTGATAAATATTATGATTCTGGAGAGTATTTGATTGATAATTATGATGCAATTATTGAAAAAGTAAGTAGCAACGGAGTATATGCTAAAAGGGGAGACTCAGAGTCTCAACCTCCTTCAGATGATGATTATGAACCTACTGTAACTAACTATAGAGCTGGGTCGGCTTGTACTCCAACTACTAGTAGTGGTTCAAGTTATTATATAACAAACTTTACCACAACAGGTGGAACAACTAATATTAACAACAACTCGGGAAGTTCGACAAGTGGTTATCAAGATTTTTATAACACGGTTTCTATGTCTGCTACTGCAGGTGCTACAATAAATTACTCTATAACATGCTCTAGTGGTACTTATGGTAGAGCTATTTGGGTTGATTGGAATGAAAATGGAGTTTTTGAAGCTTCAGAGCAGGTGGCTTCAAGTAGTAGCTATGAATCTTCTCCTTTAACAGGTAGTTTTACAATACCGTCAGGAACTTCGATAGGTACAAAGCGTATGAGAATTTTGGCTTCTTGGACACCTAGTAATCCTAGTAACCCATGTACTAATAGTGGTAGTGGAGAATATGAAGATTATAAATTTATAGTAATAGAAAATCCTTGTGATAATATTACTGCTATGAGCTGTGGTGTAACTTATAATGCTACATTGTATCCTAACAGTGGTGCTTGGACAAATTATACAGGCGCATCTAATTCTTGGCCAGGTTCAGAAAAAGTATGGGCTTTTACAGCACCTACAACAGGTTCTTATACATTTAACTTAAATGAAGGAAGTGAAGATGCAGATTTCTTTTTAATGTCAGCTTGTAGTCCAAGTTCTACTAATTTAACAAATGCAACATACGGGTATTGGGATGGTATTGGTGATTATACTGTTACTTTAACAGGAGGTGTAACTTATTATTTAATAGCAGATTTATTTTCTTCAAGTGCATCAACAACAGTTACTGTAAGTGTAGATTGTCCTCCACCACCACCAACAGTAAGTTCTAATAGTCCTGTATGTGAAAATAGCACATTAAACTTAAGTACTACAATGAGTGGTGCTACAAGTTGTAATTGGAGTGGTCCAAATGGATTTACTTCTACTTCTTCAAGTCCATCAATATCAAATGTAAGTTTAGCAGCGGCTGGCACTTATTATGTTACAGTAACTGCTTCAAATGGATTAACAGCAGGTGGTTCTACAACGGTAACTGTTGCTCCGAATGTTACACCAACATTTAATGCAGTTGGTCCATATTGTCAAGGAGCAAGTATTCCAGCTTTGCCAACAACTTCTACAAATGGTATAACAGGCACTTGGAGCCCTGCAATAAATAATAATGCAACAACTACTTATACTTTCACTCCAAATGCTGGTCAATGTGCTAGCACTACAACTATGCAGATAGTTGTAAATCCACTTCCTAGTCCTAGTATAAATCCTAACCCAGCAACTATTTGTGCAGGAGGAAGTATTCAGCTTACAGCAAGCGGCGGTGCAACTTATAATTGGAGTAATAGCTCAACCTCTCCAAGCATAAATGTAAGTCCAGCAAGTACAACAACATATACGGTAACAGTTACTAGTGCTGAAGGTTGTACCGCTAGTGCAAGTCGTCAAGTAACAGTAAATCCACTTCCAACAGTTGCTGCAACTGTAGATTGTGGTTTAGGTGTTGGGCAAGGTGTTATTAATGTAACAAGCCCAACAGGAGCAAACTATCAATATAGTCTTAATGGTGGTAGCTTCCAATCTTCTCCAAGTTTTGGAAATCTAGCTAATGGCTCTTACACAGTAGTTGCAACTAATACAACTACTACTTGTTCTTCTCCCGAAAGTATAGTTGTTGTTGATTGTGGTTGTGCAAATCCACCTACAGTAACTTTAGCAACAACATCTGGCGAGATTTGCGGAATATCATCTCCTTTCACACTTGGTGGAAATACTTTTGGAGGTTCTGCTACAGCAGTTACACTTAGTCATAATGGAGGTGGTAATTTGAATATCACTTCTGCTACAAGTAGTCCATTTAGCTTTACTTATACTCCAGCAGCTTCTGATTTGGGTAATACTGTTACAATAATTGTTACAACCAATAATCCCATTGGACTTCCATGTACTGTAGAACAAAAAACATTAAGTTTAAATGTTTTAACACTACCTACAGTAGTAGTTGGTTATAACCCACCTGTTTGCGAAACAGGAACTTTAATTTTATCAGAAACAGGTGGTGCTGCAATAAATTGGAGCTGGAACGGACCAAATGGCTTTATTTCAACATCGCAAAATCCACAAATAAATAATGCAACTGCCGCAGCAAATGGTACTTATTCTGTAACTGTAACAGATGGTAACACTTGTACGAATACAGGTAGTGTATTAGTAAGCATAAGCCCAAATCCTGTTGCTAGTGCTACTTTTGCACCTATAGCATGTAATGGAGGTACAACAGTAGTAACCGTTAGTGCAAGTGGAGGAACAGGTTCATATGTGGGAACAGGAAGTTATACGGTTAGTGCAGGTCCTTATTCTTATACAGTTACAGATTCTAATGGTTGTTCTTCTACAACAAGTGTTAATATAGCAGACCCAACAGTTCTAACAAGTAGTATAAATGCACAAACCAATCAAATTTGTTCTACTCCTGGTTCAGCTACAGTTTTAGGTTCAGGAGGTACTCCGTCTTATACATATCAATGGTCATCAGGAGCTGGAGGAGTTTCTGGAGGTACAGCAAGTATTTTACCAGCAGGTACATATTATGTAACAGTAAGAGATGCTAATTCTTGTTCTACAGTTCAAACTGTAACAATCATCGATGAGGGTGCTATTTCTGCTACAGCTACAGTGAATTCCAATGTATCATGTAATGGCGGTAATAATGGAAGCATAAATGTATCAATTACAACAGGTACACCTCCTTTTAATATTAATTGGGGCAGTGGTAGTGCAATAACAAGTTCCAGCACTTATCAAATAACAGGCTTAGTAGCAGGTCCATATACAATTACAATAAGTGATGCCAACTCATGTGAAATTGTTCGAAATGCGACAATCACAGAGCCTCTATTATTACAAGCAAGCTCAAGTGCTGCTGCTATTTCTTGTTATGGTGATACTACTACAGTAATAGTAAGTGCTTCTGGAGGTATGGGACCATATACAGGAACAGGAAGTTTTACCGTGAACGCAGGTACTTATTACTATACAGTAACTGATGCAAATTCTTGTAGTGCAACAACGCAAATAACTGTAAATCAGCCAAATATGCTTGAGGTAACAGCTTCTACTAACAAACATGTTTCATGTAACGGTTTTACAGATGGACAGGCAACTGCTAGTGCAACAGGTGGTACACCTTCTTATATTTACAACTGGAATGATCCAAACTCAAGTTCTGGAAGCACTGTAACCCTAACTCCGTCCTTTTAGGTAGTCTATATTTATTTTTTCAAATAATTCCCTTATTTTTTTAGTTGTTTCGGCAGTGTGCCACTGGTTGTTAATTTTAATTTTGAATATTGTTTTAGAAATTTCGACAATGTCTTTCGGTGAATATTTGCTCAATAGTTTTGCCTTGTTAATTTTATCGTATAATTTGTAGTACGCAATCATTGCAATAAAATTAGCCATAAGCCAGCCTTCAAGCACCCATCTATCTTGCATATACATACGGTCGGCATTTAAAAAATTTTTGTATGAATTAAACATTACCTCTATTTCGTTTCTCTGCTTGTAAGTTTCGTATAACTCTTGTGGAGACACTTCAGCATTTGTTGTCAACGTTAGTGTTCCAAAGCTATGAAGTTTATTATCAAAGCCTTCTTTGTCGTATTCTTCAGGATGTGTACCCATTAGCAAAATGTAATTTTCTTCTTCTTCTACTCGAAGTTTTTCATCTAAAAAAGTGGTGAATTTTTGGCCTTCTTTTTGATATGAATAATACCAAATTACTCGTTTTTGATAAACAAAAAATTTGTTGTTTTTCTTGAAATCAATTTGTTCTAACGGCGAAAAATCAATCAACTTGTTATTTCGATAGAGTGGAATAATATATTTTAAATTATTGCTATTCAGCACATTTATATTTGATTTGCTGTAAAATCCTTTATCCGCAACAAAAATCACTTTATCGATTTTCATTTCTTCCAAGCAAAGCTTCATTGAGCTAACATCATTGATATTACCATTTATTAAGCGGTAATAAACAGGTTCCTTAATTTCACATGCAAACATATACATTAGGCGAATTTGTTCGTCAAAATTCTTTGCAGGATTATATCCGGGAGCATTAACATGCAAGTGGTTAGAGGTAGTAGTTACATGCGTAGAGTCTATCATTACATACTCTGTTTTTGAGCTGTTCGGATTTTCTAGAACAGGAATACGTGATTTCATCCATTCCAAAATCAACTGACGATTTTCTCCGATGTACCGTAGCGTATCGGTTATGATTTTATCGGTCAATGCTTTTTTATGCCAAAACAATGAACAGTAGTCATGGTGGTGTAGGTATTGCATTCGCTTAATAGGGGCTTCATGAGCAAAACGCATCATGGCAACCGAGAGCAAGACTTCCAAATCTTCGGGGGAGAAAAATGCTTTCATTTCAGCAATTTCATCTTCTAAAAGCTCGCTGAACAGACCGTACACACCGAACGTTTTGATATCAACATTTGCTGGATCAACACTGCGCTTTGCTTGTTCTTTAAGTAAGTGTTTATCAGACGGAATAAAACCATCCTGCTCAGTGATTTTTCCGAGTAGTCCAATCGTTATTTTATCTGTCCTTTTCTTTTCTTTGTTATAGCGGTATTCTACTTGATATTTGTAACAATGACCACCAATTATTCTAATTTCTGTTTTTGGCTCTTTAAATTTTTGAGCCCATTCTGGTAAATACATAAGCAACTTATTTAGGTTGCCCAAAGATATATAAAAAATATGATATAACAAACATTTTATCAAGTTTTTTTTAAATTAAGCGTGAAATTTTGGCGGAGTTAGGGTTAAA
>Ga0255340_1005157_pt1 | contig 12070 bp, 10 predicted proteins | sample wastewater_treat_7_FD_192417 | JGI IMG/M metagenome (GOLD analysis project Ga0255340, IMG submission 192417) | Wastewater microbial communities from Lulu Island WWTP, Vancouver, Canada - plant10 | ecosystem: Engineered > WWTP > Wastewater > Unclassified | place: Canada: Vancouver, British... | reverse complement strand
AATTCGAAGCGAATCGCGCCGCAAACTGCTTTTCTTTTCCAGCACTTACCTCGACCAAAAGACAGCCCATCGTCTCACCAAAGAGAGCAAGCCTTGATACTGCAAGAATATTATCTTGTTCCATGGCTTTGCTTATGGGATTATTCCTCTTTTCATTCATATCGGGCAGCCTGATCCGAGCTCCCAGTCTTCCCCCAATGCACATCTCCGCAAGAGCTACGGCAAGGCCTCCTTCGGAGAGATCATGTGCGGCGAGCACCTCCCCTTCTTGAATCGCATCGAACAAGGCGCCATAGACCTTAGGAGCTTTTGGGCTTATATCGGGCACTTCGTTTTCCCATATTGCAGATGGCCTAAAATCCCCTACAAGCCATATCGAATCGCCTGGCTGCTTAAGAAAAGTAGTCACTATTCGCTCGATTTTGGGCACAAAGGCCAATGCCGATACAAGCAGCGACGGCGGAACGGCATGCCTGCTTCCGTCGGCGCCCAGATATTCATTGTAAAAGGAATCTTTACCAGAGATGATTGGAGTTTGAAAGGACAAGGCAGCCTCTCTTAGGCCCCGTGCACACTCCAAAAGCGACCACATTACACCAGGATCGTTTGGATCTCCCATACAGAAATTATCGAGAATTGCAGTCCGCCGTGGATCTCCCCCGCTAGCCACTATGTTCCGCATGGCTTCGTCCACTGCGGCCCATGCACTCCGATAAGGATCGAGTTCCCCATAGTCCGACCTAAAGCCATTGGAAAGCGCCATGCCCCATTCTCCTGCTGCCTCTAGAGGCTTCAGAACCGCCGCATCCGAAGGCGAATCGCAGAAAGCACCTATGAAGGGCTTGATAACGCTATTGCCTTGCACTTCATGGTCATAGCGGCGCACTATTCTCTCGCGCGAAGCAACTTCCGGGCTACAAAGCAGCTTTAGAAACTGGCCTTCGAGATCGGCTGAATTTATCTTAAGCGATTTTTTTAGCGGTTCTTGTAGCGATTTCGACAGTGGTCCTTGTAACGATTTCGATAGTGGTTCTTGCGCCACAAGGAGCTTTTTAGGTAAGCCTTGATGTAAAAATACCATGTCCAAATCGAGTACGAGCTCGCCCTTCATCCTCACTTTCAACTCTGAATCGCTTCCAAATGCCCCAATATCCCAAAATTCGGATTCAAAAATACCGCATAGCTCCGAAAAAGCCTTGACATGTCGAGGAGGTATTGCTAAGACCATACGTTCTTGAGCCTCGGACAACCAGATCTCCCAGGGAGCGAGCCCGGGATATTTGGTGCCAAGACCAGAAAGCTCGATCTCCGCTCCGAGCGCTCGTGCCATTTCCCCAACCGCAGAAGAAAGTCCTCCTGCCCCACAATCCGTCACCGCATTGTATAGTCCTGCATCGCGCGCCGCTAGAAGCACATCTAGGGCTCTTTTTTGGACAATAGGATCTCCTATTTGTACCGATGCACCGGCAACTTCTCCGGTAGAACCATCCATCTTCATCGAAGAAAAAGTGGCTCCGCGAATGCCATCTCGGCCTGTTCGCCCTCCCAGAACTATCACACGATCGCCAGGCTCTGGTCTATTTCGGTGAATGCCACGAGGTGCAAGCCCCACACAGCCACAGTACACGAGCGGATTTGCCGCATAGCCAGGATGAAAATGAACCGCCCCGTTGACAGTGGGAATACCCATCTTGTTGCCATAATCCTCGACACCCGCAACAACGCCTCGCGCTACAAGGCGTGGGTGCAGCGTCCCTTGAGGCAATTCTTTTTCCTCCATGTCGGGTGGCCCAAAGCATAGAATGTCGGTCGCTGCTATAGGCTTTGCGGAGACGCCCATAATATCGCGAATAACGCCTCCTACTCCCGTATTGGCGCCCCCAAAAGGCTCGATTGCGGAAGGATGATTATGTGTTTCCACCTTGAATGAAATGTCCCATTGGTCATCGAAACTCACAATGCCAGCATTGTCTACAAAGGCGGACTTTACCCACGGAGCTCCAATTTCCTCGGTAGTGTTTTTGATATAGGTGTTGAAAATACTATGTATAATTCTTGGATATGATGAATTTCCAGCGCTTGAATTTGAATTGTTTCTTACCTCGATATCGGCTTTGAAGGTCTTGTGCACGCAATGCTCGCTCCATGTCTGAGCGATCATTTCAAGCTCTACATCAGTAATCTTACGTTCCTTTGCGATAGACCAAGCCTGAATGGCCTTCATCTCGGAAAGATCAAGTGCCAGTCGCCTTTCGGAAGATAGCGAGAGCAGAGAATCATCATCCATGTTTCTAAGATCGTAGCACTCTACTGCTGGAACAAAAGGCTGCCCCTTTGGAAAAACAGGTTCGATTTCACCAAACTCCCAACGCTCTATCACCGAATTCGCTAGAAGCATTCTGGTCAGCTTAGATAGTGTGGTTTCATCGAGCCAGTCTGCCTCGAGCTCCCAACGGATGCCTGTCGCTGCCCTATTGAGACCTAAAATACCCATCTCCCGCGCCGCTCTGACAAGCTCGTTGGCGACAGTATCCGTAACTCCGGGCTTTCGGCAAATCTCTACGATCCAGACCGAATCCGGACTTGAGGTTGAACCATGTAATGTATTTCGCGACACTTCTCGCCATACAAATGTCTCCTCCACCGGATCGGATAAAAGAAAACGCCCGAGAAGACAAAGCTCCTCGGGCGTTAAATCACCTTCCACAAAGTAGAGCGCGATGTCTCGCGCACTGCGCAGTATCCCCATCCCTAGCGCGCGTACATCCGCTTTTAACGCTTCTATGCGCGGGCTTCCGGCTCCCCTGGTCCGAACCTCGAACCTATAAAGATTTTCTCCGTTAGCCATAATACTATCTATCGCGATATGGATAGATTGTCAAGCTACCCATAAATCTCAGCCAATGGCACCTTTTGAATTTTGACCGACAGCTACTTGCCCATAAATCTTAGCTAGCGGCCGAGCTTATCATGCGCATTTGACCTAATCTTATGGCAAATAGATTCAAGCCCACACAAACCAAATAAATGCCGATGCCGCAATTGTCGTTATTACGGTAAAGGGACCCGCAAGCTTGACCCAGTTCCAGAAACTAACCTTCGATCCATTTTTTTCCGAAAGGCCTACTGCGACGATGTTAGCGGAAGCCCCAAAGGGTGTCAGATTTCCGCCAAGGCAAGAACCAATGAGAAGGCCAAACATCAACAAATCTGGCTGAACTTGCATTGCCTCCGCAAGCGCGCTCGCTACAGGAAGCATCGCCGCAATATACGGCACATTGTCCACAAATCCCGAAATAAGCACAGATATGGCTATAATCAGCGTAAAACCCAATAAGATGTCACCTTTAACCCATTGGGCCATCTGTTCTGCAAGTTGTATTAGAAGACTCGATTCGGCCAAAACTCCCACTACGATGAAAATGCCAACTAGGAAAACCAGTGTCATCCAGTCTAGATGGAGAACGAGGTTTTTCGCTTCTTCTTTTTCTTTCTTTATAAAGACAAGCCATGCAAGTCCAACAAAAGCAAGCACAAGAACGAAAATTCCGCTTGCGGGATGGATCCCACCTCGGACTGATATAGCAGAAAACAGAGCAAGGCCTCCGATCATAGACAGAAGCAGGACCAATGGAAACCATGACACAATGCCATCTGGCGGCAATGTTTTGATATCGCTCTCAACTTTTCTAAAATAGAAATAGAAATAAAGCGCTCCTACAATTGCGCCAATCTGGATGGCAAAGAAAATCGAAGGCTTCCCAAGCTTGAAAAAGAAATCGTTGAATGAGTAGCCTGCAAAGTTGGCAAAGAGCATGGAAGGAGGATCGCCGACCAAAGTAGCGGTGCCCTGCAAATTCGCCATAACCGCAAGTCCGATCATGAGCGGAGCAAGATTTCTCTGGCCTCGCTTTCCCAGCTCAATCATGATAGGCGCCACTACAAGCACCGTAGCAACGTTCTCGACGAATGCAGACAATAACCCTGTCAAAAAAAGAATGATAGTTATGGCAATGCCTATTGAAGGAGAGCGCTCAACAATTCGCTGGGCGATAAAAGCAGGAACCCTCGAATATATGAAAAGCTCGGCAAGTATAAGGCTCCCCAAATAGATTAGCAGAATATTCCAGTTTACAAGCGAACCAAAGGCATGTGCTGGAGTAACTGCACCTCCCACGATGAGCACGACAGTCGCACCCAAAGAAATCCATGCCTTTTTTGAAGGCATAAAAATGATTCCCAGATACATCAACACGAGCACAATGAGCACAAAAAAGTCCAAGGTATCCTCCTTTGAAAAGCCCAATGGCATTTCGCCTACAACCAACTTCTTAGGCGTTTTTGGTCACTGTACAGTCAAAAAAAAGACCGCACGGCCATGACACCGTGCGGTCTTGCTCAATCATTTTGGATCTGCGAAAACCGGGAGCAAAGCTCCGTCTTGACGATTTTCGCATCTGCTATCTAAACGCAGAAAGCTACTCCCCGCTAGACTTTTAAGATACTCCATTCAGAAAATGTCAGTCAATAGAAGATTGTTGCAGTTCTGATCTGTTTTGTATGAGAAACCTTTGCACAAGAAAATTATGCGCTTTTAAGTGCGCCTCTAAATGTGACTTCAAATGCGTGGCGATCAACTCTTCAGGTTTCCAGGAAGCTGCCATGCAATCGATCAGTACCACATAAAAGCATTGCATATATATAAGGTCATTTTGCATTTTATTGAGTTCTCCTATTGTCTTTATTACCCTTTGTGCGTTATTATTCGAAAATTTTTCGGGAGGTTCTTATGAGTCGATTTGAATCAATGGTCCAATCTGGCACCATCGTCCCCACGGCCTTTTCCGAAATCGATTGGGATAAGCTGGGTTTTGGGGGAATAATCACACCATTCATCGGAGGAAGTGTAGCTTCATCCGATGGGATATTCGAACCTATAACGATCGTACCTAATGGCAACATATCTATTCCTCCCCTTGCATGCTGCCTTAACTATGGGCAGGAACTCTTCGAAGGAATGAAGGCCAATCGCGGTCCAGATGGTCGGATAAGACTCTTTCGTATCGATGCAAATGCAGCGCGAATGGCAAAAGGAGCCGCGCGTTTCATGCTTGCAGATCCATCCGAAGCGCTGTATCGCGAAGCTGTAATCGAAACTGTCAAAGCAAATTCCGACTATGTGCCTCCTTGTGGCAAAGGAGCCCTATACGTAAGACCAATCCTGGCAGGAACCGGTATGACCCTCAACCCAGCTCCATCGGATACAACGGTGTTCCTTGTCACCACTGTTCCAGTCGGCATGCATTACAAGGGAAGCTCTATGGTCAGCATAAAAGTTGAAACAGACTTTCAGCGGGCTGCGGCAAAGGGCACAGGCTGGGTAAAAGCCGCAGGAAACTATGCTCCCTGTTTTCTTCCCACTCACGAGGCAAAGCACCAAGGCTTCGACGATTTGCTCTTTCTCAACCAGACTGGGACCCATGTCGAAGAAGTTGGCACTGCCAATTTTGCTATGATGAAGCATGGCGTACTATATGTTGCGGACTCTCCTTCTATTCTTCCTGGCATAACTCGCGATTCAGTAATGCGCATTGCAAGAGAATTGCTCGATATCGAGGTCGTCTTTGCACCTCTCGAGCTCGATCGTGTCCTAGGACTTGGGAAGTTTGCTGGCGAAGGGCCCGCGGATGAAGCTTTCTTTACGGGAACTGCGGCTATCATAAGCCCCATCTCCAATATCAACTATAGAGGAAAAGACTATTTCCTTGGAGAGGATGTCGGGCCATTTGCGACCAAGCTGCGCGAGCTTCTACTCGGAATTCAGACCGGCGTAATACCCGACTCATTTGGGTGGGTGACCATAGTCGAATAAGAAACGGACAAAAGAGAAAGAAGCAAAAGAAGCGAAAAGCCAAGAGAGCCCGGTAGAGATAAGATTGCAAAATAGCCCAATAGGCAAGAGAATGCTGCTTGTGGACTATTCGCAAAAAAAACCGATAAAGGAAAAGGCGCGGAAGCGACTGGCCCTTGATTATGGCCTTTGCTCTTTGCTATATTCTATATTCGGCTTTGGCAAAAGAAAACGGAAAGCAGGTGGCTGCCCGATGGATCTATGCAAGTAGCCAACCAAATTTCCTTTTTACTTCTTCTAAGGCCTTTACGGGGAATTAGCTCAGTTGGTAGAGCGATAGGTTCGCAATCTATAGGTCAGGGGTTCGAATCCCCTATTCTCCATCAGATAAGTCATTGATAGATTATGACTTATAGAAAGACAGAAAAACCGGATTTCGATTCAATTCCTTTACTGTTACCCATTTGTTACCCGAATTGGTAATGGAGGGATGGAATGGCTCGGAAGCCGGTTTCTGTTTTTAAGCGACCTACCACCAAAAAAGGACAGTTTCGTTACTACATCAAGGTCTGGGATGAGAACAAGGGCAGGTATTCTTCTCCTCGTTCTGCAATCTCCATTGCCCGAGAACTTGGACTTGATGAGAAGAGATATCCACCTACCTCTAGAACTGGGGCTCTTCTCATAGGTCAAGAGCTTCTCAAGCGTGGCGGCATACTATCCAAGAAAAGCGATCCGCTCTTTGCTGACTATTGCGCCTCAATCTGGGACTGGGACACATCGCCCTACATTCAAGGCCGCATTGCTCGAGGACTTCGCATTGGTAAAGAACACGCCAAACACTGTGCGTCCTATATTGAGCATTATGTACGGCCTGCGTTTCCTTCGCTCAAGCTTTCTGCACTTCGTCCCTACATGCTGGAATCATTCGTTCTATCGCTCAAGAAAAATTCAGGACTTCGAAACCGAAGCATCAACGCGATCATCGATGCTATAAGGACCCCACTCAAGGAAGCAGTCCGTTTGGGGCTCATCGCAGTAGATCCCTCAGCCTCACTGCAAAAGCTCAGCAATGATAGAAGAGTAAAGGGGATTCCTACTGAGGAAGAACTCTCAGCAATTCTGGCGCTCGATCTTGATTTGCGTATACGATGTGCCATCCTGTTGGGAGCTGTCTGCGGGTTGCGATTAGGAGAGATTCAGGCGCTCAAGCTTGAGCACATAAAGGACAATACTCTCCATATTATAGCATCCTGGGGGAAAATAGATGGCCTTAAAGAAACAAAAACCGGCAGAAGCCGGATTGTGCCTCTCCCGGTGATAATCAAAGACGCTCTTCTCGAACTCTCTCAAAAGAATCCTCATGGGCCGGATGGCTTTCTCATCTATGGTTTCCGTCCCGACGCTCCTCTCGATTGCCGAGCGATTGAGCGAGGTTTCGATCATGCTCTGGTAAAGCTGATTCTGGGCGAAAAGTATGCAAATGCGAGCAGGGAAGAAAAGGCTGCTGCGCTTCGTACATGGAGGGAGCGAAATATCACGTTTCATTCCCTCAGGCACTTTGCAAATGCAGCATTGCGTGGGTCAGTCCCCGATGAGACATTGCGGAAGCTCACCGGACACTCCACAGAAGCTATGACCAATCACTATGACCATACAACAAAATCGGATCTTGAAGCCCTTGCGGAAGCTCAGGAGAAGCGTATTCTACCTTTAATAAAACGACACCGAGTTACTACCACATAACATCTTGACTGATACTGATACAAAATTGTATGGAGTATGCGAATTGTAACTTTCTAAGGGGCGTGCTTGTTAGTATAATTTTGAAAGCCGCTCAGAATATGTCATAGTATGGAGGTTTAAATGCTAGTAGTGGTATCATTTCAACCCCCGCCTATGATACAGATCGCCATCAAACCTGGCGATGAGGGGATACCATTCGGCGCAATAGGTACTGATAGGGAATTAGGTAGCAAAGTATTCTTAAAAAATGGCAAACCTGTAACTCGTCGTGTTATTCAGTACTGGCGCCAAGGGAAGAAAAGGATACCTGAATGGGCACAGCGTCAGCTCAGCAATATCTACTGGCGTAAAGTTATTCTTAATAATATGCTTTTACAATATGGCCAAAATGGTCCTCCTCCCAGTCCAGAGATTTTCCCTTATTTAATTCCGGGAATGGAAGGAATGCTGATGAACCCAATGTATTGGAAAAGGGTACGTAGAGATGGGAGACCAATATACACCCCTAACAATGCAACAGTACCAGCTGCAGCACAACTTGCTCTCAGCAATTTTCCACAACGTATTTTGAGCATGCAGCCTAAGACAAATTAAACACTGATTTGGGGAAATCAGGCTATTGAGGGAAATAGAAATTGCCGTAAGGCGAGCGTCCCCCAATAGTGTGCCTCTCGCCTCGTAGAGTGTCGAAGGCACTAGTTGACCGTTTTGTAGGCGACTCCTTATCTCGCCCCTCATAAAGAGGGGTGATATTAGGAGTCCCACATGGGATTCAACAAAAAATTTCTCTCTCGTCAAGAGGCAGCCGATGCACTCGGTATTAGCCTCGTCACCTTGGCGCGGCGTCTTCGCGACCAATCAATCCCGTACATCAAGATAGGCGCCAGAGTCCTCATTCCAGCAGCTTTCATCGATCAGCTCCTCGAGAAAGCTCTCTCTGACCGGGAGGTGCGTCTATGAGGTGCGCGGGCAAGAAAAAGCCCGCGGCTAGCAGGGCGGGTCTTCGAAACTGGGCAACGAGCAAGATTTACAATGTAAATTTAACAGAAGAAGCATCTTCTGTCAAGCTACCTGCGTGGCTTGTCGAGAAGCTAGGGCGTATCGCTGTGCGGCGTGACATCTGGCAATTCGAGCAGGAAGAAGCGATTCTGCTTGCTGAATCAATCAGACTATTTCCCGACATCGCCGCGATCCTACCGGAAGATTTTAGAAATCGCGCATCGAAAGGCATTCCGCGCGAGCTCACACCATACGAACGGGCTGCAGTTCTCTATGTCGCTGATTGCTGGCGCAAAGAAGTATGTGACATCTGGGAGGGCTGCACGCTCGAAGAGAAGATCAGAGCACGACTGGAAGCACTCATGGAGCTTCTCCGGGAAGGAGGCGCCGTATGAACAGCTTTGACGACTTCGAAGCCTTGGTCGAGCGGCTGCCGCAGGAAGAAGTGCAGCGGCGTGAGCGGCTGGCAAAAGTTCAGATCATGAATGGGGCGGAATTGATGCTGAAACGCTTTCCCGAACCGCAGTACCTGTGGGATTCAGTTCTCCCTGATGCGGGCCTTGCCGTGATGGCAGCATCGAAGGCCGCAGGCAAGACGCTGCTGCTCTTACAACTGGCCAATGCCATTTCACGAGGAAGGGAATTCTTAGGGCTTCCTACACGGCTAACAAAAGTGCTGTATCTGCAGCTGGAGCTTTCCGAACGCCGCACGCAGCAACGGCTTTTAAAAATGGGAATTGTCGCAAACGAATACTTGCACTTCGCGCATCGCTGGCTATGCGGCGAAGAAGGGCTGCTCACGCTTGCCGATGCGATCAAAGAACATCGCTTCGGGCTAGTGATTGTCGATGTCATGCAGCTGCTCTGGCCGATGGATGCTGATACCAACAGCTATCAGGATGTGTATTCAGTCCTAGGCCCGCTTCGGCAGCTGGCGAACGATCTGGGCGTGATGATCCTTTTGGTGACGCATCGAAGGAAAGCTGAGACGGCCGATTATCTCGATGGCGTCATAGGCAGTGTGGGCATCACGGCGAATGCCGATGTAGTCTTTTCGCTGATCCGAAACCGCGGCGAAGACGAAGCTGTACTGCATATCGACGGCAACGACATCGAAAGCCGGAAGATCGCGCTGCGCTTTTCTGCTGATCCTTTGGGCTTTACATTGAGCGATGCGCAGCCTGGTGAAATCGGGCTGACCGCTGAACGCCGTGAGGTGCTGGAAGCGATCCGAAAACTGGGTGGCTGCGCTCGAACGCACGACATTGCACTTTCAATCGGCAAGAAAGACGACACGACTTCTCACCTGCTCGACAAACTGGCTGATCTGGGCTTACTGGTGCGCATGGGCTACGGCCAATGGGCGATTAGAAACAGCATTCAAAGTGATCAAAGTATTCAAACCGATCCTATCACTTTGAGCAGATTGAACACTTTGAATGGTACTTAGAAGCATTTGTTTTGTCGGCACCATGTTTTTGCTTCGGTTTTTGAGCATTTTAAGAAATATTTTTCTTAAATAGCAAAAACGAAATGTATAGCATTAACAAATAATATAGTGCCCCCTTCCGAGTTCATTATAATGAGTATGAACGAAGAGGGGGACACTATACTTCTTCCATTCTCGTTCATCAAATTTTTTCTTAGAATTGGTCTGGCTCGAGAAGCTCAGCATAGTCTGTCTAATTATTTGATAGAAAAGCGCATTAGAATTGGGATGAATACTGAGAATATATTTACAGGAGATCAAGCGATTATTTTTAAGATAAAAAGCCCTAATAGCTTTGCTTGAGTCTTTTTGAGACTGTAAATCTACAATAAGTTGGAGCATGTAAAAAATTCTGTGTAAACGGCTATACTACGCAAAGGAGCGAGTATGGCCATAACCAAGGAAGTCTTGGATGAGCTCTTGAAGGACTATAAAGGGCCTGAGGACATCACAGGAACCGATGGACTCCTGAAACAGCTTACCAAGGCACTCGTCGAGAGAGCTATGGATGCAGAAATGACGATGCATCTCGGCTACGAAAAGAACGATCAAGCAGAGAAAAACACCACAAACCGACGCAACGGGAAGACCAGAAAGACGCTACGATCCGATCAGGGACCGCTCGAAATCGAGGTACCACGCGATCGGGAAGGTGAATTCGAGCCGGAGATCGTGCCTAAGCATCAGCGCGATTTCAAGGGCTTTGATGACAAGATCCTATCGATGTACGCCCGCGGCATGACGACCCGAGAGATCGCCGGGCATTTGAAAGAGATCTACGGCACCGAGGTGTCGCCGGAGTTGATAAGCCGGGCGACAGACTCGGTGAAGGAGGTGCTGGATGACTGGCGTACTCGGACACTCGAGAGCTTCTATCCGATCCTATTCCTGGACGCCTTAGTGATCAACGTCAGGGAAGACGGGAAAGTCGTCAAGAAATCGATCTACATGGCGCTCGCGGTCAATCTGGAGGGCCGCAAAGAGCTTTTGGGGCTCTGGATCGACCAGTCTGAAGGCGCAAAGTTCTGGCTCAGGATTCTGAACGAGCTGAAGAACCGGGGGCTGCAGGATGTCCTGATTGCGGCCGTCGATGGGCTCACAGGCTTTCCTGAGGCGATAGCAGCAGTATTCCCCAAGACGGAAGTTCAACTGTGTATCGTGCATATGGTTCGGAATTCGCTGAAGTTCGTGCCGTTCAAGGACCGAAAAGCCATAGCGGCAGGCCTTAGGAAAATCTATACAGCCCCTTCGGAAGAGATGGCTGTGGATGAACTTGAGGCATTCTCGAACCGCTGGGATCCGAGGTATCCCATGATTTCCCGGTCCTGGAAATCGAAGTGGCCCGATCTGACGCCATTCTTCAAGTTCCCTGAAACAATCCGCAAAGTGATCTACACGACGAACGCGATAGAGTCGCTGAACTTCTCGGTTAGGAAGGTCACGAAGAACCGCCAGAGCTTTCCGACAGCCGACGCCGCCATGAAGCTGGTGTTCATGGCCTTGCAGAATATCTCTACGAAGTGGACAATGCCTATACGGGATTGGGGTGCTGCCCTGAATCAATTCGCGATTCTCTATGGCGACCGTGTGCCGCTATGAATCGGCCGTTTACACAAAAATCGTTACAGGCTCATAAGTTGCAGCTATCTATTAAGCATATCATTTGTATTTTTCTAGTAAAGCCAAAAATTTTTTCTCATTTTTTATTCTTAGGGGCTCTAGTAGATAAGACTTTAAACCGAACACCATTCCCTTAGGACCTTGAGTTGATTTTTGGGTGTTCCATAGTTGAAACGGAACTCATATTCTTTCAGGAATAAATGGAAATACTTCTTATCGATCCCGTTGTACTTTCTTGAGACTCGTTTGGCTTGATTCCAGAAGTTTTCTATGCCGTTGATATGATGCTTCTCATCAGCAAATCCCTCTGTATGATTGATTCTGTAATGATGAAACTCACTCACATCCAATGCATCGTAGCTATG
>Ga0255340_1005147_pt1 | contig 12084 bp, 15 predicted proteins | sample wastewater_treat_7_FD_192417 | JGI IMG/M metagenome (GOLD analysis project Ga0255340, IMG submission 192417) | Wastewater microbial communities from Lulu Island WWTP, Vancouver, Canada - plant10 | ecosystem: Engineered > WWTP > Wastewater > Unclassified | place: Canada: Vancouver, British... | reverse complement strand
TGTCTTATTAAAAATGGTATTATCTCCTCATTCATACGCCCTTTAAACTCATCTACTGATTCTTGAGCACTTTTAAGTTCTGATTTTTTTATATGTTTTTTTCTATTGTAGTAGTCATCAGGACCAGCAGTTTCAGCTAACCCTGGGCGTGGGTCTAAATGAGCTAGTTTTGACTGCGCTTTATCTGCCGTTTTCCACAGATTGCTTGCATATTTTTCTTGTAGATTGCTCTCGATCTTGAATGCTTGCAGCGTGTGTACTAAGCCTTCAAAGTCAGTTCTCAGTTTTGCAAAGGTCTTGTCAAGATCATTATATGCTCGTGGATATTCTTCTCCTCCAGACAGATCTCTTAGTGTTAGTGGCTTATTATCGAGTAGTGCCTTATGTTGAAATAGACTAGTACCTGCTCCACACTCTCTAAATAAGAGTCTGTTATTCCTCAATATAAGGTCTTCAAATGGTGACTCTATTTTAAAGCCTTCTACTGGCTGTGCGCTTGCAAGTTTTTTCTTGTACTCATCTAATGCCTTAATTCCGGCATCTATGCCTCTTTTAAAATGGCCTAAATTTTTCTGACCATATTGTTGGTATCCGTCTTCAGGAAATCTAATATGTTCTGCTATGTAGGACAATCTTTCTAATCGTTTTGTAATGACCTCTACTTCATCTGCATACTGTTTTAGATTTTTGTGATAAGTAGCAAGTGCGTCTCCTTCAAGCGGCTTATTATATGCTGCTTCACGTTCCATTCTTATCCTCTCCTGTTCCTTCTTTCTAAGCTGCTCAGCAAGTACAGGATCATTCCACTTTTCTCTCTTGTGAGCATTCCATTGCATTAGTCTATCAATATCTTCTTGATCTTTAGCACTAGGTGTTGATGTTCTAGCTTTTTTACTAATGTTTTGCATCTTTTTTTCTACAGTATTTATCTTTTTTTCTACAGTATCTAATTTTTTGTCAATTAGATCAAGATTTTGATCTACAAGTCCAGCATCCCTAAGAACGTCCATCAAAGGACGTTCCATAGCATCCAGATTGTTTTCACTCATTTATACCGCCTCCCAAATTAAACAGTGCACGTGCACTCCTGTACTCGCCAATTGTCATTTCACCAAATTCAGTGTCAATAATAGTGTCCTCATCAACAAGGTCGCTCATTTTAAGTGTAGGTGCTTGTTTAGGAAGTTTACCCCACACAGCTCCACCAATCAAAGCAGCTGTAGCATAATTTATTTGAATCTGCTTATTATAGTCCAACAGCTGTTTTTGATTTATTGCACTGAATACCTGGTATATCTCCTTTGTACATAAAGACCAAAACTCTGTGTATAACAAACCAAGGCTCATCAGCTGCATACACACATGCATATAATACTCAGACAAGTAGTTATATTTACTAACATCATCATAAATATTATTTACTATGTCCTCATCATCTGTACTTTCTTTATTTTTGAATGTCTCCGAATAATCGTAACCAAGTAGCACATTTCTTAGTTCATTATAAATCTCGACTATATCATGTTCTACAAGCAAATTGTCAAGTATGTCGCTTGCTATTTCATAGTCACATTTATTTATAATTGTAATTATACTAATTACATTATCCGCTCCAATTTTATCAAAAAGTCGGAGAATATTTATGTGATGTGTATCCTCCCAATCCCTAATATCTTTAACATAAACTTTATTATTTACACCTAGCATGCGTACCACCTACTAAAAAAAGGGTGATGAACAAAATGTCCACCACCCTCCGTTAATGTCCAATCTTAATTTACTGTGCCATTTATATCAACCTTGAGCTCTTCATTATTTACTGGTGTATCCTCACCAACATCAGGTGAGTCATTGCCAGGAGTCTCAGTCTTAAGTGTCTTATTTAATTCTGTCCTAATGTCCTCAATTGATCTTCCAGTTGATCTAACTATACCCCAATCAAGGTCAATCTCATAAATTACCTGTAATATAAGGTCAGTAAGTGTTCTACCACCCTCGATGAAATTATCAATTCTAGTGTATGCATCTTCTATTTTACAGCTGTGATTTCCTATCGAAACAGCGTCAGCAATAGTAGAAATACGAGCCTCATCGAGTGATGCTATGAGATCAGTAAGTGACTTACCTGTTCTCTTTTCATAAAATGCTAAGTCTCTACTAGTGAACTTAAGTGTAAGTTCTCTCTTTAATGTATCTTCCATAGTGTTTTTCCTCCTTTAAATTGTAGGGGTGCTCTTAAACGAGCACCCACTAAGTCGTAAGTTTTTAACTTGTAGGCTCTGCTGTAATGTTTGTAACAGCGCCAGAAACACGAATGGTGCTTGTGAATGTCATCTTATTGTCGCCAGCCTCAGCACCCTCAATGTTTACACTCTTAACAACACCAGTACCCTTACGTCCAACAACGACAGCACCAGTCTTATCCTTAACGAACAGTGCAAAGTGAATAGTTGTACCGCTGTCACAGAATGTCTGCATCTTAGAGTACTGCGTGGATGAAACGAGGTTCTGAACTATTGTAACCTCACCATTGTCGATCATACCTGTCTCGAACTCTTTAGCCTCAGAGTCAAAGTCAGTAACGTCGATCTCACCAGCCTGTGACTGTGGAGTTGTAAAGCTATAAACATTTGTAAGCTTATCAATCTTCTTCAGAGGACTAGCTGCGCCGACATATGCCACACAACTACCCTTTCTTGTAACTATAGCAGCCATGCTACCACGCTCCTTCTTTAATTATTAAGTAAGTAATTGAAATCTATGATACACTTGCACTCAGGCAAGCCATATCCATTAATATACATAGGCTTAGCACTATTGCCCAAATGTGTAGCCCACTCTATACTAAGCCCAGGAACTGTAGACTCACAAGCCTCAAACAAGTTCACAAACCTTCTTAGAATGTTCATATTATCAAGTATGTCATTCTGGTTCTGCTCGCAAACAAGTCTCAGCTCGAATTTGTAAGCCTCGTAATCAAGTTCTCCAGAGATACACCAGCTGTCATTTCTAGAGTCCATAAGTATCACACCAGCAACACCAGGAGTATCCTCACGATATGTCTGCATTGAAATTTTATTGTCGAATTTATTAGTTATTTGTGATAATATATTTACAATGTGCTCATATATCTCTTCCATTATATACCTCCTTAATGTGCATAAGTAACTTTGAGATCTCTATTTATGTCAATATAAACAGCTTGGTATGCGTGCTGCTCAACCCAATCAGGCATACCAGTTGCCCGACCATCGTTAGCTTTCTCCCACACCTGTTTCATATAATCTCCAAGTACTAAATTATCTGTAGATTCAACCCACACAGATGTGTTTCTCAACATCTCTTGTGCAGCTGTTTCTAAAAACTTGGCCTGCCCAAAGGCATGTGTATTGTTCACGTTCTCGTGTACGTATAAACTGTATGGACACTCGAATATGATTCTTATGTAGTCATTAAACACATACAGCTTACCACTTCTACGTAAAAATCCTGTCTCTATTGGACACAACTCAACAGCACGTCCTAAAATAGCAGTACCAAGTCTTTCCAGTTCGTCAATAGATATAAGGTGTTCATTTTGTTTTAATGTCCTACCACTTTTTAAAAGTCTCAACTGTTCCTTTTCAGCTTTATCTATAATGTCCTTTATTTCCTTCTCCCAAGCCTTCGCTTTCTTTAAGTCTGAAATTAGCTCAAGAGTCACTGTCTTTATTTTACGTATCCCATCTGAATTATATGTGAAATGATAAGAATTAAACTTATCAAGCAGATGCTTATTAGTTTGCTGGTATATGCTGTCAAATACTTTGTGAAGTACCTCCCTATGAATCTCAGGTACCATTTTAGTGTATATACCAATATAGCCAATCTTGACAGGCTTATTATTTATAAATGTATGTGACAATCCCTTGACACGCTTATCACCGTTTTTATCTACGAAAACATTATTAGGATTGTAGTCAGTAAATAATGTTCTACCACCGTATGTAAGTCCACGTGCCTCGTATGCCTTCTGAAGCATACCGTGTATGTCATATCTTAAAGCGTAGTTACTAGATGTAGCATCCCAATCTATATTGTACTGCATTTAAACCACCTCGACACGCCAAAAGATTGTTTTGCCAAATACGTCACGACACTCCTCACAACGCTTAACAAGCATGTCTTTATTGTCGTACTTGAATGTATCTCCGTCAGAAACCTTGAATGGACAGTGGAAAATGTATCTATCCTCCACTTTTATAGAGTTGGAAGAATTTACTTGCACTGTCTCCATACCAACGAATCTGACATTTTTATTAATAGGAGGCTTACTACCATAGCCGAACATGTCCTTCTCAGAAGACTTCTGTCTATATTCTATTACATCATCGTACCTATCAAACATGTTCATCACCACCAAGTAAGTCAGCGTATGTTTTATATAAGTGTTTTATGTCATCCCCATCACACAAGTGCTCAACTGTTGTAACAGATGCTCTATACAGAACGTCGTTATATTTTATTATTGCACCGCTTGGAATGTCACTGTATGACACAATTTTTATTACTGTTCTATTCTTATGAAATGGAGGTCTCTCCACTCTTAATGCTTTTATTTTTTTGTTCTTATATATTATATTTGCATTATATTCTAATACAAGTGCCTCATTCTGCATAATATATCAACTCCATATTGGAATTTATATCTTATCTAACTATAATGTAGTGAAATAGGTATACAACTGGTATTTAAAAAGCCGACTCACCAAAATAGTAAGTCGGCTCGATAAGGAGGAAAATATATAAAAGGTATTAGCCTTCTATATCAGGTTTATTGTTACTGTCATCCTTGTGCCTTTGTGTTCCAAAATAAAAACCAATGACAACAGAGTAAACACTTATGAATACTTCTGCGCTTATTGTACCACGCATAGCCAATATAAAGAAGCAAACTGTCAATATAAGTGTCACTATACTTTTTATTGTAAGTAGATTACATATCCTATGTCCTAACTCTTTCATATCAACCACCCACCGCTATTTTTATAAACATCACCGCTATTGCTCCTATGCTAGAAATAACAGCTCCTATGCTTGTCCTTGCAAGCCATAAGTTTCTATCACGTAATTCACGTATAGCATTATTTTGGTTCTCAATCTTGTTCTCAAGTAGAACCAGTTTATTTTTACTGTCATTACACATATTAGTGCAAAGTGTAATATCACTATTAAATGTGTCCAACTTTGTCTCCAGACGTGCAAGTCTTTCTATAATCTCGGTCTCTTTGTTTGCATCCATATGTAACACCTCACAAATCTAAGTGTGAGTAGTTAATAAAGTATGTTCTGAATATATCATCAGGTATACCAACTTTATTAAAACCACCCAGTTTTTTATTAGCTAGTGTACCCACATCAAAAGAAACACTGCAATCTTTAATTTTATAAGATGTAACACCAGCCGAAATTAATTTTGCATACTCATCAATAGATGTCTCATTATTATTTATCATAAGTTTTATAATTCCGAGTTTAAAGGTGTCATTAATATCATATTCTTTATTATTTTTTACATCTAGTCGAGGAAATACCAAACTCTGGTTCTCATCAACACGTTTACCAATCCAGAACCACTGTTCCGAGTTTATTATGTTAGTGGCAGAAATTAAACACACAGCCTTGTCAGTATCTGAAAGTCCGCTCCACCACACAGCTGTGTCTGAGGTACTAATATAATTGTCTCCAATTATATTATTAGCCTCCTCCAGTGAAATAAATGAGTTTACACCCACAACCAACTGTGCCATGTTTTCACCCCCTTATGAACTTTGCTTTACTTCAACTGTAATACCCTTGTTACTTAATGTCTCTATAACTCCATCGTCATTGTTAGAATCGTATGCCGCCTGTGTAAGCAGGAATTTACGTACATGTTTTGTACCATCAGGTGAAGTTGTATATTCTATTATGTCGTCAGCCATGGAAGACAGGTCAAAGTCATCTCTAACTGCCAAGTCAAGTACAAGGTCTGCGTTTGATTTATTACCAAAGTTTAGTATTGTCATAACAGGAACGTTAGGAGAGTTCTTAAACATGTCAGTGCAGTCTGTACATGCCGACATATCTAAGTATATATCTGAGTACACATTACCATTAGCAAAGCTTGGCATATTTGCAAATAGCCCTGAACCATCCGTAACCCTTATTAATGGAACGTTGCCAAAGTTTTCATTAATGCTTCTTGCATTCTGCTCTTTAGCTTCGATACCAGCGATCTGACTCTTTATACTATCAAGTTTTCCACCTTGAACAACTGTATTAGGAATAGAATCTATATATGTATCAAAGTCGCTGTACGCAGTAGCACTCGTTACTGTTCCACCCTTATTTGTAATGGCTGTAGCAATGTCATCAAAGTCTGACTCATAAGCCGTAATTGTAGCATTTCTAGCAGTTATTGTAGCATCCTTAGCACTTATTGTACTGTCATATGCTGAGTAAATACTAGAAATATATGTGTCGTAATTATCATATGATTGTGTAACTGTAACACCAACTGTATTAGCTGCAAGTACAGTGTAAACATCATTAAGATAGCCTTCAAGCTCCTGCTCATATGATGAACCACTACCAGAAGGAATAGAATCCACGTAAGTGTCATAATCATCATAAGCACTTGGGTTTGTTACTGTACCACCCTTATTAGTTATTGCTGTCGCAATATCTGAGAAGTCAGCCTCGTAAGCACTAATTGTAGCGTTTCTAGCCGTTATTGTAGCATCCTTCGTGCTTATTGTATTATTATATGCTGTATATATGTCAGAAATATAAGTGTCGTAATTAGCAGGTGTCTGAGTAACAGCAACATCAACCGTATTATTTGAAAGCACACCATAAACATCATCCAAGTAACCCTGTAGTTCTTGTTCGTGTGATGAACTTCCAGAAGGTATTGAAGCTATGTATGTGTCATAGTCGTCGTATGCGTCAGGGTCGCTTACTGTACCACCCTTTGCTGTAATGGCTGTTGCAATGTCAGCAAAGTCAGACTCATACTGTGCTACTTGAGCTTGAAGCTGTGCAACCTGGTTCTGAAGCTGTGCAATTGAAGACGATGTGTTTATACTCAAAATACCAGTGTCGTAAGTACTATAATCACTAGGGTCAAACACACCACCACGTATTAATATTGCATTACTTATGTCAGTTAAATAACCTTTTAGTTCTAATACTGTGTCATTACAAGTAATGGAGTGTACGCCATCATCATATGTACTGTAATCTCCTTCTGTACAAACACCACCACGTGAAACAATTGCCAAATATATGTCGTTCAAATAACCAATATATGCAGCAGCATCACCCTGTATGGATCTTATTAAGTCTGGGTAACCATCAGCATCAGTACTTCCAACCGTAACACCCATGTCCTCAATTGCTGTTTTTATATTATTAAAACAAGTAATTGCATGCTGTATGGTATTTATTACTGTCTGTCCATTTGCACCCAAAATGATCATCTCCGTTCTATAAAAGACCAAACCCCTCCCTCCCAAAGGAGAGAGGGGTAAGTCATTAGTGTTCTCTGCCAAGACTATTGCCTCAGCTATATTTTGACCATCCCAAAGGAAAGAAAGGTAAGTCAGTAATGTTCTAGTCTAATACTATTAAGTATTATCAGCCTCTTCAAGCACAAGTCCTGCGGATTATAGTTGTACTCCTCTGCAATGCGGTTGAATATCTTCTTCGTGATGTTTTTATTGCGGTGAACTTTTTTCTTACGTTGTCTACAGAATACCACTAAACGGGTCTTCAATCACAAGTCCACTAAGACTATATGTCTTAGAGGTCGTTACACCGTCAACAGTGACTTCCACTTTGAAATCCTGATAATCCTTATTTGAAATCTTGAACGCACAATTTCTATAAGGATTATCAATTACCTCGACAAGTTCAGGACTTACAGAATTTGTAATTCCAACCTTAATAGATGTAGCATTATCAAATGCAGCACCGCTAAACTTTAAAGCTATGAAATGTCCATCACCAGGAATGCTACCATCAGATACAGCTACAAATACACCAGTAATAAATTTGAGTGTACCTGTTATAGTCTTTGTAGTCTCATTTACTACAAGATTGCTCTGCATTGCACTTACAGGTGGACCAAAGAGTTCAATATCTCCATCCTCAGGAGCTAAAATAAACTCATCCGGTGATGGACTCACTGAAAAGACACAACAGCCTTGACTACACCCTCAGGCATAATTGTCTTTCTACCAGAAACAGAGAGACATCTTACAAGGTCCTTGAATGAGTTAGTGTCTCTAAGTGCCTCGAGCTCCTGAATCTGGTTTACCTCAGTGGTAAACAGAGGATGTGAGAGAATGATCTGGCTGTTTGAACCAGTTGTCTTAGGAATATTATTTGTCTTGTAAAGCTCAATACCGTAGACCTTACCAATATAGCCAGCCTTCAGAGAGTCCCGTGCTGTAGGATCTGCTATATTAATGTAAGGGTCACTAAGCAGGAGGTTCTCGAATGCAGGAGGACAAGCAAGTCTTCTAGCATCATCAGGTACATTTGCCTCATCAGCAAGTGTCTTAAGATCAAGAAGAAGTGTCTTAGCCTGTGCTGCTGTAGTAACAACTCTAGGTGTAGTGTCATTACCAAGTGTGTTTGCTTCTGTAGCTGCTTCAGCAATTTCAGTAAACGTAGCAACGTCGAGTGCCTTAGCAACCTGGTAAGACATGTTGTCAACGTACTTTGTCATCAGCTGACCACCATCACGTGACTGAACCTTGTCAACGTCATCAAGCTTAATAGCTGCATAGTTCTTAAGGTCAATGTTCAGTGTAAGGTCAGTAGTAGCAGCATCATCGTAAGTAATTGTAGAACCAGTGTAAGTTCTAAGTGTAACATCACCCACTCTATTGATCTTAACTGATCCACCGTACATTACCTCGCCCTCAACATCGTGGTTTACAAAAGCCTCACCAACGAGTCTTGGGTTTAAGCTTGTTAAAAGCTTACTGTACCAAATAGCAGGAATAAATTTAGCAACGCTCATAATATCAAATCCTTTCAAAAATTATTTAAGATTTTGAAGCTGGCTCATTATATTATCAATGTCAGCATCAATTTCAGCCTGAGATAAACCTCTTATCTCCGCAAGGCTGGAATAAGTTTTAGCTGTAGAGCCAGTTTTTAGAGAGTCATTAACATCCTTCCCTGTACCAACCACAACAGGCTGTTCAAAAGAAGACTTATAGGTCTCTTTAATTGTAGCAATCTGCTCATCAAGTCCGCCCGTAACGGTGTAGTTTTCATCCACCTTGATGTCTCCCATCTTTATAACGGATCTTATACCACGTCTTGTGAGCTCGTCCTTAATGTTCAACTGATCAATAGCCATGTCAACAGCCATGTTCCTAACGACCTCGTTTAACTTTTTACGTTCGTTAGTAATGTCAGTCTTACTAGAAGCCAAGAGTTCATTATACTTCGTCTCGAATGGGTTCTCCGCTTTAGATAAGTCCTCATACTTCTTATTAAGTGTATTGTACTTTTCTACATCCACGTACTTTCCTTCCGAAAGGTCAGCATATTTTACACCCTTGTCCTTCATTGCCTCAGTCACTGTCGCCAGTACATCGGGCTTGTCCTTCAATAACTCTTCTAATGTCATAAAGTTTCACTCCTATTCATAAGTTTTAAACGACTTTACTGTCGAATGAATGTGTATGTTTAAACGTCCACACACTACGACAAAGAGTGTGCCAAGGGAATTGAACCCTTGGTGTATCCACCCACACAGCCTTGTGGTTGAGAATTATCACACAAGTAAAAAGTTTATAAGACTGAAGTAACTCGTGTATCCGCTTCAACCACGATTTATTATTTTGATACTTTATCTAATTCATATGTAGTGAATTAGGTACCCTCATTATTTTTTATAGTGTCATCATTTTTTATATCCAAGCCACCGTAGTATTTTTGCTGATAATAACTAACAGGTAAAATGCCAGCTTTTACCTCTTCAAGCTCTCTCGCTCTTATAGCTGTTTTATCCTCAATTATAGAAGCGTCAAATTCTACAGATATGTCAGTATCTATATTAAACTTAGTTCCACGGCATAAATTGCTCGCATACAGAATACCACGAACAAGTGTAATAAGTACCTTCTCAAGTGCCAGTTCGTTTTTACGTATACCACGATACATACCACTGTTCTCGCTAACAACTTCAGTAGCAGTTTTTTGTACTGTACCATCCACGAATTTATAGTAATTATTGCCTAGTCCACATAAGTTGGACAGATAGTTTAGATTGTTCTCCAGACACTTCGTAATGTCATCAATTCTAAGGTCAGGATTAAACTCACTAACTAAGTCCTTTCCATCCGTAATGTTCGTATTATTATCACTACCAACGTAGTAGAACACAAGCTTTCCACCAACATCGTCAGGGAATACAGGTTCGTTCGTTTCTGGATTACGATTCAACAGGTTCTTATTAATGAACACTTTCTTACGTCCAGACTTTATTTCAAAGCACAGCATATCAAACGCAGAGTCTATAGTTTTTAATACATCAGTAGCATTTGCATAAACACTAGCACCCATTACAGCTTGAATGTCGTAGTTATTTATAATTGGTAGTTTTAAACAAGTAAACCAAGGTACATCAGAATGTGTGTCAAATACTTCAATTATGTTCTCGTTTTTAACAGGTGTAAGTGTGCTATCAAGTACCACCTTATATGTCTTATTGACAATCTTATAAGTACCATCAACAAGAACGTGTAATCTTAAATCTATATAATTGTCGTTCTTTATTTTATATTGGTCAACAAATGCAACCTCTTTTATATTTTTATTATTGTCCCAACTTAAAGGTAGAATCTCAAGTGCGTTATGTGTAAGTATTTTTATATTTACGTCCTTTCCACCAACAAGCTGTTCATTATACTGTTTTAAACCATCAACCACAATCTCGAATGCTCCAGTGCCAAGTGCACAAGTAATCTCGTACAGCTCACTACCAACCTTCCAGAAGTCGTTATCAGCCAACACACCGTTCAGCTCATCGTAGCCAATAATATACTCACTAGCATCCTTGTCATTTATATTTATTTTAACGTTTTCATTAAATGTCAGACTAGCGTGATCTTCGCACACACGCTTAGCCATATGTAGGCTTGCATATCTAACGTGTACATTCTTATGTCCGTTATACACGTCCTCATCGTGCACACCACTAAGTCTGCCCTTGTACCAACCAAGCATCGTCGCAATATAATTATTGTAGATACTATAGTCGAATGTGTAAGTATTATAACCAAGCTTATTTATCTCAGCTATAATGTTCTTCATATTAAGCATAGTCAATCCCCCCGTTAAACGTAATCAAACCTATGTATTTGTTTCTCAAAGGAGTAACAAAAAGCATCAAAGGTGTCGTTATCTGTTGTACCATTGTCCAATACTGCGTCAACCGTTTTCTTATCATCGTACACCAACGTACCCAAGCTATTTATTACTGTAGTGCAATCTTTATATATGTGTAGCATATTAAGACTGAACATCCTTTGTATAAACTTCACACGTTCCATGATCTTTATTTTTAGTGCATCACCAACAGGTATGCAGTACCTGCTGTTTTTATTTAATGCATTACGTACACCAGCTTCTATATATTGCTCCGCATTATCCACAGACAGTTCAGCAACAGCAATCCTATATGTACCATAGAATTTATTAAATTGGTCAACCACCCAATTATTTAATGTCTCTGGGTCTATCTCACCCTTCTTGGCTAATAATTTATCTGATTGCAAAACTATCATTCCGTCAGCAACATTTTTATAAAAGGCCGTAAACACAAGTGAACTACCTGACTTATTGCCTCCAATATCCAACCCAGCGTGTACAAATCCAATCTTATTTTTATCCACTTTATCTACTATGTACTCGTCTTTATGCTCCAGGAAGTTTTTAAATATAGTGCCCTCAGCTGCACACCATTGCCCCATCAGGTATCTATTATAGTCCAAACTACCAACAGGGTAGATCTTAAACAGCTTATCATAGTACTGCTGT
>Ga0255340_1005143_pt1 | contig 12090 bp, 12 predicted proteins | sample wastewater_treat_7_FD_192417 | JGI IMG/M metagenome (GOLD analysis project Ga0255340, IMG submission 192417) | Wastewater microbial communities from Lulu Island WWTP, Vancouver, Canada - plant10 | ecosystem: Engineered > WWTP > Wastewater > Unclassified | place: Canada: Vancouver, British... | reverse complement strand
ATTATCATTGCTTGCAAATACGGGATTTTTGTATTGTATATAATACAAATTGTTTGAAATTTTTATCATATAAAAAAGATGAATATGTAGCATATCCAAATAGTATCAATGATAATATTTTTAATGATACATATAAAAATTGGTCATTGAAATATTTAGTTAATATAAATATACCAAAATTATTATATTTCAAAAAATATTTGAAGCATAATGATATATATACTTATATAAAGATGATATACAGTGTGATAATAATATATTAATGTAAAAATAATTTATAATATTTTATAAATTACAATTAGAATACATTGATGTTTTTAAAAAATTTGATATATGTTTTCTGTTTTACAATTGATATCGATAATTTCAAGTACTTGTCTTTTATCTTCTTTTCGTTTTTTTTCTAATAATTTCTTTTCTTCTTTTTCTTCTTTTTCTCGTTCTGTTAGTTGTGAATTATAATTTTGAGTTCGTCTTTCATTAGGATTATAATCTGTCGTATATCGTTGATTATTTTTTCGTTCCATTATATTTTTAATTCATAAAAATATATTTATACTATTTATTTAAAAATTTAAGTTCGTTATAAGTTACAAAATTACAAAATTACAAAATTACAAAATTACAAATCAATTAAATAATACATAAAAGGCGTCGTGAAATATAGATAATTTATACATTATAACACAATTAATGAACATGAACTTTTTAAAACACTTCTTATTAACTTATATACATAAACAACTTGAAAGTATCTTTAATTATGGGAGAAGATCAAATTATTATTAATGATAAATATCCAAATCAAATGCCATAAAACTGAAAATTATGTGATTAAATACTTAATCTTAATCCAAAATATTAATTAGATAATTTTTTAACCTTCCAAATTTCTGATCTAATTATTTAAAAAAAACATCGATATAATTAATATTTAACTGATAAATATTAATAAACTACTAATACATAATTTGGCGAGCTAGAAAAACGTAATAAGCGGATTTTAACAGTCATAGCAATTTGTCCATTTTTTATCTAAATATTTCTTAAAATTAAAATTAAAATTAAAAATAAATATGTTAGATTCGATATTACAAATATGAAAGAATATGTTGTAAACGAGTATTATAATGATGATGAAACTCCTGTTGGAGAGTTCCATACTTTTGATGAAGCTTACACAAAAGGATTCTTATGGTGTTTAGGGAATAGTAGTGAAATTTTATTCGATGAATCACGTGGTGAATGTTATAATAAATATGATGGATGGTTCAGACCTGATCAAGATGATATTTCGGATTGTATATTTTTACCATCTGAATTAGAAATTCGGGCTGGGATTAATAATGATGCAATTTTCGAATTTAAATTATCACAGGAATGTTCGATTGTTATTGAAAAGATAATTTAAATTTATGAAAAATATTCTTAGAGTTAAGAATATTTTTATGATCTCCATTCACCTATACCATTCCATCAACGCTCATTAACTTATGTACATAAACAACGTGAAAGTGCACGTAATTATAAGAGACGAAAAGCCGCAGAACAAGTTATTATGGATAATGAACATCATTATCCAACTCCCATAATAAAATCAAATAGTATAAAACTGAAAGTGATATCTTCTTTTAGTTAGATACTTCTTTCTAATCAAATAATCCTTCATCCAAAATATCGATTGAAAAATCCCAATAAAATATTTATTAACTTCTAATATAATTAATATTTAACTGATAAATATTAATAAACTACTAATACATAATTCAGCGAGCCACCGGCGAGCTAATATGACGTTTCACCGGTTTACCGAGCCGCAGGCGAAACGTCCCCCATAACAATTTATTAACTATTTATTCATCGTCATCAATTACTATTTATGTTTTTGGACAATTTAACAGTCTTATCAGTCATTTTATAACAACCATAAAGATATAAAGTACGAAGATTCCCTAATATTAAGGTTATTAATATATTAGATTTTAATCTAAAATTATTTTAAAATATGCAATAATAATCAACAAAATCTTTCTAACATAGAAACAATTTTAGCTAAATTTTTTATTTGAGGAAATTTTTATCATTAAAATGTCAACAATATAAAATGTGTAATATTAAAGAGATACCTTTCAATAATATTAAAGATTTATTATTACAGAATAATGTTAAAGTCCTAAATAATGGAAATAAGGCATCTTCACTACCCTAGTAATCTTTTTGACAATTCATTTATTATTATCAAATATTTAATTTAAATATATTTACTAGCAAAAATATATTAAAATCAAATATTTAATTTAAATATATTTACTACCAAAAATATATTAATTAAATAAGAAATATTCATACACTGTAAAATGACAGATAAGGAAGAACAAACGGAAATATCGGAAATTGTTGATAAAAAGAAAGGTAAGAAAGAAAAAATAAAAATATCAGAAGCCTTTGATAAAAAGAAAGGAAAATATATTTATGCTATCAAACCAAAATATAATAATTATATTGAAAATAAATATCCATGGTTTAATAACTTAATTACTAAAGATAAATATGAAAAGAATAGAGATTGCAACAGATATGTTTGTAGTATATGTGGAGGAGATTGTATTTTAAGAGCAGGAAATATCAAAAATTGGCATTGGGCACACAAAGTGGGAAGTAGATGTCCCGATAAAGAAGGTATCATAATTGGCGAAACTGACGAATGTGATAATATTAATTATGAATTTAAATCCAATGAGTCAGCAGATCATTATTCTGCTAAACATAGATTACATAGATGGTTATGTGAAGGAAGATTAATTACAGTACTTGGATCTAAATGTACAGATTGCGATAATACTTTGGATCAATATAATTTAGAATATAAACATGATGATACATTACACATTGAATATCATTGTACTTATCATAAAATAATTCCTGATGTTGCTATCGTTAATAATGGTGTTGTTAGAGTAATATTTGAAATATATCATACTAATAAATCTAAAAATAATAGACCAGAGCCATGGTTTGAAATTAATGCTTTCGAGATTATTAATAAAGATTTAATAGAAGGTGAAGTTATTTTATTGAGAAATATTAGATATTACCATTGTGGAAAATGTTGTGTTAGAGATTGTTCTAAAAAAATTATTATTCATAGACTTGAATGTCCTGATAATTCTAATTACCATGAGAAATATGTCAATAAAAAATTTAAGATGTATAATGGTGTCTAAAATTTTTTATGTTCATTGTTGTATATAAAAATTAAAATGACATTGATGTTTATAAAAAATTTGATGTTGATGTATATTTATAAATTTTTGTATGATCATTGTTGTATATAAAAATTAAAATGATATTGATCTTTATAAAATTTTAGATGTATAATGGTGTTTATATAATTTTTTGACATACATCAACTATTATAAAATTTTTGACATACATTGATGTTTATAAATTTTTGACATACATTGATGTATATATAATTTTTTGACATACATCAACTATTATAAAATTTTTGACATACATTGATGTTTATAAATATTTGACATACATCAACTATCATAAAATTTTTGACATACATTGATGTTTATAAATATTTGACATACATCGACTATTATAAAATTTTTGACATACATTGTTGTTTATAAATTTTTGACATACATCGACTATTATAAAATTTTTGACATAAATCGACTATTATAAAATTTTTGACATACATCGATTATTATAAAATTTTTGACATACATCGACTATTATAAAATTTTGACATACATCAACTATTATAAAATTTTGACATACATCAACTATTATAAAATTTTGACATACATCAACTATTATAAAATTTTGACATACATCAACTATTATTAAAATTTTTGACATACATCAACTATTATTAAAATTTTTGACATACATCAACTATTATTAAAATTTTTGACATAAATTGATGTTTATAAATTTTTGACATACATCAACAATAACAATAATCATCAAATTTTAATGATCATTATTATAAATTATACAAAATATTATAATTATAATATTTTTTTAATAAGGAATGGTATCAGGTATGACATCTGGTAAACGTACTTTATGGAATAAAGTAATTGGTGTTTTTTCACGTGAAGCTGCTGTTCTTATTTTATTTAATCCTTCTTCAAATATTTTCTTGGTTGATAACATACCAATATTATTTATAATTATCTGATATCCTGATACAGTTTTATCATAATTATATAAATGACTTTTCCATTTAATAATATTATTTCGTTTACCTTTCTTTATAATAATATCACATTCTATTTCTTGTGATTTGTATTTTTGAGAAAATGGAATCTCTGGATTATAATTATCATCAATATCATTTGTATATGATAATTCTCCAATATCTAGATGATATTTAAATGGTACAAGTAATTTGTCGTTAGATGTAATTAAATATCCAGGTCCTTTTTTATTAATTGATATGGTAATTTCTTCAGCATTTGATTTAAATTTATCATAATCAATTTCAAGTTCACCGATTGATGTTGCAATCAAATGATCATTTATATATGTTGTATTTTTCTTAATAATAACTGAGTCTATATAATGAGTTTCATTATTTCGTATAATCAATTCTTTTCCTATATTTAATCTTGAAATATAATAACCATTTATAATTTGATGTGTAGCAACCAATCCAACAGGTCTCCATTTCACATGTGTTCTACTAGAATTTTTTCTTACCATAACAAAACATTTTATTTTTTCATCATCTTGTAATTCTAATATTGGTGTTCTAAAAGTGATTGGGAGATCACTAATATCATCAGATGTGAATTTATAAGGCCCACTTACTTCTATATGATATCTTTTATCCAAATCTAAATTTAATTCCCGAGCCATGAATTTTTCATTATCAATTACAAGTTGTCCTAATTTTAAAGCTAATTTATCATCATGAGTAGCAGTTGTATTTTCTTCAAAACAAACATATTCAATAGCATAAGTTTCTATTTCATCTAATATTGCTCTTCTATATAAATTCATTAATTCAGCATCTGAATAATTAAAGACACATGATCCTATTTTGCCTCTAGATTCAATATGACTAATTGGTTCCATTTAATTATAAATATAATTAAAATATATTTTTTCATTTATTTTTTAAAAAATATAATAATAATTAGTGTTTTAAATCTTATGTTAAGTATAATAAAAAATGATTAATAATACTAAGTTTTTAATTAGAAATTAGAAATGGAGAATTATAAAATAAATGTTAGTGGTAAAATTTATGAAATTTCATATGAAATTTTGAAGAAAATACCATATTTATAAAATCTGGAGAAAAAGACTGTTTTGTACAAAGATCTGCCATGATTTTTGATCATGTACTAGCATTTATCATAGATCCTACTCTTCATCCTTATCCATCTGAATATTTTTATGAGTTAGATTTTTATGGTGTAAATTACACAAAATCTATTTATAAAGTTAATATGCTTGGTAAAATTTATTATATTAAAACTGAAATTTTAATGAAGATTCCATTTTTTGTTAAATTAATTAATAAAATAAATGATAGTTCAGTAGAAATTTTTGTAGATAGATCACCTGAATTATTTAATCAAATATTATCTTATATAAATGATGAAAAATATAAAATAGATTGTACCTCCGAGCTTGATTTTTATGAAATAAAATATTCACGTTTTAAAATTGAAAGAACAGATATTAATAAATTTAAAGATGATGTCGAGAATGATTTATATAAAATTAATAATAATTTATCTGATATAAATTCTAATATATCAGATTTTAAAGAAAAATTAGAAAACATAACAAAAGTTTCTATTAATAAATTTTGTATATATCCAGACTGTGAAAGAACTTTTGAATCAAATCCTGATTATAGAGGTGATTATTGCGATAATCATAATTATTGTAGACATTGTTATGAAACAGCCAACCGATCAGATGATTATCTTTGTGATTATCATCATATGAATAAATAAAAATTTTATACTAAAAAATGATTTATTATAAGAAATTATAATAATTAAATAAATAAATGTTTATTAATAGACACCCTATGTATGAAAAACTAAGATCATTAAAAGGAGGAATATATATAATAGAAGGAATTATAGGAGTAGGTAAAACTACATTGGGAATTTCTTTAGAAAAATATTTAAACGATATAGGATTGAAATGTAAATTTTATAAAGAATATGTTAATGAAGATTTTTTAAATCAATTTATTGGAGATATGAAATCTTATGCTTATTTTTTCCAAATGATGATGGCTGTGAAAAGAATAGAAATTTATAAACAAGCAGAAGATTTTTCTAAATTAGGAGGTATATCTTTTATCGATAGAAGTCTTATCGGAGATATAACTTTTGCTACTATGCATTATAATAATGGCAATATTTCAGATGATGAATGGAAAATATATAATAATTTTATTAAAAATGAAAAATTATTAACACCATCTGCTTGTATTTATTTGCAATGTAATTCAGAAACTTGTTTAAATAGAATTAAAAATAGAGGATTGAAATCAGAAATTCTAGGTTATGACATAAATTATTTAAATAAATTAAATAATGTTTATGAGATCGTTATATTAAACAATACAAATTTGAAAACAATAGTTTTAGATTGGAATAAACAATTAAATCTATTAGATAAGATAATATCAGAAGATTATATCATTGAAATATTAGATTTATTATTATGAAATATATTAGAACATTCTAATATATTGTATTTTTTAATTTGTTTTTGTCGTTTTTTTTTTCGTTTTGTCGTTTTTTATTTTTTTTGGGTTAAGATTTTTTTTAATTTTTAGATTAAAGATTCGATGTCTTTATTTCTTATTTTTACCATCATTGTGATGTGGTTTTGGCTTTGGTTCAGGTTTTGGTTGTGGTTTTGGATGTGGTTTTGGATGTGGTTTAGAAGGACATTTATCTGGAATTGATTCATGACATTCTTCTTCTTTATAAGAAGCAGTTTTATAATCCCATTTGTATTGATATAAAACTTCTTGTTCACATACAACGTGACAAACAGTTTTACAGCAACGTCTTCCTTTCTTTTTCCCTAATTTAACTTTGACATCACAATGTTCATCATATTTTTTTTCAGGATATGGAGTGCAATCTGATGATGTTACGTCAGATGTGCAATCTGAAGATGGTGAAACTGATGATGTGCAATCACAGCTGCTTTCTTCAGCAGGTTTTTCTTCTGGGTGCTTTTTGTCACGTTTAGCGTTGCTCATGTTTTTTTATAGACAACATTTTTTTTATTTTTATTTTTCTTGAAAACTACAAATTCAAAAATTGTCATTTATTGAATTTAGTAAAATTTTATAAATATTATTTATATTTATAATTAATGAATGTGGTTAGTTTTAAAAAAAATATATACATTAACTATTTGCATAGTTTTTCATCAACATTGATCTAGCTATGATATTTCCATTTTTTCGATCTTTTTGATCTACTTTGATAGATGATAATACGTATTTATCTCCATTTGCTTTAATACCAATTAATTGCATTAAAGCATTTTTCTTTTCTGAAGTTTTTGCAGGAGTAACAAATTCAAAGCTTACATATTTCTCAGAAGATAATTTTTTAGCTACAGGAATTAAATATTGTTCTACTTCAGGATGAGATATATCTAATAATAATTTATTTTTCTCTGCCCATGAAGTTGTTATTCCTTCTGGTGCTGATTCTACACTGATTTTTGATAGAAAATCTAAAGCATTTGTATAAGCTTTAAACTCAGCATCCTTTTTAGTGGGAGCTTCTCCATGTCCGATAATATTATTATTTAAAGTAATACCATAATTTTTCAAAAATTTTAAGTGTTTATTAGTTAATATAACATCGAACATTTGCCTATCTTTATTTTTATTGCTTTGCACTATTTCTGTTACTTTAATGAGATCTAATTTTTGGAGAGCAGCTATGGCTTGCTTATAACCATCTTTCTTTTCATTAGAATAAGATAAAAGTTCAGGTGGTTTAATTTTATTTTGTTTTAAATATAATACAGTTTTTGGTGTTAAGGTTATTTTAATTTCTTTACCTTCATCACTTTTTTCAAAAGGAATAGGTAATTCAAATCTTGTAAATAATTGTTGTATTTGAGTTTTTGGATGACTACCAGCATCAGTTATCTTTTTATCTTTAAACAAATAATGAATCATATCATAACAGTTAATATAACCTAATCCGTCTCTGATATTATCTGAGATAGTATCAAGAGCACCAAAAAAAGCTTCAAATGCATCTGCTACTAAATTTATAGTAATTATATCAACTCCTTTCGTTCTTATCATATGTGGTTTTTTACCATCTAATTTAGAAAATCCCATTTCATAACCTAATTTACCTTGTTCTATCTTACTCATATATCTTGTATTGAGTTCTGTATAATCATTTTTATGTAATTTTGGGAATTTTCTCATAAGCCATTTAGGGAAACATGATTTCAAAACAATATCCCCTAAATATTCTAAATCTTCATTATTATCAGAAGGAGAATAAGTTTCATTTGTAAATGCTAATATCCATATTTTCATAGCACTTTCAGTAAAATAATATTCTAAATCTTCTTTTTGTATGATATTTAAAAGTATTTTAGATATCATTTCTTTTAAACGGACAACCCATGATTGGTCAATATAATCAGAGCTTTCTTTTAAACGGACAACCCATGATTGATCAATATTGTCAGACATTATTTATCAATACTCTAAAAATATTTTTAAAAATTTATTTTTAAATTTTTATTTATTAATTTTTTTTATAAAAGCTGAACAAAATCTCCTGCTTTCATTAACAAATTTTGGACACGTGAATATATAACACCTGGAGTTTTAATATGATGGACAAATTCATCAACATCTAACCATGTTAGTCCACATACTTCAGGATCCAAACATTTTTTATTTTCTATTACTTCTCTGTATCTATCATTGAATTCCCTACAAACTGTATCTGGATCTAAACTAATAGGTATAAATATAATTAAATTATCTTTGTCATACACAGTTATACATTCTTTAACGTCATTATAAGTTATGGTTTCAAATATAGAGAGAGTTTCTTCTTCAAATTCTCTAACAGCTCCTCCAAAACAATTTTTATCTGTTCTATATACGACAGATCCTGCAAAATCAGTAAGTTCATGTGTTCTCGAATCTACACCTATCATAAAATAAATATTTTCTTTATATAAAGTATATAAAATAACACCAGCTCGTTGAACTTTAGTTTTACTAAAATTGACAAATTTTAATTTCTTAACGCTAACGTACGACATTTGAAATACCTAGAATATTTCAATAAAAAATCATTTTTTTATTGAGATACAACGTCAAATCCTAGATAAATCGCATATTCAATAATTTTATCAATTATTTCTGGTTTATTACCCTCTGTTGACCTTCCTAATCTTTTGGCTAATTTTTTAACATAAGGCAAATCATATACTTCATTATTTGGGCCATGTCTATTTTTACTTAATTTCTTAAAATCAAAATCTTTTTCTGATAAAATTCTTCTATGTTCATCTTCTATGTCTGGAATAATAGGAATATTATTATCTTCTTTATATGAAACAATTGGTCTTGATTTTTCAGGTTTTATAATTGTGTCTAATTTTGGTAATTCTATTTTATCAGATTGTAAAAGAATTTTCTTATTTGTTATAAAATTATTAGTTTGATCAATATTAGGTATATTAGGTTTTAGATTTGTTATAATTTTAGATTCAGATTTAATTTCCGTTTCAGTTAATATAGTAGGAGCTTTAGGTAATATTATTTCTTTTTTCGCTTTAGGTAATATTATTTCTTTTTTCGTTTTAGGTAATATTATTTCTTTTTTAGATGAAATATTTAATTTTGTAGGAACTGGTAATAAAACTTTTACTTGTGGTTTTTGTGATAAATTTTGATTTTCTTCTATTATTGTTTCTTCTACTGTTAAATTAGATTTTGGTAACTGTATTTTAGGTTTTGGTAATAAAATTCTAGGTTTTTGTATAACATTAACTTCTTCTGATAAGTTAATAAATTTTGGTAATAAAATTTTGGGAGTTTTCACTATATTAACTTCTTCTACTAAATTTGTAGTTTTAGGTAATAAAAGTTTAGGTTTAGGTAATAAAATATTACTTTTTGGTGTTACTGGTTTAGTTTCTTGTTTTGAAATTATTGTTTTAATTTCGGGCGTTGGAATTATTGTTTTAGTTTCTGGTTCTGGAATTACTGTCTTAATTTCTGGTTTTGGGGTTAAAATAGGTTCAGAAGCTAAAACAGATTTAAGTTGAGTTTTAGCTGGAGATACAGGAAATGGTTTAATATTTGTAGATGGTAATATTAATGGTGTTAGTGTAGGTATTGATGTTATGATAGGTTTGATATAATCTGGATTTATTCTTTTATTAATATTAAAAGAAGCATATTTATTGATTTTAACAACATTGATACTAAGAATGTCAATGATATCGTTAATATTATTTTCGCTATTCATAATAAAAAATTGAATAATAATTTTTTCAATTAATCATTAATTATATTTCTTATTATAAAAAAATTAATTAATAAAAAATCATTTATTTAATTTTTTAAATATAAATACTCCGATAAATCACTCATTTTTGATTAAAATATGAATAAAATTTTACTTAGTCCACCTGGTAAAAGAGCTACTAAAATAGCAGAACCAGGGAAAAAATCATCCAATGCTAAAATCAGTACGTTGTATACAAGTGACATGAATCTAGTAAGTGAATCAACAACCATCATCAAACCACCAAAATTAAATAAATCTGAAGAAAATACAAAACCCTTAGTAACTAAATCTTTGGAATTTGATAAATTTACAATTTTAAGAAAATATGCACCATCAACTACTTCAAATGACGATATATATCAAATATTAAACTTAAAATATGTAGATGGTAATTTTATTATTGATGAAAACCATAAAGATATTATAATTGAAATAATTGGTATGTTAAATATTTATTCTATTGATTATATTTTAGATTTTTTGGATGAATCACCAAACAAAGAATGGATATTTTGGGATCAAAAATTCATGAATGTAGGAAAGGTTAGTGTAGAAAGAGAAATATTTATTAATAGAGCTGAAGAAATAGGTGTTAAAGGTGTTGGAAAATGTAGATATTGCCCAGGGACTGAATTAGTATTCGCACAAAAACAAGTAAATAGTGGTGATGAACCTATGAAAGTTTATGTAAGATGTGTGACTTGTGGTCAACATTGGAAACAAGGTTAATTTTTTTAAAAATTAAAACAATAATCATAAAATATAATATATTATTATATTATATTTTATTTATTATATTTTATTTGATATTTTTGATTTATAATTGTTATTATAAATAAATGAATAATTTAATAATAAATAAAGCTTAATTTATATTAAAAATATATAATAAGTTAGATATGAATAATCTCACCGCATTACAAGATTTAGCAAATGCAATGGCAACTTCATTATCAAGCAATATTTTTCCTGCTATTATAAAAGGAGTAAAAGATTCTAAGGGTGTAGATATTACACAAGAAGATATACATAAATGGTGCAATTTACCAATGTCTAGATCATTAATACCTGCAATGGGATTTGGTGGTGCTGTTCCTACTCCAGTAACAACAACTACTACTTCAACAACTAAAGGTAAATCAACAACTAAAGCTGAAGTAAAAGTTTTATATAATCCAGATGGAACTCCTCAAACATCAACAGGTAAACCATTTATTGAAGGTAAAACATGTAGACATTTTTATGAAAAAGGAGCAGTTAATGGTGGTAAATATTGTGGTAGAGATGTTGTGAAAGGAACTTTCTACTGTAGTAATAAAACACATAAAGACAAAGAAAATAAAGGAAAGGTTAATCCAGGAGTAGCTCCATCAATTGAAATGGTTCAAGAACCAGAACCAGAACAAGAAGAAGGTGGACTTCAAGTTGAAATTTATGATAAAAAAAGAGGATTATTTCGAGAAGTAAATAATAATTTCATTGTGAAACAAGAAGAAGAAGGTGTAATATGTTG
>Ga0255340_1005131_pt1 | contig 12109 bp, 6 predicted proteins | sample wastewater_treat_7_FD_192417 | JGI IMG/M metagenome (GOLD analysis project Ga0255340, IMG submission 192417) | Wastewater microbial communities from Lulu Island WWTP, Vancouver, Canada - plant10 | ecosystem: Engineered > WWTP > Wastewater > Unclassified | place: Canada: Vancouver, British... | reverse complement strand
GGTTGACACATTGGAATTATTTATAATAACTGTTACTTTAGGCCGCATGAATACACTCTGAACCTTCGATAAATCTATTACTTTACTGGTCGACTGTACTTTACCGGTGTTCGTGACAGCCATGCACGATTATGAATGATGAACCCATCAGACATACCGGAAAACTCATGCGCTGATAAAACTCTCATAAAAGAATCTGATTCAGGATCTTTAATCCACAAACCAGGAAAAGAACTGAACCACGTTTATGCTGGCATTACGAAAAATTATCTGAATACGATATCTGGATATTACTGTTTCCTTGAGGATTGGCTGGGCATCATGTCTTTTAAGATGACGATGAGAAAAGTTCGTAATGACAACTCTAAGCCATCTGTTTTTGCTTTATTCCAAAAGTGCAGGAGATCTGTCGGTATTCATATAATTCGTGTGTTGCATAAATCCCGGATTCTTCACGGTAAGTTAAAATTTGTGTGATATAATGGATTTGTTGATAATAGTTCCAATCTGTGCCCTGGTAGGCCTTATCTTTGCCGGCCTAAGTTATCTTCGGATGAAGAAAGAGCCTGCCGGCGATGAACTGATGCAGAAGATCGCGTCAGCCATCCATCTTGGTGCAATGACATACCTGAAACGGCAGTACACCGCGATCGCAGTGTTTGTCGTTGTCCTCGCCATAATTCTTGCCTGGGCAATAAACCCGCTCACGGCCATGTGTTATGTAGTGGGTGCCGGACTATCAGCTCTTGCAGGATTTGTAGGAATGTACTCTGCAACCCTTGCAAATGTCAGGACAACCTTTGCAGCACGCGAAGGCATGGCAAAGGCATTTAAAGTATCATTCTCAAGCGGAATGGTAATGGGCCTGACCGTTGTCGGTCTTGGAATGCTTGGTCTTTCTTCAATGTATTTCCTTATCGGTGAAATCACCGGTAACATGACCTCTGAGATGACAGTCAACATCCTCTCCGGTTTCTCACTTGGTGCATCATCCATTGCCCTTTTTGCCCGTGTCGGTGGCGGTATCTTTACCAAGGCTGCAGACGTTGGGGCAGACCTCGTTGGCAAGGTTGAAGCCGGAATCCCGGAAGATGATCCACGAAACCCTGCAGTCATTGCTGACAATGTCGGTGACAATGTTGGTGACATCGCTGGTATGGGCGCCGATCTTTACGAATCCTATGTTGGTGCGGTGGTTGCAACCATGCTTATCGGTGCAACGGCGGCAATGGCTAACCTGTTCCAGGGTGTGCCGACGATCAACCTTATCATGCTCCCGATGCTGGTAGCAGCCCTTGGTATCATTGCATCTGTTATCGGTTCCCTGTTTGTCAGAAGCAACAAGAATGAAGCCGGTGCAATTCACAAGGCATTTAACTCAGGGACCTTTGCAAGTCTTCTGCTCACCGTTGCAGCAACATATGTCCTTGTTGATATACTGATGCCAGGTTACATCGGTGTCTTCATCGCCGCAATCGCCGGTCTTGTTGCAGGTTTCTTCATCGGTCTTGTAACAGAATATTACACTTCATATGACCACAAACCAACCCAGTCAATTGTAAAGGCTGCTGAAACCGGGGCTGCAACTGATATCATTGCAGGTATTGCCGTCGGTATGGAGTCGACATTTGTCCCGGTGCTTATTGTAAGTGTAGCAATCCTGGTAGCCGCCCAGTTCGCAGGTATTTATGGTGTTGCCCTTGCAGGTGTCGGTATGCTTGCAACACTTGGTATTACCCTCTCCGTTGACGCATACGGGCCTATCGCAGACAATGCAGGAGGTATCGCCGAGATGAGCCACCAGAAGCCGGAGATCAGGGCCATTACTGATACCCTTGACTCGGTTGGTAACACAACTGCAGCAATTGGAAAGGGATTTGCCATTGGAGGAGCAGCACTTACTGCACTTGGTCTCTTTGCCGCATATACCCAGGCAGTAAAGCTTGATCTTGTCAACATGCTTGAGCCTGTGGTCTTTGTCGGAGTTCTCATCGGTGCCATGCTCCCGTTCCTCTTCTGTTCCTTTGCAATGAAAGCAGTGGGAAAAGCAGCAGGCTATATCGTAGAAGAAGTAAGACGGCAGTTCAGGGAGATAAAAGGCCTCATGGAAGGAGAAGCCGAGCCGGACTATGCATCCTGTATCACCATCTCCACCAATGCAGCCTTAAAACAGATGGTCATCCCAGGACTGATGGCCATTCTTGCCCCGGTGATAATCGGAAAGCTGCTTGGAACCCATGCTCTTGCAGGTTTACTTGTTGGATCAATCTCCTCAGGGTTCCTGGTTGCAATCTTCATGGCTAACTCAGGTGGTGCCTGGGACAACACGAAGAAGTATATCGAACATGGTCACTCGGGTGGAAAAGGCTCCTTTGCTCACAAGGCTGCGGTTACAGGAGACACCGTCGGTGATCCATTCAAAGACACAGCAGGCCCGTCCCTGAACATTCTGCTAAAGCTCATGGCCATTGTTGCTGTAGTCTTTGCACCAATATTCCTTTAAACGGAATTACTCCTTTTTTAAGGTCTCTTTTTTGGAAAGCATCCTTATTGACTTTCAATGTAAACAGTTTTATTTCTTCATCTGTCTCAAGGCATGGATGAAATGCAGCCAGGTGTGATTTTATATGTATTTACAGCAAAACTATGAGGGCATCATTGTAACCACGATGCATTGTTTTGCAACCTGGAGAAGATGCAGTATAACAAAGGCCAAATCAGGCTAATGCATATGTTCATGGGGCTCGTGGTCTAGCTGGTTATGACGTTGCCTTCACACGGCAGAGATCCTGAGTTCGAATCTCAGCGGGCCCATGCATGGGGAATTCTCCCCCCTCGCGATCTCCCAATGAAGTTTGTGCTAGGATATTTTTTATTTTATCAAGTGAATTTTGAAAGAAAGACACTTTACAAAAGATTCAAAAAAGGAGATATTTCTCGTAACGAGTTAAATGAACGGCTTAAAAAAGCAGGATTAGTGCTCTTTCTCACAACAGTTGATATCTCTGAGCAAGAAGTCTATGAATTCTATAAATCAAGAGACATGGTAGAGGAACATTTTGACACCTTTAAAAACGACCTCCAAGCAGATAAGACATATTTAAGATCGAATGAAGCCCCATTCGGGCATATTTTTACCTCATTTCTCTCATTGTTTGTATATAAAAAAATTGTTAACAGATTAAACCGTGCCAATTTAATTGCTCATTACTCGCCTCACGATGTCCTAACAAGATTTAGTGGTATTTATAAATGTAAAGTGGGAGGAAGAGATGAGTTGACAGAGATTCCAAAGAAGGTTCACACATTGGCTAAAGATTTGAATTACCATATATTCCCTAAATAAATCTGTTTTAAGGATTGAACGGAAGATGCTTTTAGTTATTCATCGATCATGCTTGAAGCGAAGCCTCATAAGGATTTTTTTCAGTATTTCTTCTTTCAGGCTGTTGATTTGGCATAAATGAGTGTGCAACCTGTCGGCACAACTTTTATATCAGATAACCCACATCCTCATATGCAGCCTGCTTCTCTCACTGCTGGAAGAGCTCACTGTATCCCTGCTCTTTTGGTTTCTTTTTCTCAGATATCTCTCTTGATGTCTGGTATTTGCATCAATACTCTTCCATGCGCTGATGACAAAGCCAGTATCGCTCATTTAACAGGATCACTTCCTGGTTGCTGTCTGCCGGAAAGAGAGTTGTACCCGCCAGCGTGAGAAGAGGCCGGAATATCTGTTCATGGAGGTGCTCATAATGTCTGAAATTGTAATAGGTTCTTTTTTCTGGCCTCGTTGTTGGATTATCATCCTGGTTCTCCTTGGAATCCTCTGCTCAGCGGCCTCTGTAATCGCTGCAGAATCCGAATACAACACTCCGTCCGGATCTCATGCTTCGGGTATAACCTCTTCTCCCCGTGTAGAACTCTCGATCACCGGCCCGTATGATGCTGAATCTATTACTCAATTTACCATCCGGCCTGGTGAGATCCTGACTCAGACCTATTCGGTGAAAAATGTCGGTTCCTCCGCTACCGGTCCCTTCTCACTGAAGTTCTATCTCGGGGTAAACAAGGACACATATCTTGGAGAGGTCCAGGTCTCTTCTCTCTCCCCTTCACAGTCCAAATCCGGACAGGCTTCATTTGCAATCCCTTCGGACACCCTAGATGGGGAGTATGCAGCGTACCTTGAAGCTGTGAAAGACGGGAAAGTAATCAAGTATCCGTGTGCGTCAGTGAGACCAATATTTGTTCAGAGAACGAGCGGGAACAAGCCTGATCTGATCCCGATGGCTCTCACGGTTTCAAAACCTGCAGCATCCGGGCAGCCGCTCACCCTGACATGCACTGTGAAAAACAAGGGATCCGCCTCATCAGGTCCCTGTCAGATTGCCTTCTATCTCTCACGGGAAAAGACCCTCCCATCCGGCACACCCGTATTTGCGACCGGACCCGTAGGTTCCCTCTCCATCGGGGAAACTCTCAAGGTATCAGGAACTGCTGCAGCTCCTGCGAGTGCCTGGTCTGAGTGGTACTATCCGATTGCACAGGTTGATTCTTCCAATCAGGTAGCCGAGACAGCAGAGAATAATAACCTCATTGTCGGAGAGGGCTTTGATATTGAGCCTGGAGGCGGAGCAAATCTGATGCCGCTCATCACGTCTGCAACTGTTTCATCAGACAAAAAGGCACTCTCAGTCGCCTATAGTGTTAGAAATACCGGTCAGGCCTCCTCATCCGGAGGGACCTTAACATTCAGCCTGATATATGTTGATTCAGGAGTTCAGGCGGCATCCTTCGATCCTATTCAGCTCCCATCCATCCAGGCGAACGGGATACATTCCGCTACTGTTACGTATACTCCGGTAGTCGAGACCGGAGATTACTACGTCAGGGGAACAGTCGAACTCTCATCTGATACCAACCAGGGTGATAATACCTTTACCACCCAGAAAACCGTGCATATAGAAGGCTCCGGCCCCCTGCCTGAACTATCAACAGTAATCTCAAAAGTCCCTTCCTCTGCAAAGGCAGGAGAGACGATCTCTCTGCAGAATATTGTGTATAACACCGGATCTGCTGATGCACGTGATATTCTCGTCGGAGTTTACCTCTCCCGGGATAAGCAGATCAGTTCCTCTGATACCCTCATCGGATCACACCGGTACAGTGACATTTTCCATGAAAATTATGCGTACGAGACGGTGAGGGTCACCATTCCTTCGGGAACCAGTTCAGGTACCTGGTATCTATGTGCCATCGTTGATCCGGAGAACACCATCCCTGAAAAAGATGAAGGAAATAACCCGAGTGATTCGGCTACTATCCAGATCACGGGTTCTCCGGAAAAGCTGGTCGCCTCCTTTGATACAGATCTCCTTTCCGGGGACGCTCCGTTAACGGTCACATTCACCGATACGTCAACCGGATCTCCCTCCTCCTGGTCCTGGGACTTTGGTGACGGGAGCAGTGATTCTTCTGCGAAAAATCCCTCTCATACCTTTGAAAGGGAAGGAACTTACCTGGTGACCCTGACCGTGACCTGGGAAGGAGGAGAGACCGACTCTGCCACCCGGACCATCACGGTATCGGCCGGAGAAGATGAGGTGACTGCCGCAACCTCCTTTGATATAGATCCCCTTTCCGGGGACGCTCCGTTAACGGTCACATTCACCGATACGTCAACCGGATCTCCCTCCTCCTGGTCCTGGGACTTTGGTGACGGGAGCAGTGGTTCTTCTGCGAAAAATCCCTCTCATACCTTTGAAAGGGAAGGAACCTACCTGGTGACTCTGACCGTGACCTGGGAAGGAGGAGAGACCGACTCTGCCACCCGGACCATCACGGTATCAGCCGGAGAAGATGAGCTGACTGCCGCATTCTCCTATGATACAACCCTCGACCCGATGACGATCCAGTTTTCTGACCAGTCATCCGGTGACATTCAGTCATATCTCTGGTCTTTTGGAGATGGAGGAGACTCGGTTGAGCGAAACCCGAGCCACAGGTTCAGGAACGCAGGCACCTATACGGTTACCCTGACCGTAAACTCCCGGTTTTCCAGTGATTCGGTACGCAAAGAAGTAGTGATTGGTGAAACTGGTGGAGAATTGACTGTTGATTTTGAGTATTATCCCCAATCAGGTTCAGCTCCGCTCTCAGTTATCGCAAACGCTACAGTCACCGGAGTAGAACCGTTCCAGTATCTTTGGGTATGGGGAGACAACCGGCCTGAGCCAACTCTTCAGACCGGATCAACACCTAACGTTGGACATCTCTATGAAAAGCCGGGAACCTACTCACTAAACCTGAAGGTCACTGATGCAACCGGAAATATCGGAACGGCAAGCCATGATGTGACTGTACTGTCTGAATACTCGTATTCTTCCGGTGATGTAAGCTTAAGTATATCCGGGCCTGATTCTGTAAAACCCCGGGATACCATCACCATATCCTGCACCGCAACATATTCCGGAAGCGTATCAACTCCGCCACACTTATATACTCGCTTCTATCTCTCCCCGGATCCGTCGATCGATCCGGGATCAGACATTCTTATCGGGGATAGCAATGCCGGAAACTGGTATGGAATCCAGTTTTCACCCAGCGAGCGTTCGGTCAGCTATGAAGCACCGGTTTTGATAGGAATTGATTATCTCGGGGAGTATTATATCGGGGCATGTCTGGCGGACTGGGCAACCGGTGAGCCAGTGCCTGGTGGCTGTGATTCGTATAAGGTCATCATCGGACCTTACGAGAAGAGAGAAAAAGACGTTGATTACACGATATCTCTGAAATTCAAAGGCTCTTCACCTGGTTCCATCAAGCCTGGGAGATCCTACGACTTCGATACGGTCCTCTCAAACCGGGGGACAGAATCAGAACATCTGGTGTTGACCAGGTACTATCTCTCTACGGATGCTGCCTACCAGGCCGGCCAGGATACCGAACTGAAAGTCGGCTGGAGACCGCTCTTCTATGCAGAAGCTAAAAGCTCCATTGGTTGGGATGTCGATCTCGCACTTCCAGAATCAATACAGCCTGGTTCCTACTATATCCTGGCATATGTAAACCAGGATCATGATGTCTTCGAGACTGATTACTCCAACAATATCGCGGCACTTCCTATTACCGTGGGAGCCTCATCCCAGGCAGCACCTCCGCCACCTTCCCCGACAAAGACGCCGGAACCGGTTCAGGCAAATGAGGGAGCAGAGAGGTATATCGCAACTAATGAGGATGAATATCCGGAAACGGACAGTAAAGGCCGTGATACAATCACATTTACCATTTCAGAAGATAATTCTGTTTCAGGGACCTGGAGATGGGAATACCAGGATCGATATGCAGGGAAATGCACAGGGGGTGGAACTTTTACCGGAACATACACTCCTTCATCCGGGAGCCTGGTGATGAAGTGCGAGGATCCAAAATTCCATTGCTCCAAAACTGATGGTCCGGCAATCATGTCATTTCGTGTTGAATTAACTCGCTCAGGAGAGAGTTTCATTGGAACAGGTACTTCAATCTGGAAGGGTGGCCATACCAATTCAATTGATCTCAGGGCAGTTCGTGCCTGATACCCCTCTTCTTTTACTCCTCCCTCCTCTGGAAGAGAAACCGGGTCTCTGAATAGGTACCGGACTCTATCACTTCTGTTAGTATTTTCGCAGAATTGCCATCCCCTTCATCAGGCTTATAAATTCTTTATCAAGCGGCGTCAAAAATGACTCTCTTCTTCTTGAGACCATTTCGGTATCCATATCAGAATCAAGAGAAATTCCTCCTTTCATGATGACAAAAATCAACCCAAATTATAATTTCGCATTTGATTATCAGAACCTCTCTGAAGAGATCTAAAAAAATCCTTATGAGGCTTCGCCTCAAACCTGACCATTGAAAAAAGGATTCATGCAAAAGTTAGTTGGTCTTATTCCCTGCCGATGCAACAATAACGGGGGTAGTCCCGCTGCTCCCACCAGCGGTCATCTGTGCAAGCACATAGGACGTTCTTCCTTCAAGCACATTCACTACCTGTTCCCATGGCTGGTATCCGGGCAATTCGATCCTTATCGTATGCTGCCCTGGTGAAACCTGCGAAAGAGTTACCGGGGTTTTGCCCTGTGCGATCCCGTCAAGGTATGCAACTCCGTTACCCGGCATCGATGAGATCATCATGTACCCGTAAATGGGGGTCCACCAGGATGGATAGAGGGCTGCAGTAACATAGTTCACGCTCCCGCCGCCCTTCACATCAATTGCCTGGTTCCAGTCAAGGTATCCTTCGGACGATACCTTTACCTGGTGGATTCCCGGAGTTACATCAGCAAGCCACAGCGGTCCGGTTCCAGCCAGTACTCCGTCAACATAAACCGATGAGCCTGTCGGGTAGGTATATACACTCAGTATACCATTCTGACCCGGCTGCAGTCTCATGTCTGCAACCACCTGCGTCACCCTGCCTTCTGTGACCGGGACATTCACGTAATAATCTGTAAATCCGGGCTTTGTAACTTTCAGCTGGTAGGTTCCTGGCTGGAGATTCTCCATCTTAAATGACTGCAGGAACTTTGTCTCACCCTTCAGGACATCGTTCAGGTAAACAGCCGACCGGTCAGGAGCATAGATAATTTTGATAGATCCTGAACCAGCCGGTCCTGAAGAGACTGTGATATAGTCTGCTTTTACGGCAGTATTGGATGATGCCTGGTTACTTGCCGTAAGGCTGACTGTATACTTTCCTGGCTGCTGGTAGACATGGACCGGGTTTGCAACTATCGCCGTTCCTCCGTCCCCAAAGGCCCATGACCACATGACAGGCCCGCCCTGGGATCGGTCACTGAACTGAACCGCAAGAGGCACGTTTCCACTGGTTGGTGTGCCAACAAAGTCCGCAACAATTTCTCCTGCCTGTGTAACGGTGATGTATCCCTCTTTTACCTTTGTGCTGGTTCCTCCCGTCTGTGACGATGCCGTAAGGGTCACGGTATAGGTTCCCGGTGCCTGGTATGTGTATGAAGGCGAACCAAGCATGCTCGTTCCTCCATCACCAAAGTCCCATGACCACATGGTGGGTCCTCCTGTGGACAGATCCGTGAACTGAACAGTAAGCGGGGCAGTTCCTGATGTGGGTGTTCCAGTAAAGTCTGCTACAATCCCTCCCGCCTGTGTGACGATGATGTATCCCTCTTTTACCTTTGTGCTGGTTCCCCCCGTCTGTGACGATGCCGTAAGGGTCACGGTGTAGGTTCCAGGCTGCTGGTAGGTGTGTGAAGGCGAACCAAGCATGCTCGTTCCTCCATCACCAAAGTCCCATGACCACATGGTGGGTCCTCCTGTGGACAGATCCGTGAACTGGACAGTGAGCGGGGCAGTTCCTGATGTGGGTGTTCCGGTAAAGTCTGCTACAATCCCTCCCGCCTGTGTGACGGTGATATATCCTTCTTTTACTTTTGTGCTGGTTTCGCCCGTCTGTGACGATGCAGTAAGGGTCACGGTATAGGTTCCCGGTGCCTGGTATGTGTATGAAGGCGAACCAACTATGCTCGTTCCTCCATCACCAAAGTCCCATGACCACATGGTGGGTCCTCCAGTGGACAGGTCAGTGAACTGGACAGTAAGCGGGGCAGTTCCTGATGTGGGTGTTCCGGTAAAGTTTGCAACGATATGTGATCCGCCGACCGATATATAATTCTCACGGGTCATGGTGTGAGATCCACCGCTGTTTTTCACGGTCAGCTTAACTGTGAATACGCCACCGGCAGTATATGTGTGGCATGGATTTGCTTCGGCTGAAGTTGCACCATCACCAAAGTTCCATGCATAGGAGGTCGGAGGTCCGATAGAAAGATCGGTGAACTGAACGGTAAGTGGAGCAATACCGGAGAGAGGTTCTGCTTCAAACATCGCAACCGGTGGAGGAATATCTCCTATAACCGAGATATAGTCTGGTTCAGTCTTTGTATCAGAGCCTTCCGTGTTAGAGGCAGTAAGGCTGACAGTATATACCCCTGCTTCCTGGTATGTGTATGATGGTGACGCCTCCGTGGATATTCCTCCATCCCCAAAGGCCCATGACCACATAGTCGGGTTTCCTGAAGACTGATCGGTGAACTGAACGGTCAGGGGCTTTGGTCCGCTCCGCTTGTCGACCGTAAAGGCTGCCTTTGGTCCGGTTCCTGGCGACGTTACCGTGATATATCCTTCTTTCACCTTTGTGCTGGGTTCACCAGTCTGTGACGATGCCGTAAGAGTCACGGTATAGGTTCCAGGCTGCTGGTAGGTATGTGAAGGCGAACCAAGCATGCTTGTTTCACCGTCTCCAAAGTCCCATGACCACATGGTTGGCCCTCCAGTGGATAGGTCAGTGAACTGAACAGTGAGTGGAGCAGTTCCTGATGTGGGTGTTCCCGTAAAGTCAGCAACAATTTCTCCTGTCTGTGTGACAGTGATGTATCCCTCTTTCACCTTTGTGCTGGGTCCACAAGTCTGTGACGATGCCGTAAGAGTCACGGTGTAGGTTCCAGGCTGCTGGTAGGTATGTGAAGGCGAACCAAGCATGCTTGTTTCACCGTCTCCAAAGTCCCATGACCACATGGTTGGCCCTCCTGTGGACTGGTCAGTGAACTGGACAGTAAGCGGGGCAGTTCCTGATGTGGGTGTTCCCGTAAAGTCAGCAACAATTCCTCCTGCCTGTGTGACGGTGATGAAATTATCCTTGGTAACAGTGTAATACCCGCTCAGGGAACCGACTGTCATTTTCACTGTGTAGGTACCGGGTGCCTCGTACACATGGCTCGGGTTTTTAATAACCGAAGTTCCTCCATCGCCAAAGTCCCAGTTCCAGACCGACCATTCTGTCGTGGAAGTGTCGGTAAACTGCACAGTTAGCGGTGCCGTTCCGGAGGTCGGATTTGCCGTGAAGTCAGCTCCAAAGTTACCAATGGTAAGATCCAGCTCTTTGGCAATGCCCGGTTCAAATGGAACAGTCTGGTCTGCCTTCTGGTCTCCTATGTAAAAAGAGATGGTCGCATTTCCTGATTTCAGATCATCCTCTGTTGCGGCGACCACCAGCGTATCATCAAAGATACCGGTCCCACCATACTGTCCGGCAGTTGTTAATGCAAGTTTTCCTCTTACCTGGTCATTGATCTTTGCGATAAGCGCGGTGCCAACTGAAGCTGGTGCTGAGTCAACGGTGACTTTGCCATAAAATTCGGCTGGCAGAGGCGGCACTGCCCCTGCAGTCATCATCAGCAGACAAAGTAAAACAGCCAGCATTGCGGCCGGCCTTAGTATTCGATTCCCATCCATCATTTCATCCCCTAAAGAAGCATATTTTCCCGATGTTTCGATCAGGAGTACTTGAGTGTCCTGAGTGTTTGATTATTGTGCACAGTGATGATAAGTATTGTGGAAGAACTCTCTGTTACGGGTCAGGTACTGATATTGAAAACAAAGGAAAAAATATTTTGAAATCTGTATAATTACGTGAATATTTTTAAAAAAATATGAATACAATGATTATTTATGCATCATTGTCAGGAAGGATCTCAGATCTTATAGTCAGGAAGACAGGACCCCTGACATCAGTCTTCAGGTTGTTATCCGTAATATAACGCATAACCCATGGTTCAATCCGAAGGTTGATATCACCTGGAAGCCTCGCCATCTTTACCTGGACGGTCGTCGGAATTCCAAAATGTGCCGCCTGTTCAATCTCCGCTGCAGCCTTCGAAGCTGCGGCAAAAAGGTAAGAGATTCCTGTTGTAACTCCGTTCTTTCTGATCTCTGCAAACTTTTCAGTGTCAGGAACACCAAGAACAGCACCTTTGTACACGAATATCTCGTTCATGCATGCAGGTCCAAGCAGCTTTGCATCCTCTTCAGGCTCCTCAACAAGAACTTTTACCATCCGCCCTGCAATCTCACCTTCAAATGCCACAAATGAACATGGACCGGTTGCAGCGCTGTTTGTAACCGCGGTATCCACCAGGGATCTTACAAGCTTTTTTCCCATGGTTGTGGCAGGTTCTGCAAGAAGCGTGATCCCGGCTGCAAGATCGGTATCTGTATACCGGACAGGGAAGAACTGCGGGAAACAGAGCTC
>Ga0255340_1005130_pt1 | contig 12113 bp, 11 predicted proteins | sample wastewater_treat_7_FD_192417 | JGI IMG/M metagenome (GOLD analysis project Ga0255340, IMG submission 192417) | Wastewater microbial communities from Lulu Island WWTP, Vancouver, Canada - plant10 | ecosystem: Engineered > WWTP > Wastewater > Unclassified | place: Canada: Vancouver, British... | reverse complement strand
TAAAGGTTTCGGTCCCGGCATGATACTCCACTTTTGCAGGGTATATGTCACCGACTATATATAAGTTCCTATCATTAGGTTTATCTCAGCCTAGATGTACTAGATATGTTTAGGCCACCCATTGGAGGTATGGGTTGACCCCATTGGAGCTTGGCAACGATCCATTCCTCAATAACTTCAATTAGCTCTTTGCGGCAATCCTCAATTGTCCTGGATGTATTCAGCGAACATGATGTTATTTGTTATGCAGGTGCAAAGAGAAAAAGATAACGCCATCAAAACAAGATCGCCACTATTTGGGATTGGTCAGATTCGTATGAGCTGCTTTCTTGTGGGCGACGCGCGCGGTTAGACGCGCGGTGATGTCTGGCCCCCCTCGACGCCGGGGAGGCTTGGACACAATCGAGACTAGCCGTTGATTAGCCAATGATATATTAGTGATATTATTCTCCAGGCAGGCCCCAGTTGAACTGCAAGCTCGCCCAGAAGATCGAGATGTTTCGCCCTATCTCTCCACCGGCAGCGTCACGTCCACCACCTTGCCCAGCGTCCATCCAGGGCTATGCGTGGCCACCACCACCGCCGCGAGACGCGGATCGACGGAATCACTGCCGCAGGCGAGGGCGTGTAACTTATGCAGCGCCATTCCATAACGCCAGATGGGCGCCCGGCCCTCCGCGATCACCAGCGAGCCCCGAGGGATGTCGGGCAGTGGGGGCAGCGGCTCGGAGGGGGTGATGAGAGAGGAGACGGCGATGGAGTGGACTGTGGGTGCGTTCATTTTTTCAGGCCTGATTCAAAGGGAGTTCGATCTATTCGTGCAAGCTGCTTTTTTTTGGACGCCGCGCGCGGTGAAACGCGTGGTAATGCCCTGGGCCCCCTCAACGCCGGGAAGGCTTGGATCTAGCAGTATCGACCTGGTTGAGATAGCAGCAGAATTGCAGCCTGGCCCCAGAGGGCTATAAAATGAATATTATTCTCCAGCCGGGCCAGGGTTCTCTCATCTGCCCCCTCTGGTAGGATGGCGCTATTTCAAGAAAGTCGATTTATGATACGAGCAGTTTTTTTTGGGGGCAACGCGAGTCGGCCCTTCGGGCCTCCCGCGGTAGTGCCCTGGCCCCCTCAGCGCCGGGGGGGCTTGGATACAATCGGGGCGATCCGTTGATCGTTTCTGATATATCTGAGCTAATATTCTCCAGCCGGGCCCGGTCGAACTGTGAGCTTTCACTGCAGTTCGAGCCCGTAGCCCTATTTCTCCATCGGCAGCGTCACATCCACCACCTGGCCCATTGTCCACTGTGGGTTGTGGCTGGCCACGATGACTGCTCTGAGGCGCGGATCATAGAATGCGATGGCTGCCGCAGGCGAGGCGTGCAGTCTGTGCAAGGCCATGCCATAGCGCCAGATGGAGGCCCTGCCCTCCACGATGACGAACGAGCCGCGGGGGATGTCAGGCAGTGGGGGCAAGGGCTCGGAGGGGGTGATGGGAGAGGAGGGGGTGATGGAGTGGACTGTGGGTGCGTTCATTTTTTCAGGCCTGATTCAAAGGGAGTTCGATCTATCCGTGCAAGCTGCTTTTTTTGGACGCCGCGCGCGGTGAAACGCGTGGTAATGCCCTGGGCCCCCTCAACGCCGGGGGGGGCTTGGATCTAGCAGTATCGACCTGGTTGAGATAGCAGCAGAATTGCAGCCTGGCCCCCGTGGGTTATAAAATGAATATTATTCTCCCGCGGGGCCAGGGTTCTCTCATCTGCCCCCTCTGGTAGGATGGCGCTATTTCAAGAAAGTCGATTTATGATACGAGCAGTTTTTTTTGGGGGCAACGCGAGTCGGCCCTTCGGGCCTCCCGCGATAGTGCCCTGGCCCCCTCAGCGCCGGGGGGGCTTGGATACAATCGGGGCGATCCGTTGATCGTTTCTGATATATCTGAGCTAATATTCTCCAGCCGGGCCCGGTCGAACTGTGAGCTTTCACTGCAGTTCGAGCCCTTAGGCCTATTTCTCCACCGGCAATTTCACATCCACCACCTGCCCCATTGTCCACTGTGGGTTGTGGCTGGCCACGATGACTGCTCCGAGGCGCGGATCATAGAATGCGATCGCTGCCGCAGGCGAGGCGTGCAATTCATGCAGCGCCATACCGTAGCGCCAGATGGGGGCCCTGCCTTCGACGATCACCAGCGAGCCCCGAGGGATGGCGGGCAGTGGGGGTAGGGGCTCGGTGGGGGTGATGGGAGAGGAGACGGCGATGGAGTAGATGACGGAGGTGGTCATTTGGGCACCGCCTCTTTGAGGATAAATAGTCTAGATATTTCATTTACAATCTGTGGATCTTTGTTTATTTCCATCTCAGCAAGTACCCTGATTTCCATGCCTGGAATGATCGTACAATTATAGAACTTGGCTCTATCACTAATTGCATCTTTAACCCCATTTCCTTTGAGTACATTTGGAGAGGTTGTTGCCAGATAGGATTTGATATTGAGTGCGCCTAACTGCTTTTTAACAGCTTCCACCTTGTATAGCGTCTCACTGCCTGACGGATCATGCTCTTGATCACCGGTTTTGCATTCAACAAAGCGCAGCGATTGGTCGTACATGAATGCAATATCCCAGTCGTTCTTCACCTCTTTTTTTGATACATCTTTATCTGACTTTTTCCCGGGATGAATGCCTAATCTTACATCAAAGATGCCGAGATCGTGCGAATATTTAGAGAGAATTCCCCAAATAAAGGCCTCCAGCCAACCACCCGTTAGGAATTGTGCAGCGTGATGTTTTACCTTTCCATTTAGGTTTCCGCCATCGTCATTCAAGCCAAACGAATCTGATAGGAGATTTCTGATCTTTTGATCTTGAATTTGTAGCTTAACGAGAATTATGCCTTTATCCCTTGCTTTTGATCTGGCTTTCTCTATATCATCTCCATAGACTTCTTTGAACCTGATGTCTAGATCGTTCATCATCTTATGAGCAATATCAATATTTGCTGAAAGATTAACAGCTAATTCAAATAATTCCTTGGCACGCTTCTCTCCTTCAAGAATAATTTCGTCTTTTTTAAAATAATAAAAGCCATATCCTGCAAGAAATTCTTTAATTTTCAATCTGTATCCTAATTCGACAAATGAGCCATCAGCGAAGTTGAGGGCTTTGTTTTGGCCAATGATAGGAACGTAGAGTATTTTTGGCACTTTGCTCTTAAAGAACTCAAATGCACCAATAGACATGGGTTTAGTGCCGCCGGTAATATTGACCGTCCATTCTGCATCGGAATATTTTGAAAAGAGATTTCCAAGTAACTCATTCATTGCTTCAATGGAATTCTCTTCCGCTAGTGCTCTGATCCTACATTTTGGCTTTTTTGAACATCCCATTCTTATGGCCCTTATGAAATTAGAGGCACCCTTTTTAGCCTTCATTCCAGGAGTCTCAATCAGAAAGAGTAGATCTGGCTCTGCTGCATGAACGCTCAGCAGATTTGGGACATGCTGATCGCTTATCAGACAGACCATGATCTTCATCTTCGTCCTCTCTTGTCTCTTGGCTGGCGCGCTGGTTCTTTCTTTGCACCAACTGCGGCAAAATTATACAAACCCTCTTTTTCCATGACACCATTTATTTGCAGGCTGGCCTTCTGACCGATCTCAAGAGAAGGCGGAGATCCCAGGACTACCAGTCCACCGATGCCGTCATCAGCCATAAAATATGCTGCGCCTCGTCTCTCTTTAGGATCGGCGACCTTGGTGACTTCGACAACATCGCCTTTTTTGTACTTAGGCTTCTTAGCAGCCGGCGAAATTTGTTTTTGTTGTTCTTTTACCTTAGAGCTATAAGATGCAATTTTTGTATCGGTTATTTTCACTGATGGCCGATCGCCCACATCTTCTGAATTCGCTATAACGAGTCGCCCATAGCCTGCATTGGTCTTGCCGCCGATGCCCCATTCCTTCAAGGCTTCAGTGAGTAAATCGAAAGCAAGCTTTGCCCACTTCTGCCCTTCGGTTCCAGGAACATCGCACGAGACTGCAATATAGAAGGTTCCCACGACTGAGAGAAAAGTGACCGGATTGGGGTCATCGAAATCGGTTGGCGGGGTGTTGCCCGACTCATCAGAGTAGTAATCCCCATGATGCGGGGTCATGACATCAGGCTGAAGAGACTTCCTAAGGGTTTCAGGAGTGATCCAAGCATCGTGAAAGATGATATGTCCTGAGTCTTCCGTAGTACCGAAGATAGCTTTATAGTAATCGCCCCCAGGCTCTTCTTTGCGCCATCGTTTGAACCCTTGACCTTGATCTCTTGCACCCCATACTTGATCGCAATAGTGGGAAGCGAGACCTTTCAGAGCCGTTCCTGGGATTAATGGAGTCCCATATGTGTGATGAAGCGTGATTCCTGTTTCCAGGACGTTTTCACCACCCAGGCCAATCACCATTCTGCCTTTTGTGCGGAAGAAGTCCTCTCCCATAGGCTCTTGAAGCGAGTTCTCTTCTCGCATAGATAACTGACGTTGATATGCAGCCTGGTATACTGTTTCAGATTGAACCAGAGATTGGCACATCACATCAAATAGATCCATGCGTGCCACGGGATGATTCACCTTATCCTTCACTGCTACTCGCAGATACCTATCCCTGAGGAGACCAGCGTTTGAACCCACGGGATGCTCTTCTTTCCACCAATTTGATATGGCAGCTCGGCATGAATCAGCCATAATCAATCCGTCCCCAATAGCGCTTCAGAGTAACGTTTGAGCCAGGTTGCAGACTCAATGGCCTCATAAGTCAGTCGTTGATACTTCATTAGATCCGATTTTCTGCTGGTCTCGCCAAGGTCTCCCTGTTCATCCATAACCTGTGAGAGATGGCCGATGTAGTCTCTTCCAATTTGCCCTTCTTTTGCACTAATAAAGGCCAGAGCCTGGGCCAGGCCACACGACTGCACCAGTGCCGGAAATCTCTTGGCTAACCGGGTATAGTCTTCATCCTTGTCGCCTCTAGTAAGAACGCAATCATAAGCCTTCTGAGCCCTTTTCTGCTGTCGGGTTTGGTATTTGTCGACCATGGTCTAGCTCCTCGTGAACTGGCATCTTACCCGGCCTTTGCCAACGGTAGCCTTGCCCCCCATTTGCAGGTCCAACTTGTCTTTTGGGCAGTACGTTTCCAGTATCTTGCTTTGGTTTATCCCATTGCCGCCGAAAACTCTATCGCACCAGGCGACTCCAGCCAGTATTGCTTCTGCGGGAAGGGTTTCTTCATACCAGAGAGCGCGGATGGCAACGATCTTCGTATTATCTTCAATCCTGACATGTGCAGTGACTTCAGTGCCGGTCTTTGATAGGAAGTTAAAACAATCATTGTTTAGGACTGCAAAACGTTCTTCAAATATGCCATTCCAAACAGCTTCTTTAGCTGATTCCTTGGGAAAGATGACTCCAGCCAGCATCTCTGCCCACTCTTTTGCGTTTTCATCTTCCTTTGCTGTGAAATCCAGATCTTCAAAGAAAACCCTCCCCTCACCGACGATTTTCGATCCATTTACGAGCAGGACTTCATTTCTTGCAGGATTGGGGGTTGATGGAAGATCTTTGTACCCGGCAGCTTCGAGATCCCTCTTAAGCTTCTCTAAAACCAATGGGCTGGTAATGTAGGCAAATGTTCCATAAAGACTTCTCACAGGAAGACAGACAATATGTGCATCAGTAAGAATTAGAGACCCTGCATTAGACGAATCATCCACGATCTGTTTTCCAAAGGCAATATCTATCAATTTCTTCTGTTCATCATTTCCATTCTGGAAGAAGTGATCTCTCAACACGCCTTTTACAGCCGAACCTGGAACCAGCGGCCAGTCTGTAACCTTCTCCCTCATGATAGGCATATCTATGAACCCAACTCCCTTTCCTGCTCCGACGTGCAAAGGCGTTATCGTCTGCAGCCAGTACACTCTAGTTCTATTCTCCATGATTTTGCGCCTCCTATTCCTGCTCTTTCACATTCTTTTCATCTGCATAATCCCAAATGCCCCACAAAGCCAGGCCGAAGCCATCCTTGCGGTCCTGCTCATCATCGCAGACCGACTTAAGCCAGAGGTTTTTAGCGACGACCGATGCATCTTCATCTCCTTCTAACTCAAAGAAGTAAACAGAGCCCGCTGGCACAAGCCTTCGAATAGGCTTTGCACCTTTGTGTTCCAGGCTCCATCCTGAGATAGGCTTCCAACGACCCACGCAGGCCGAGACAAGTTTAAGATTCAACTCATTTGGCCAATAATCAGGTGTTTTATCTTTTGGCCAACCCATTAGCCATCCCGGCTTCCATCCTTTAGAGAATATAGCGGGTGTAGCAAGAATCATGCGCACTTTCTTTTTTCCTGCAAAATCCTGGGCCAGATCTGATGGAAAACTCCAATCTCCATGATTATCGTCTGTCCTCCAACGGGCCAAGCGTCTTTCTCCCCCAATCGTATGAAATGAATCAATTTTAGATGCAAGATCCCTAAATTCACCTTCATCTTCAATTCTAGCGGCAAGGTCAATGCCATCTAGCTCCCCTTTTAGAGAGAGATCCAGCCCTACTGTCTCAAAGAGCTTACTATCCTCGGATGTTCCAAGATTGGGATCTATCTTGATGTGTGTTCTTGCATCTTTTCGAGGTAGATCTAGGAATTCCCCTTTTGTTATGATCTTCACAGGATCTGGAGGAGATTCAAAGCTTTCATTATTGGCGGTTCTTAGCCATTTTTTCATCACTTCCATTGACCAGAGTGAGGGAATCTTTGCTGGCTTGAATTCTTTTTCGATGCTTAAGGGCAGCATCGCTGGAAGGATACCTTCAGGCGGTAGATCGCAATTGCAGCTTTTCCATTCGTCTGCATCTATATTTACCGGCCGGACAGCAAAATGTTCTCTCGTCTCGTTTTCTTCTTTGACTAGGATATCATTTGGTGCCGGAACATACAATTTACCTCTGCAGATCGGCAAAGGGCCGGAGATAGAAATGCGCTTCAAAGCCTCGATTACATTTTCATCAAAGCTGCAATTCATCTCTTTACCCAACATTGTCCTAAAGGCTCCTGCTAAAACTGAAGGATACGGCCAATCTAGAGATTTCATGCGAATGCCAAGCCCAAATGGGCGGCCATCTCTGGCAATCAGTGGATCGCGGGCGGTTATTCTTAGGTAGAGTACCATCAGACCACCTCCTGGATCATCTGGTCGTTGTTCTTTGATTTCTTCCCTTGTGCCTGTTTAATAGCGGCGGCCAACCTTCGTGCTATTATAAGCTCAGACGCCATTTTGCTGATTGCCGCATAAGGATCTTCATTCTTAAGCACGGCCGCTATATCTCCCCTTGTTATGGGCTCTGTTTTCATTCCCGGATACTTCCTTCTTAGAAGCCTCAACGCATCAGAAACAATCAAATTCCTCAGTTTATTCTCTTCCTCAATTGAAGAAGTATTCCAGTTCCTGTAATCTTCTGCCAGGTCGTGCATTTCATAAGCTACGCTATCAGGTAGTTCATTTTGGCAATGCATTTTGGCCCATTTTTGGATACGCTCATCAAGGCCCTTTTTCCCTTTGGGCTTCCACTTCTCTCGGATCTTGATGGGAACACCGCTTCTTGGATAGATGTGCACGGCAAGGCCATCTCGTTCATCATCCGCATCTTTACCCTTTTTTGCTGCTTTCTCTGCTTCCATTCCGAAGTTTAGCAAATTTTCCAGTGGTTCCAAGAAATGCCCAATAGCAATTCCTGTTGAGAGAGTTAGTGGATTTCCTTTTTCATCTGGGAATGCTGCAAGCATTTTTCCAAACTTATCATGAAGGGCTCTTGTTGCCTTAAGACAAGTATCCAGAGGTAGGAAGGCTAAGACATCGTCTCCACCTGAAAAAACCATGCAACCATGAAAATCAGTTTCCACGATCTTTTTGGCCTCAGAAGCAAACTCTGCAAGTTGTCTGGAAAATTCTCTATGTTTATCTGAGGACTGGATAGCGGAAAGAGCTTTTCCTATGCGGTCTCCATCAGCTCTCAGGACTGCTAAATACTGGTTTGGTTCCCCATATCCAAGGCCGCCATTGTCTTTTTTCTGGAGCTTATGAATATTGTTCTCGATCTGACTTAGCTTACTTGGATCATTTTTGAAAGGATTTTCCTCATCTAAGTCAGTTGAAATGTCTTTGAGGTTATCTTTTGCTGTGGCCAGGCGTGAAGGATATAAAACCTGTCCATCAAAAGGGAAATCCTGATAAAGTTTATTTCCTGTGCCTGTCGAGAAGCTGTTCTTCACCTCGCAAAGTGCTTCGATCTTATCAAGGATTCTATTGGCCTCATCGCCTTGGCATCTTCTGATTCCCCTAATCCATGGATCTGCTGCCACTCTGACCACAGATGGAAATGTTGACTTTTCACCGCTTTGTCGTCTGCCAAGCCGCTTGGTTAAACCTATTGCACAAAGCTGTTCTCCCTCATTCAGACGCATTTGCATGGAGAGCCATTTTGGAAGAGATTTATTTTTTTGAAGAACGCTCTCTCTGGCACCGTCGAGGGATGATTTAGGAATGCCAAAATGGCCCTTGGCAGGTCTGAAATCCCGTATTGACTTCCTGCCAGCCAATAATCGCATAACTTTCGTGCGAGTTTTCCCATAATCCTTGCCATGTGGAGCCCAGGCTGCATAGAATTCAATAGCGTCTTTGACCTGATCGTTCCATATCTCTTGGCCTATTTCATCCGAACGGATGATCCTTCTTGCATCACTTCTTGCCTTTTCGGCCAGGTTCATCCATTCCCTTCTGGCGGCATGTTGCGCGTTTTCATTTATGGTTTTTGGGTCTTTGGTTCCGTCTGGCAATATTGCAAGAATTACATTGGCTACATTGAATTCACTATCGGAAGATTCCAGCCTGGGATCTCCTTTATCCAGAGCAGGAAATATCAGATATCCCCCGGAATTTGCTATTTCTCTTGCTGCCGCCTTACTGATAACAGATAGAAGATAAGATCCAAACCACAAATCTCTCGTGCGCCGAGCAGCAGCTATGAAATCTTGCACCGGGCCAATGGATAGGACGTATAGATAAGACGTCATTGGACCACCCCTATGAATCCATTTTCTCTTGCAAAGGAGAGGAAGCCTTCGATAGCTGATCCAGATGGCGATCGAGCGGGCAATCCAGCTCTCGGACTACCTAGCGGAGAGTTGGGATAGCTGGCCAGCGTTTGATCGCGTATTTTCTTGAAGGTTGGGCTCTTTGGAGCTTTCTCCAAGACTACTTCATCGGGAACAGGAGAATTTAGCCTGAGAATCAATTGCAGCACCTCTCCATTTCTACAGATAATTGGTCTCAAGATCAGTGGACTTGCCATTCTCGTTTTCTTCTGGCCCTCTATCACCGGGTACAACTCAGTATCTTTGGGATCTCCAATATCCTTGAAATGAAATACAATGGGCAGCCCAAGCTCAGCTCTTGGAAAGGCATAATAAGGAATCATCGGCATCAGAGCATGTCGTGTTGATCGGCTTGAGGTAGCCTGTCTGATAGACTCCGGCTCAGGCCACCGCGACCTGCCTGGCCGATTATGGCTCGATCCAGGATTTCTGCCTACGCCCTGCCCCTGCCTGAAAGTCTGCATAAGGCCCACGACTTCTGCCCATTCCTGCAATACATTGTTACCATTACTTTCTCGAACTAGGAATCTCTCTGGCAGAATTGGCCACTCCGGCGAGAGAGATAGATCAACACCAAAGCTTTCTAGAGATGATTTGTACCACGAACTGAGTGATTCTCTTTTAGGAGAAAGCTCCTTGCAGTACAATGCCCCGCAGCCACGCCTTACCCTGGCACCGATTCCGCCAAAATTAGTCCAGGCCCAGACGGCTGCGTCGACATCATGGGATAAGTTTTGGGGATAAGTTAGCTTTAATTCAAACGAAACATTGGAGGTGCATTTGGCTGGAGGGATTCCATCCCGTTTGTTTCCTTGGAATGGGAAAAGGGCATAGCTTGGATGGTTTTTTTCGAACCGAGGAAAATTCTTGTCCTCTGGAAAATAGGCACAGGGATATGTTTTTCCTGGCGACTTCATTTCAACTTCCAGCGCAATTTTGCTAGGATTCTCAGTGGTCCCCCAGATCTCGCCCTCCCGCTGGCGAAGCTCTGACACAGCATTGAATCTTGTCCCACGAGTTGCTCTCCAGAAAAACCTGAGATGTCCCCGAATGCTTGATGGCCTGATCAGCGTCATATGATCGTTTTCTCCTGCTTTGATGCCGCCTCCGAAAATAGGAGTGATCACTTGGATGTTGTAGATTTGTGTACTTATATCCCTATGAGGATTCACTTTAAGAGGCTTATCCGGAGCTTTGGCTATGCAACGTGGCATTTTCATTCACCTTTTGTCTTTTTTGATTATTGGTTTCTTTTCTGCGAATTCGCACGGAATTCATAATATTTTCAATATATTAAATTTTAGAAATCGATGCGTCTGATTCCATTGAATAACGTAGGTGCAAAAAATACCCTGCAGATTTGCTGCAGGGTGTACCTTATCGTGAACAGGAGGATCAGAAGCATTAGGCAAAATGGGATAGTCAGATCCAAATTGATAGTTATGCTAATATATCTCTGTTCGAAGCCAATGCTCAATGCCAATAATAGGCAGAAAATTTCATGAGCATATTCTGGAAATCCCGATTCGTAATTAAAGCCGCAATTTGTGCCCTTGATATTTATTTTGTTCAAGCAATCGCCTTCTGCCAAACGGCATTTCTATTGTTAGGAGGGATTCCTATATAAATATTCCGCCGAAGAAGACAACTAACAATATTCATCAAGAAATATACTATCTGTGATTTTCTTCTGTACTTTCCAAGTTTTTCATTTCAACCAGCAACTTTATAAACTGAATCTAATTCCCACACATTGGCCATTGATAAATACCTCTTTTGTGCTAATACCTTGCTATTTAATTACATTTGCTTTACCTCTTTGCTGCATTGCGTTCGCAAAACTAAAAAACTTGGAAACTACAGATTTTCTTGTTGGGCAGACAAGATCAATCTAAGCTATTAGATTTTTTTTATATATTTCCTCCTTAATACGGGATTGCGGCTCTAATCCGGAATCGGGACGGCTTCATTTCAATTGGGCCACGGTCTTTTCGCCATGGAATTACACTCCTTACTTATTATCAATCCTATATCAGCCTATCGGTTTTCGGATCTATCATCCGCTTCAAACCCCCCCATCCCAAAATACCCCCCGTACCCCACAGCCACCGGCCCCTGCACCGGCTCCGCGAAGCGGATGCGAAAGCCATATCCTGCCCCGTCCGCCGCCGGCTTTCCCTGCCCCTTCTCCCTCCGCCTGATGAAGGCATGCCAGGGGACGTCCCGCCCACCCGAGGAAGTGCAGGGCACAGGCTCCACATCCGCTGGATCGGGAAATCCTGCCAACCGGAGGAGGCGCCGTAGATCGTGCTCCGGGCTGCCGATCTGCAGTCCCCGCGCGTCGCGCTTGGGCACGCCCGCCCGAGTGACCTTGGGATGGCGCGTGGGCAGAAAGGGCGTGCGTGAGATCCACGATCTTGATTTAGCCAGGAGAGGGCACTCGTTTTTTTTCCTGGTCAGTCCCTCCAAAGTCCTCAGGCCTGCCCAAGCCCAGCAGAGCCAATTGAACGCCGGACTCCTTCTCATCATAAATCTCTTTCAACCTGTGCAAGGCCCACTGTTCCGGAAAACGAAATCCCACAGGAGCGTAAACTGTAATATGTGTGATCTTTCCCTGGCCATCCTGCCCCAGGCCTCGATTCGACTCGCAGAAGATGTGAGCGTGACCATGTCCCTGCAACGGCTTGTGCGAGCTATCGCAGCCCGTGAAGACCGGGGGGCCATTGGAGAGTTCCGCCAGAGCCCGGTGAACTGTCTCCGCAAAGACAATGGTTTCTGTAAGTCGCGGCGGACTCTGGCCTGTTAAGGCGTAGCGCGCCACAGTAAGCTTCAAGGCCGTCTCCTCGCTCCATCGAAAAGCAGCAATACAAAAGCTGGTGAGAAGATGGTTTCGTGCTCTCCTTTTGAGATACAATCGGAATTGAATTCGCCGACAGA
>Ga0255340_1005127_pt1 | contig 12120 bp, 8 predicted proteins | sample wastewater_treat_7_FD_192417 | JGI IMG/M metagenome (GOLD analysis project Ga0255340, IMG submission 192417) | Wastewater microbial communities from Lulu Island WWTP, Vancouver, Canada - plant10 | ecosystem: Engineered > WWTP > Wastewater > Unclassified | place: Canada: Vancouver, British... | reverse complement strand
CAAATTGTTTGTAAACAGAAAACATTAAAAAAGGGAATAAACTTATAATTAGTAAGATATAATATGGTTTTGCTAATTCAACTACAGTAATTTGTTGACCCATATAATCCATAAAAAAATAGGCAAGCAACAGTATTATCATAATTAAAACAGCCATAATGATGACAAAAAGAAAAGAATTCTGAAACAATTCAACAATTTCTTTTCCCTTTTTTTCTGCATAAGCTTTTCCTACTAATGGGGTTATTGCCATTGTTAAACCAATAGAAAAAACAAAGCCAATTAAAAAAATAGAATTTGCAAATGAAGCCGCAGCTAGTTCTACTGTACCTAAATGACCCACCATAATGGTATCAACTACAGTTACCAATCCTCCTCCAAGTTGTGAAAGAATGATAGGAATTGCAATTTTTAAATTTTTCTTATAAAAAGGAATATACTGGCTAAGATACATATGTTTATTAATTCTGTAATAGAAACGCAAAGTTAATCATTATACTGCAAAAAAATAGAGAGTAGAAACACAACCCTCTATTTTTACATATTCCTAACAAATACACCTTACTCCTTATTGTGATGAACAACCAATTGTGGAAATGGAAAATTAATTCCTTCTTTATTAAATGTAGTATATACTGATTGATTCATTTCAAAATATACTGACCAATAATCTTCGTTCTTAGTCCAAGCTCTTACAACCACATTCACACTACTATCAGCTAATTTATTTAGTGCAATAAGATATGTTGGTTCAAGCAATATCCTTGAATCTTTTTCTATTAAAGAAGTTAATATTTGTTTCACTTTTTCAAGGTCAGTACCATATTCCACTCCAAATGTCCATTCAATTCTACGTGTTAACTGATGGCTAAAATTTATTAGCACTCCATTGCTTAGAGGTCCGTTAGGAATAAAAATTATCTTATTATCAGGAGTTGTTAGAATGGTATGAAAAATCTGAATTTCTTTTACAGTCCCCATTACATTTTGGGTTTCAATAAAATCGCCAATTTTGTAAGGTTTAAAAAATAATATCATCAATCCACCTGCAAAGTTTTGCATATTTCCGCTCAAAGCCATACCCACAGCAATACCTGCTGATGCTAATAAAGCTGCAAAAGAGGTTGTTTGTACACCAAGAGCACCTACTACAGATATTAGTAATAGTACCATCAAGACAATATTAATCATACTTCCCAAAAAACTGCGGATGGCTGGGTCTAACTGACGTCTTTCCATCATGGCTCTCACTAATTTATTCACAAGTGAAATTAGGTAACGTCCAACAACAAAAATGACTAGTGCTATCACAACATTTTTTCCAATTTCAAAACCTGAACTCATCAATTTGTCTACTAAAACTTCCATTCTTTCCATAATAAAAAAATTAAAATTGTTATACAAAAAAAATCTACTGAGGAAAGAATCCTCAGTAGACAAGATATCACAACAAACAGCTTATAAACTATCGCCAAAATCTTCCTTAAATTTTGCAATCAGTTTTTGAGGCCAATCAGATACAGGAGCTAATTTCCCCATAAAAAAACGTAAAACTGGTGGTTCATACACAAATTTTAATCCACCAATTAACTCTCTATTTTTGTGTAACCAAGCCAATCGGTCAATTGCATATTTTATTTGAGACAAGGTAAATACTCTACGAGGAATAGCCAAACGTAATAATTCCATATCAGCATATGTTTCATTGCCGTTTTCATCTCGTTGATTAGACACAGACCCTCTCTCCATACCTCTAATACCAGAGATTAAGAAAAATGCAGCGGCTAAAGATCCCGCAGGGTATTGTGTTTGAGGAATATGTGAACAAAAACTCATTGCATCTACGTGAGCCCCTAATACTCCAGGAGGAGTAATCATTGGTATGCCTTTGCTCTTTGCATCATACACAAAATATTTAATAAATTCAGGACTTTGCGAAATCATTGTTTCGTCTAATGTTTCGTATAATCCTACTGCCATAGCCTCTACTTCACGAACAGAAATACCGCCATAGGTTAAGAAGCCTTCAAACAAAGGCACTAATGGTTCAAGCTCTTTATATACAGCTTCGTTATTTGTGCAAATACCTCCTCCTCTTGATGAACTTAACTTACGAGCCGAGAAATAAATAATATCTGCTAAAGAGGTCATAGTAAGAATAACCTCAGCCATTGATTTTTGTTTAAATTCATCCTCTCTTTGTTTTACCAAATAAGCATTCTCTCCCAATAATGATGCATCTAAAACCAATCGTATACCATATTTTTTTGCAATTGCTTTTACATCTCGCAAATTTTGCACAGAAAAAGGTTGCCCCCCAATTAAATTGGTAGAAGCTTCCATACGAATATAAGGCACATTCTCAACACCTACTTTTTGGATGGTTTCTTCTAATAATTCCAAATTCATATTTCCTTTAAATAGACATTCAGAATCAATTTTATAGGCTTCTGGATAAAGCAACTCAGCAATTGAACCCCCATTTTCTGTAATATGTGCTAATGCTGTCGTAAAGTGGTAATTCATTGGCACCAATGATCCTTTTTTTACGTATGCTTTTCCTAAAATATTTTCGGCAGCACGACCTTGATGCACTGGTAACAAATACTTTTGTCCCAATACTTCTTCAACGGCTTTTTGTAAACGAACAAAACTTTGAGAGCCTGCGTAAGCATCGTCAGCACGCATCATTGCGGCTAACTGATTATCGCTCATAGCATTCGTCCCACTATCTGTCAACATGTCTAAAAAAACATCTAAAGTTCCTAATTGAAAAGTATTGTATCCTCCCTCTTCAAGAGCCTGTAAACGACGTTCAATGGGTACTAAATGTAATTTTTGCACGATACGCACTTTGTGCAATTCCAATGGTAATTGTTCGCCACTGGCAAATTTAATGTTAACAGAAGATTGATTGTTCATGTGTGTAATTAGTTTAATAGTAATTGATTATATAAAGTTTTTTTAAGTACTACAAAGATACTAAAATTATAGAATATGCCATAACCTATACATTTTATGCCTGAAATTTTTGTAATGCCTCACGTAGAGTGGAGATTTTACTTTCTGCGTCTAGTTGTTTTTTGCGTTCTGCGTCTACCACTTCGGGTTTAGCATTTGCTACAAATCTTTCATTGCTAAGTTTATTAACTACAGATTGCAAAAATCCTTCTAAATAGCGTATTTCTGTTTCAATTTTTTTGATTTCATCTTCAATATTTATTAAATTTCCCAACACAATGGCATATTCTGTAGTGCCAACTAGAAAAGCCACAGAAGTATCTGTTTTTTCATTTACATGCTCAATAGAACGTAAATTGCCTAGTTTTAGAAGTATTAAATCAAAAAACGAATTGTGCTCACCGACAATTTGTAATGGCAAGGTTTCTTTGTTCGGGATATTTTTTTGCACACGAATAGTACGAATGCCTGCAATTATTTCTTTTATTTTTTCAAAACGTACAATTAATTCTTCATCATATTCGGATACTTTCGATTGTAATTGTACCACAATACTTTCTCCATCTTGCCTCGTGTATAGAGATTGCCACAATTCCTCAGTAATAAATGGCATAAAAGGATGTAAAACCAATAATAATTCTTCAAAAAATTGCAAAGTAGCTTCGTATGTTACCTTATCTATCGGTTGTTGATAAGCGGGCTTCACCATCTCTAAATACCAGGCAGAGAATTCATCCCAAAACAACTTATATACAGCCATTAATGCTTCAGAAATCCGATACTTGGAAAATAAATCATCTACTTCTGTTATTGTTTTAGCTAATTGTGCCTTAAACCATTTAATAGCAACTACAGCGGATTCTGGCTGTGGAATATCAGCAACCTCCCACCCTTTTACTAATCGAAAAGCATTCCAAATTTTATTATTAAAGTTTCTTCCTTGTTCGCATAACGATTCGTCAAACAATATATCATTACCTGCAGGTGCTGCAAGCATCATTCCCATACGCACACCATCGGCACCGAATCGTTCAATAAGCTCCAATGGGTCTGGCGAATTACCTAATGATTTAGACATTTTTCTACCTAACTTATCACGAACAATCCCTGTAAAATAGACATGATTAAAAGGCTGTTTGTTTTCATATTCATAACCTGCCATAATCATACGAGCTACCCAAAAGAAAATAATATCAGGTCCTGTAACTAAATCACTAGTAGGATAATAATATTTTATTTCTTCATTATTCGGCTCTGTAATACCATTAAACAGAGATATGGGCCAAAGCCACGAAGAAAACCACGTGTCTAGGCAATCTTCATCTTGACGTAAATCAGCAAGAGTTAACGATGGATTCATTTTTTGGGCTTTTTCCAAAGCCTCTTGTTCGGTTAATGCTACCACATATCCTCCTTCAGGTAAGTAATATGCAGGTATGCGGTGTCCCCACCAAAGTTGACGACTTATACACCAATCTTTGATATTTTCCATCCAGTGGCGATACGTATTTTTGTATTTGGCTGGATAAAACTTTACGTCATCAGTCATAACGGCATCTAATGCAGGCTTGGCTATGTCTTCCATTTTCAAAAACCATTGCATCGATAATTTGGGCTCAATAGGAACATTGGTTCGTTCTGAATAACCTACCTTATTGGTATATGGTTCAACTTTTTCTAACAAACCAGCTGCAAGCAAATCTTGTTCTATCTTATTTCGCACATCAAACCTATCCATACCAGTATACTGACAGCCATGTTCATTTAAGGTGCCATTGTCATTAAAAATATCTATACTTGGCAAATTATATTTTTCACCTAGCATGTAGTCGTTTACATCATGTGCTGGCGTTACTTTCAAACAACCAGTACCAAATTCAGCATCTACGTATTCATCTTCAATAACAGGTATTTCTCTATTAATCAAAGGAACAATCACTTTTTTCCCTTTCAGGAATGCATTTTTGGCATCATTTGGATGAATACACATTGCCGTATCTCCCATAATGGTTTCGGGACGTGTTGTAGCTACTACTGCATAGGCATCTTCTCCCACAACTTTATACTTTAAGTAATATAATTTACCTTGTTGTTCTTTAAAAATAACCTCTTCATCAGACAAGGCAGTAAGAGCTTGTGGATCCCAATTTACCATGCGTACTCCACGATAAATTTTCCCTTTTTCAAATAAATCGCAAAAAACCTTGAGTACACTTATCGAACGCTCCTCATCCATCGTAAAAGCCGTTCTGCTCCAATCGCACGAAGCTCCCAACTTACGTAATTGATGTAAAATAATTCCCCCGTGTTTTTCTGTCCAATCCCATGCGTGTTTCAAAAACTCATCGCGTGTTAAATCAGTTTTTTTTATCCCTTCTTCAGCCAGTTTATTTACAACTTTTGCTTCAGTTGCAATAGAAGCATGGTCAGTACCCGGCACCCACAAAGCATTTTTGCCTTGCATGCGTGCCCTTCTTATTAAAATATCTTGAATAGAATTATTTAAAATATGTCCCATGTGCAATACACCTGTTACATTGGGTGGAGGTATCACAATAGTATAAGGCTCTTTATCATTAGGCTTTGATGCAAATAAAGCGTGGTCAATCCAATATTGATACCATTTAGACTCGATATCAGTGGGATTATACTTAGTGGCTAATTCCATATAAATTTGAGAATAATGTTTATTATTTTTTTGAAGTTGCAAAGTTATAAAAATTCTTGCGAAAATGAATATAAATGTATGGGTTATCAGTTATAATTGCTCAAAAGATTACTTTTTTCAACAATTAATTTCTTTAAACGCTAAGTTTTATTACTATTCAATATTCAATCCGTGTTTTCAGTTTATAAATGAAAGTATAATATACCAAATAAACAGATAATGTAAACACGTAAATATTCAATATCAAAAACAATATTTATTTTTTTCTAAAAAGGATAAAATGTGTAATTTTGCGTCCGAGTAGAAAATTTTTTATAATAAACCAATTTATGAACGCAAAAAACGTAATTGAAAATCTCAAAAAGAGATTTCCAAATGAGCCTGAATATTTACAGGCAGTAGAAGAAGTACTTGAGTCTATTGAAGAAGTGTATAACCAACATCCAGAGTTTGAAAAAGCAAACTTAATTGAAAGGTTATGTATTCCAGATAGAATTTTTACTTTTAGAGTATCGTGGGTTGACGATAAAGGCAATGTTCAAGTAAATATGGCTTATCGCGTACAACACAACATGGCTATTGGACCTTACAAAGGAGGAATTCGTTTCCACTCTTCTGTAAATCCATCGATTTTGAAGTTTTTAGCGTTTGAGCAAACGTTCAAAAATGCACTTACAACACTACCAATGGGTGGTGGTAAAGGAGGTTCTGATTTCCACCCAAGAGGAAAATCATCTGGCGAGGTTATGCGTTTTTGTCAAGCTTATTTATTGGAACTTCATCGTCATATTGGTCCTCACACTGACGTACCTGCTGGTGACATAGGTGTAGGTGGACGCGAGGTTGCTTATATGTTTGGTATGTACAAAAAACTTACTCACGAATTTACTGGTACTTTTACAGGTAAAGGAATTGAGTTTGGTGGTTCATTAATTCGTCCAGAAGCAACTGGTTACGGAAATATTTACTTCTTATTAAATATGTTAGCTACACGCAACATTGATATTAAAGGTAAAAAATGTTTAGTATCTGGTTCGGGTAACGTAGCTCAATATACTTGTGAAAAATTAATTGAATTGGGAGCAATTCCTGTAACACTATCTGATTCAAACGGTTATATCTACGATCCAGAAGGTATTACACGTGAAAAATTAGAATACGTAATGGATTTAAAAACCGTACAACGTGGACGTATTAAAGAATATGCCGACAAATACAATTGTAAATACGTAGAAGGTGGTCGTGTATGGGCTGAAAAAGGTGATATCGCTTTACCATCAGCTACTCAAAACGAATTGAATGGCGACGATGCAAAAACTCTTATGGCAAACGGATGTATTGCTGTATCAGAAGGAGCAAATATGCCTTCAACTCCAGAAGCGATTGAGATATTCTTGAAAAACAAGATTCTTTATGGACCTGGAAAAGCAGCCAATGCAGGAGGAGTGGCTACTTCTGGTTTAGAAATGTCTCAAAATGCTATCGGATTGAGCTGGTCGAGAGAAGAAGTTGATGCCCGTTTGAAAGGTATTATGAACAACATTCACGAAAACTGTGTAAAATACGGAACAGAAAAAGACGGTTTTGTTAATTATGTGAAAGGAGCAAATATAGCAGGCTTTATGAAAATAGCTAAAGCTATGATGGCTCAAGGTATTGTATAGAGTACACATACTTGTTTATATATTTCATTGCACGTTGTCGATATTCAAGATATTGATAATGTGCAATGTTTTGCTGTTTAAAATCTTTTAATTTTTATAGAATGAATAAAATAATTAGTAAAGAACACTTCTCTGCCAATGTAGTAAAGTTAGAAGTTGAAGCACCGATGATAGCTAAATCACGTCGTGCTGGACATTTTGTACTAGTCAAAGTGGGAGAAAAAGGGGAACGCATTCCGTTAACAATCACATCGTCTGATTTAGAAAAAGGGACAATAACATTGGTAATACAAAAGATGGGAGTTTCATCTACCAAAATATGTAATCTTAACGAAGGTGATTATATAACAGACCTTGTAGGACCATTAGGCAAAGCAACTCATATCGAAAAGTTTGGCACAGTTGTATGTGCTGGTGGTGGTGTAGGTCTTGCCCCACTTCTACCTATCGTAGAAGCATTAAAAAAAGCAGGAAACCGAGTAATTACAGTTTTAGCTGCACGTACAAAAGACTTAATTATTTTAGAAGATCAATTGCGTAAACATTCTGACGAAATAGTTGTAATGACAGACGATGGTTCGTATGGAAACAAAGGTTTAGTTACCAATGGAGTAGAGAATATTATTAATCGCGAAAAAGTAGACTTATGTGTTACCATTGGTCCAGCGGTGATGATGAAGTTTGTATCTTTATTAACAAAAAAATATGAGGTGCCAACATTATGTTCATTAAATACTATTATGGTTGATGGAACTGGAATGTGTGGGGCTTGTCGCGTAACAGTAGGTGGTAAAACCAAATTTGTATGCGTTGATGGACCAGAATTTGATGCACATCAAGTAGATTTTGACGAAATGCTTATGCGTTTGAATGCATACAAAGATGAAGAAACAGAATCAATGACAAATTTAAAAAAATAATCAGCATGGCATTAGTAGATAGAAGCGAAGCGTGGAGAGAAGAATTACGTGCTAGCATGAAAAACAAAGAACGTACGAATATTGAACGCGTTCATATGAATGAGTTAGATGCTACTATTAGAAGTAGAAACTCAGAAGAAGTAAACCTTGGGTTAACCGTTGAACAAGCATTGCTTGAAGCTAAACGCTGTCTTGACTGTGCCAACCCAACGTGTATGAATGGGTGTCCTGTAAGCATTAACATACCAAAATTTGTCAAAAACATTGAACGGGGCGAATTTTTAGAAGCAGCAAAAACGCTAAAAGAAACATCGGCATTACCTGCTGTTTGCGGACGTGTATGTCCACAAGAGTTGCAATGCGAAAGCCAATGTATTCACATAAAAATGGGTAAACCAGCTGTTGCAATTGGTTACTTGGAGCGTTTTGCAGCCGATTTTGAAAGAGAAAGTGGACAAATATCTGTACCTGAAATCCCTCATAAAAATGGCATTAAAGTAGCTGCTGTTGGCTCTGGACCAGCAGGACTTGCTTTTGCTGGCGATATGGCTCAACGTGGATATGATGTAACCGTATTCGAAGCACTACACCAAATTGGTGGAGTATTAAAATATGGTATTCCTGAATTTCGTTTACCCAATAAAATTGTGGATGTTGAAATTGAGTGTCTTAGACAAATGGGCGTTAAATTCTTAACCAATTGTATCGTAGGAAAAACCATCACATTCGATGAGCTATCTGAAGAGGGGTTCAAAGGAATGTTTGTAGGTAGCGGTGCTGGGTTGCCCAACTTTATGAATATTAAAGGAGAAAATCTAATTGGCGTAATGTCAGCAAACGAATACCTTACACGTGTTAACTTGATGGATGCCGCTAACCCCGAATCAGACACGCCAGTGTACAAAGGGAAAAGTGTTGCCATTATTGGTGGAGGAAATACAGCTATGGATGCTGTTAGAACTGCCCGCAGATTAGGTGCTGATAGAGCAATGATTGTATATCGCCGCTCTGAAGAAGAAATGCCTGCTCGTATCGAAGAAATTAAACATGCCAAAGAAGAAGGCATTGAGTTTTTGACACTTCACAATCCTATAGAGTATCATGGCAATGAAAGAGGAAGAGTAACACACATGTTGCTACAAAAAATGCAATTGGGAGAGCCAGATGCTTCTGGTCGTCGATCGCCTATTGCCATCGAAGGTGCCACCGAATTAATTGAAGTTGATATGGTAATAGTGAGTGTGGGTGTTTCGCCAAACCCACTTGTACCTCAATCCATTCAAGGATTAGAAGTATCTCGTAAAGGAACTGTAATTGTAAACGAAAATTCCATGCAAACCAATATACCTGCTATTTTTGCAGGTGGAGATATTGTGAGAGGTGGAGCAACCGTTATTTTAGCCATGGGAGATGGTAGAAAAGCCGCCGCTGCTATGGACGAATATTTAAAAGAATCTGAAAATTAAAAAAAACTAAGTTATGAACAAAATAAAAGTTGCCATTGTAGGCTACGGAAACATTGGTCGTTTTTCATTAGAAGCTGTACAAGCGGCTCCTGATATGGAATTAATGGGCGTAGTAAGACGTGCTTCATCGGTAGGAAATGTACCAAACGAACTAAATGGTATTAAAATTGTATCGAATATTGATGAATTAGGCAAGGTAGATGTTGCTATTTTATGTGGTCCTACCCGAAGCATTCCTGAAACAGCGGTAGAATTAGTAAAAAAAGGCATTCGTACAGTAGATAGCTTTGACATTCACGGAGAGGAACTTTGGAAACTACGCCAATCGCTTGATGTTGCTGGAAAAAAAACAAATGCAGCCTCTATTATTTCAGCTGGCTGGGATCCAGGTAGCGACTCAGTAATCCGAACACTATTGTTAGCTATGGCTCCAAAAGGTATTACCTATACCAACTTTGGTCCAGGTATGAGTATGGGACACTCTGTAGTAGCACGTTCCAAAGAAGGAGTAAAAAATGCTCTATCAATGACTATCCCTACGGGTACAGGCGTTCATCGTCGTATGGTGTATGTGGAATTAGAAAATGGTGCTAAACTAGAAAAAGTTACAGAAGCTATTAAAACTGACTCGTATTTCAGTAAAGATGAAACTCACGTTATGGAAGTTGCTAGTGTTGATAATTTGCAAGACATGGGTCATGGCGTTTTAATTGAACGCAAAGGTGTTTCGGGTAAAACTCAGAACCAACTTTTCCAATTTAGCATGCAAATTAATAATCCGGCGTTAACTGCTCAAATATTAATTTCTTGTGCTCGTGCGGTTACAAAACAAGCTCCTGGTGCTTATACAATGCCTGAGATTGCTCCTCTTGATTATTTGTATGGCGACAGAGAAACGTTAATTAAAACATTGGTGTAATATACTGTATTCACTCAAATAAAGAAAGAGCGAAAAACTAAGATTATAGTTTTTCGCTCTTTCTTGTTTCAATTTTTAGGTTTCAAATTGCTATTATGTAAAAATTATTGCTACTTTTGTTCATACGTATATATAAATGACTGAAATATGAAAAAAACACTGCTTATTTTATTAGCCCTTGTTGCTATAGTAGTAATAATATATAGTTATTATGGAGGGTTTTCTTCTATTAAAATAGACAATCAAGCTACTCAAAAAGAAATTCTTGTATACCAATCTCTCAAAGGAGATTACAAACAATCAGCCGATGTAATGAATACCATATATCAAACACTAATTGAAGAGTATGGCATTGAAACTCAAAAAGGTTTTGGTATTTATTACGATAACCCACAAGAGGTACAAAAAGAAAACTTACGCTCCGATGTTGGCTGTATTCTCAACCTCACAGATAGTGCTAAAATTGTACAACTATCGTCAAAATTTTTGATCAAAGAAATACCAGCAAAAAAATATTTAACTGCGACTTTTCCATACAAAGGACAATTGTCAATTTTTATAGGAATATGTAGAGTTTATCCTGCCCTACATCATTACGTTATCAAAAACAATATACCTCCAATCGGTGCTGTAATGGAGGTATATGATGTTCCAAATAAACAAATTCATTATCGAATTGTTGAACATTAATTTTAGTAAAAATATAACTATGAAAAAATTACACCTATTTTTCTTCGTTTTGTCGATTTCCTTTGTTTCTTTGTATGCTCAAAATAATACTGAAGAAACAGCCATATACTATGTTACTTTAAAGGATAAAACGCACTATCTAGGCACAATTGAAAGCGAAAGTACAAATTACATTGTTTTGTACAATGCATCTACTGGCACACGTACAGAAATACCTATCAATCAAATTCAAGAAAAAAAAATAATACCCACAAAAGCTATCAAAAACAACGAATATTGGTTTGAAAATCCAAATGCAACACGTTATTTATTTGGACCATCGGCATTTAACCTTAAAAAAGGCGAAGGTTATTATCAAAATACCATGCTCCTACTTAATTCATTCAATGTTGGTATTACAGATTATTTTTCGATAGGTGGAGGAATAGAATTTTTATCTACATTTATTACTTTAAGCGAGGGTAACTTTAACCCCATTATCTATTTTACACCCAAAGTTGGTTTTTCCGTTGCCGATAATATTCATGTTGGTGGAGGAGTGCTTATAGCAAATATTCCGCAATTTGGAGAAACAACGAATTCAGGCTTAGGTGTATTATATGGGCTCGGTACGTATGGCAATCTTGACCATAACGTAACTGCTACCATTGGTTGGGGATCTGTTGATGGAAATTCGTTTAACAAACCTTTGATAACAGTATCAGGAATGACTCGCGTTGCTAAAAAAACAGCCTTGGTTACTGAAAATTGGCTTATTCCTACAGATTCTTCCTACGAACCTATATTTTCGTATGGGGTTCGGTTTTTTGGAGAGAATATCGCTGTCGATTTG
>Ga0255340_1005126_pt1 | contig 12123 bp, 12 predicted proteins | sample wastewater_treat_7_FD_192417 | JGI IMG/M metagenome (GOLD analysis project Ga0255340, IMG submission 192417) | Wastewater microbial communities from Lulu Island WWTP, Vancouver, Canada - plant10 | ecosystem: Engineered > WWTP > Wastewater > Unclassified | place: Canada: Vancouver, British... | reverse complement strand
GAAAGCTGTGATGGCAACACAGTCTATACCATTGAAGGCAATTGGGCAGACAGTGTCCATACCGATAGCTATCCTGTCAACAGTCACTATATCTTCGGGTATGGAACCCCCGATTTCTACGAGTAAAGGAGGACTCGATGAACCTATCCCAACTTAGGACCGAAAAAACCAAAACAGAAATCCGCATCCAAGCTTTACAGAAAAAACTCAACGCGCTCAATGAAAAGGAAATTGAAATGGAAAACAGTGAAATCCTCAAAACAGTACATGCTTTGCGACTGAGACCATCCGAACTGGAGGCCTTGCTAAAACGTTTGAAGCAAAACCCCTTCCAGGAAATAGAGGACGTGAATGCCTGGATTCCAGAAAGCGAGCTGGAAGAAGATGAAAACTAGCCACAAATCGCTTTTCCTATGTTTATGCTTGGCATGTGCCTTGATCTTCAACCTCTTTGGAGCGCGAGCTGTTCAGGCTGCTTCCCTTCTCAACGCGGGAAGTATTGACGCTACTCCACCTACGGATGCCAAAGGCAGTCTGATTGCGGATCTACCGCCGGGTAATGCCATTCTGAGCGAATACAGCATCGTTAGCTTGCCGATGGGCGGTGGGGCGACCCCCGTTCCAACCGAAGAGCCAACGGAAGAAGCTACTCCCAGACCACCCACCGACACATATCTCGAGCCACCAGTCGTGATCACAGCCCAACCTCCAGAAAAGGAATTCTTTGTGATTAAAACGCGCAATGACAAAATCTTTTATTTGATTATCGATCGCAGCAAAATGAGCGAGAATGTTTATTTGGTCACGGAGGTGGATGAAGAAGATCTGCTTAACTTTGTCAAAATTGAAGAATCTCCATCCCTCTCACCCTTTCTGCAACCAAACGAACCTACGCCAACAGCACAAGCCACCCCAGTGCCACAAGAATCCCTGCAAGTCAACCAACCATCTTTTACCATCCCTTTGACCAGTGGTATGGCAATTGCCGGAGTGTTTCTCCTGCTTCTGGGAGGCGCGGCACTTTTTTATTGGAAAGTCATCAAACCCAAAGAACAAACCCCGAATGAGGGTGACTTCTTTGAGGACGATTTCCTCGAAAAAAGTTCAGATGAAGACCTTGAATAGGAATTTAGAAAGGAGCCAAGAATGAGTATCAAAGAATTGATCTTCAGCCTGACCGGGGTTGAAGTAAACACCGAAAACCTGGCGGATCTCAAAGCGCATCCCCGGGAATATACAGAAAGCGATGAAGACGCTTCGCTTTTAGCTGAGCTCTTCTTTTTGCTTGAACAAACTGAGGAAAGTGAGGAGCTACCATGAATCAGGCTGAAGAAAACCGTTACATCGCTGCTTATGCCCATATCATCGGCGTGCAGGAGTCTGTGGTTACAGAATATGCCGAGCGCAAAGGGCTGGCAGCTCTGGTGGATAACGCCTATCAACTTCTGGAAACCCCTGAGCAACGAGCCAAACACAAGGCTTTCCTAGATCTCTACCGCATGAGCAGTTCTCTCACCCGTGAAAACCCGATTCTCAGTTCGCCCTCTGCCGCGGCAGGTTACATGCACACGGTCATCGATCAGGTGCATGACAAGGAGTCGATGGTGGTGGCTTTTCTCAACACCAAGAACCGGGTCATTGACTATGAACAGGTCTCGGTAGGCACGATTAACAGTTCAGTCATTCACCCCAGGGAAATCTTTCGCAATGCGATTCTCAACAAAGCGGTCTCGGTGTTGCTTTGTCACAACCATCCTTCCGGAGAACTAACCCCCAGTGATGAAGACCTGGCGGCAACTAGAGCGCTCAAGGAGGCTGGTGAAATGCTAGGGATCCCTGTGGTAGACCACATCATCATCACCGGTCTCAAACGGGATGCGGTCTATTCGTTTCGTGCGCACGGCGTGCTGGAACAAAACATGCATTATGACGCCGGGCTCAGTCTGGCGGAAAAGAAAGTAGAGGGCAAGGATAAGGACAAAGACAAAGCCCTCGATGAAATTACCGCAAAACTGGAAGAAGGGATCAAGGAAATCTTCAGCAGCGGCAAGTATGCGGACTACCTCAAGGTCATGTCCCGCTTCCATCGCTACAGCCTCAACAACACAGTTTTGATTGCGATGCAAAACCCAGAAGCCTCACTGGTTGCCGGCTATCATGCCTGGCAAAAGAGGTTTGAACGCAACGTCCTTAAAGGCGAGAAGGCCATTCGCATCATTGCTCCTGTTGAGGAGAAACGGCTGGTAGAAAAAGAAAAGATCGACCCAATCTCCAAAAAACCTGTTCTGGATAGTCACGGCAATCCAGTCTTGGAAGAACAGGAAGTAACGGTGAAGCGCTTCCGGGTAGTGCCAGTCTTTGATGTCTCACAAACCGAGGGCAAGAAGCTACCCACCCTGGCCAAAGAACTGGAAGGTAATGTACGGGATTATGATCTGCTGTTTGAATCCTTGCAAGCCATCTCACCTGTACCGATCGAGTTCAAGGCAATGAAAGCAGGCAAGGATGGCTATTACCATCTTAAGGACAAGAAAATTGCTTTGCGTCAAGGCATGAGTGAGATTCAGACACTGGCAACCGCCATCCATGAGATCTCACATGCCAAGCTGCACGACTGTAATCCCCAACAAAGGGGGTCCAAAGGCACAGAAATAGAGAAGGATCAGCGCACGCAGGAGGTTGAGGCAGAAAGTATTGCCTATGCCGTTTGTCAGTATTATGGGATTGAAACAGCGGATAACAGTTTTGGGTACCTGGCCGGTTGGAGCAGCGGCAAAGAACTGGCTGAACTCAAATCCTCACTCAAAACAATCCGCGACACCGCTTATGAAATGATAGAGTCGATTGATGGTAAATTGTTGGCTTTAAAGACCGAACGTGAACAGGAAGCCCCCAGAACACAACCGGAAGCTGTCAAAATGCTCAACACCAAAGTGGCAGCTGTAGCTGAAGCTTTGCAACGCTACAATGGTGAACCTTTGCCTGAAGGTGTGCTTCAATTTGAAGACCGTCAGCTCAACCAAGCCGAAAGCTTACGTAATTGGTTGGAAGGGTTGGTTCGGGAAGACCGCAGTCCTTATACCACCCGGGCAAGCAAGCTCCTGCAGCAGATCGATCAAGTCCAGGAACCATCTGCTGCCTATCTGCTCGGGAACGGGGAAACGCTCAAGCTTCTAAGGGAGGGGTCTGAAATCCGCTACCTACTTCAGGATCCAATGAAAACAACTGTTGTTGAAGGTTTGGTATCCGAACCTGACCTAATGTTGGATGCTGCCAAAGACCTCTCTTTGAGTGAGGCTGGCAGAGATGGCGTTACTGCCACCTTGCTTACTGCCGAAGCAATGGAGCATTTGGAAACCTTACAGCTCAGTGAACCGTTGGTGAGCTTCAGCCATTCCCAGCATGCCGAAATCCAAGATGGTATGCGCATGCCACTCTCGCAAGCCAACCGATTGATGGAAAGGCTGGATCAGCGCCAGGCGATTGACCGCCAAAAATCCGATTACTCAGGTCCGCTCACCTACAGCACGGATTTCCGAGTAGAGTACATCAAAGAAGGACTTCCAGCGGCTTACTCCGGAAAACAGGAGATTGGCGCGGGTGATGGCAGTCTCTCTCACCACATGCAGGTAACTGTTCAAAATACGCTCGTAGATCGCTCCTGGCGGAATTACCTGAAAGATATGGGTGAAACTGAGCTACAACCCGATACAAATGCGTTACAGAGCGTTCGAGATGAGCTCTTGCCTTACTTCAATCAGCACAACGCTCTGACTTTTCTCAAAGAACGTACGGAGGGTTATCAGGCAGGTCTTCCAAATATTGCTGAAGAGAGACGTGAGGGATTGAGGGCTTACTATGCTGACGTGGTGAATTATGTACAGGAAAGCAGGCAACAAATGAATCTGAATTCTAATCCTCAAAATCCCGAATTTCCGCAATTGGCTTCCTACATCAATACAAAAGGTATTGAGAGGGATATTGATCATGATGGTTCTCCTGAACGGGTGGATATCGATGATCAGGACGGTCGTGTGCAAGTGACCCACCATCAAGACAAAAGGGATGGTGTTGCTGAAAAACAATCCATTCGGGAGAGATTGCGATTAGCAAAACCTGAAGCAAACAAAAATCAGAATGAGAAGCTGAATTGTGTGGAAAGGGAGATAGTTTGATTCCGTAAATCATTATTGGAGGACTTTCCATTTTCCACAAGGATCCTAAAACATTGTAAAGCCGGGACTTTTTGTAACCAGTGATTTCCTCCAATTCGGTTCGGTTTAGTTGCGGGGAATTACCGAAAAATGGATAAGATTGCTATCGTTCACTTTATCGTTCACTTTAGGCGTAAAAGTGAACGATAGCCTTAATTAAAAAACATTAGGAGTTTATCTGATATCTTGTTTGTGGGCCTTTTCCTGACTGTATAATTTTTCCAGCTTGAATCATCGAGGTGAGAATCTGATAAACTCTTGTCTTTCCATATCCAGTAGATTGCTCAACCTCAGCCCTGGATACGGACCCCTCTTGAGCTATGAGCAGTAAAATCTTTTCTTCCAAAGAAATTTCTTCAGGCTGCTTTTTATAATCAATGACAGGCAAGACTATCCTGATAAGCACATCAGAAACTTCGAAGTGAGGCTTTGAGGCATATGGCTCGTACTCTTTTCGGATGCGGTCGATGCCGGTTCCAAACTTTTCAATTAAGTGCAGACGGTGAAAAACTTCAGCGAGAATTAGGTTTCTTGGAATAGATATCTGGCTGTAGAGATATGCGGTTTCACTAACCCCTTCTGGCAAACCACCAGGAGATGTAACTTCAACTCTGTCCTCGTACATCGCGACTTGAACTGCACCACCTTGGTCATAACGCCGATGAATTAGTGCGTTGGCGACGGCTTCACGATAGGCATCTCTGGGGATTTGAATTCGTGGCACACGTAAAAAGCCATCCACAGCCTCATAGGACTGATACCATTTATCAAACATTTCCATTGCGCCTTGGTATTGAGAAAGCAAGGATTGGTAGGTCAGATCCGCACGGTCCATAAACTCAGAAATGGTTTTACCAAATCTCACAATAATCGTTGCAGATTGAGCGTTTTGATTAGTGTCAGCCAATAATTCAGCTGAGCGCAAGTATTGATCGTCTTTCATCAAGCCAAGGGTGCGCAATGAATCATCGCCAAGTTTCTTGAGACCGACCGTTTCTTGTAACCAACGTTCCAGTACTTTGAAGCTCAATTCTTCTTCATGAGATGGCAATTGGTCAAAAGTCATGCTACTGCTATCCAGAGAAAGTTTACGTAACTCATTTGAATCCAAAGGCGTGGAAGATGTATCACTTCTTTTATACGCTCTACCATAGTAAAGATAGGGTGCGTTCTTTCCTTTGCTCACCGTTAATTCCACGATTTGTTTTTCCTCAAAGCTTCTCGTGTTGAGAACAAACTCTGGTCTTGGAGAAATGCTGTCATTAATCTTGTGCTCAAGCTGAAGACGTGTTTTTTCTGGGTCAACAATGCCAACAACACTGCCGTTTTCTGAGACGCCAAAGACAATCTTTCCCCCACCATAATTGGCAAAAGCGCTAACAGTTTTCAGAAAGGAATCAGTCAATTCTCTCTTTAATTCAACCTTGGAACTTTCTTTCTCCGGATACAAAATAAATACTCCTTCGCTGTATCAGCATTGTTAATAGTTTATCATTCTTCATAAGTACCATAGACAAGTTGCTTCTGGATGGAACCAGAGTTTTGTGTTCAAGAAAAATGACCTTCTTCCTTCTCCAAACTAAGGCTTTCTCCTGGACGAATGAGCTGTTCAATGTTTTTTCTCATGGTTTCACTTTGTCTCCAATCTCGCTTTAATTTAAAATAACTTTGGTAAAGCGTCTCTTTTTCTACTTCCATATTCTTGACTTCATTTAACAACATTTCTGTTGAGGGATAAGGGGGGTTTATTCCTTTTTCTGAAAGGGACCTTGAGGCGGTGTCAGCCAAGATTTGATAGTTAATCTTTGAAGCATCTCTCTGCGCACCCATAGATGATGCTTTCGATAAGACGCTCAGTTGTTTCACAATAGCTGACAGTTCAGCTATTTTATTTTCGAGATTCTTAATTTCTGCTTTGGTTTGGTTAAAGGCATCCCTGATTTCCGAGTGCCTCTTATTAAGCTTAGAGTAGCTGTCAATTCCTAGTTCGGTCAGATAGTTCAAAGTCCTACCAGCCCTCTTAAGGTTTTGAACTTTGAGAGCTTGTGCATATCTCGGGTTTTGCATAGCTTTGATTGAGTTATCTATGTCAATTAGAAGCTGTAGATCCCGTTCGGGCCTCAAAATAATGTGTTTGTCTGTATTTCTGTTTATCTTTTCTGTAATACGTTCCTGGGTAAACCCAATTCCCAAGGCCTTTGAGTTTGTGTATCGCTGTTGCCCTTCTGCGCGAAAGGCAAGGTACTTCCCTTGCCTAATTTCGTATCCTGCCAGATGCATTCTGATCAGGAATTCTTCAAACGACCTGCTACTTCTGACAGCCTGGTTGACAGCGAGCCTCAAATTGGCTTTCCAACTTGATCCTGCTTTATGGGCAAGGTATTCTTTATAACTCTTGCCTCTTTCTTCACCAGGAATGACAACCGACAAACCATACTGTTCACAAAGGCGGTCACTGATATATCGGATTTGATAATAGGACTTTCGGTTGGAAACAAATTTACGAAAATCTTCAAAGTTGGCTGCACAGAAGATTAAATGATTATGGATGTGTCCCTCATCAACATGAGTGCTGAGAACGTACTCATACTTCCATTTGAGCAATTCAATAGCCAGCTCGTCTCCGATTTGGTGAGCCGTTTTTGCATCTGTCTCTCCTGGCTTGAAGGATTGAATGAGGTGAAATGCGAGGTTGTTTCCTTTTTCCATGCAATGGGATAGAGTAAATCCAAACTCTAGATCAGCGGTTTCTGGAGAGCAAGCAAAACTAGAGACGAGCAAACCCTCCCTGGTTTTCTTGCCTTCAAGAACATAGGCCAAGGCTTGCTTTAGCGTTGATTTGATAGGATGGATCTTTGTAACTGCCATATTTCATCTAGCATTTTCTTAATCGCTTCAATATCGTGACGATGAATTTCTCCAGTCGCATTCAAGTGATGCGCTATTTGATTGATATTGATCCCTACCATTCTGATTTGGCGAGAATGTTCTTTCAGGTAAGAATAATCGACATGGATGAGGTAAGCATCAAGGGCTACTTTTCGTAGGTACGCACTGCGATTTCTAATGCCAACACTCCCCATCCTTGCATCGATTAATTGGAGCTCTTCGTCATTCACATAGAACAAAATTGGATTCTTTCGCCTTCGATCAACCATAAATAATTCCAATTCAAGAAGCTTTACTTCTTCAATACCCACAACCTCGCAGCGACTTTAATTTACTGTAGGCCAGAGATTTCGGATGTGTATATACACTTCCTTTGCTTGCTAATACGTCACTCCGTTGCTCTGCTTCATTTAACAACAGTCGAAGAGTATTTGCTAACTGACATGAAAAACGGTGGAGGAGGCTATCTAGAATAGTTGAAAATGAAACAATGAAAAAGCAGGAGAGTTTAAAATTTCGGAAATCCTCCTGAGATAATCCTCTCAGAAGGTCTCTTACTTTTTTTATGGAATACTTGAACGAATGTCGACGTAAAAAAACAGGTAGGAAAAGTTGGTTTTATCAGTTTATGCTGTATTAATGCCATTTACAATAAATTGAGATTGTGAAGCACTTCTCAGTAATCAGGGACATCAATGGAGTATCTTCACAACGATGTCAATAAGTCAGGGGTAGAAATCACATGCTTGTTTAGCGCAGTTTGATCTGGAATTAGAAAACCTCAAAATCAACCCGAAGGAAAAGTTCTGCCTTCCAAAAAAGCAGAACTTTTTTTTACTTTTTCCCAACCTCACCCACATTGGCAAATCTTCGCTGAGCGCTGTTTTGATAAGTGAAAAGAGATCAGCAAAAAGCTCCCTTATTGGAGGAAGATATGATCCCAGAAATAGATGAATTGGAACTACGGCGTGCATTTAATAGCTTCTGCAAGAAAACATTACAAAATGAAGCTATCAATGCTCTCGTTGCATCACAGAGGCGCAAGAATATCATATTGAATTTTTCAGACATCAACTTTAATGAAGAACTGATGGCTGGCGAAAATGATTTCACTTTTGACCCAGACGAGGGGTATTCAGTTCAGGGCAGAAAGATAAGTAATGCTCAATTAATAAAAGCAATGAACCGACTCGCTGAGCCATATAGAAAAGTTATCGAGTACTACTACTTTTACGAGATCAATGATCGACTGATTAGCGAAATATTGCAAATTTCCAGGAGCACAGTGCAAAGTCGGCGTTCAAGAGCACTCAGTTGGTTGAGGAAAGACTTGGAGGAAAGTTCAGATGTACGGGAACCCGATACTTAACAAAAGTAATGATGAAAGAGGGCTTATACCTTTCACAACGATCATCAATGCGATTAACGGAGATTGCATTGCGATGGATCAGGTTCTTGATCACTATGACAACCAGATGAATTTTCTGTCGACATGCCATATTAGGAATGAAGAGGGATTTCTGATTCCGATAATTAACATGGAAATAAAAGATCGTTTGACATCAAGACTAGTTCAAGCAATTACGCGGTTTAGTATAGAGAGATTCAAATCCCTACCACAATCCAAATCACTGCGAAACGAGGCTGATCAAGAATAACTCAAACAAATTTGCACCTTAACAAATACGCCAGGAGGATAATGCCTGGATGTCATACAACAATCCGGATACGACAATCCATCACTGACCACATACGCGCAATGACTTTCAAAAGAAAATATCGGCTATGAATTTGTGGGGGTTGACATGGCAAGTCAACCATGAAGTGAAGGACATAATGATACTCCTCTATAGCCACAGTCCGAGCGTAGACCCGCCGCAGGCAATGGATAGGGCTGTCTTAATTGAACAGGGGTGAAACTCCCGTGGGCAATGCCAACTGCCGTCCGGATTGCTACTTACCATAACAATACTTTGAATGAAGAGGGGAAAAGATGCAAAGATGATTTATCAATGTCAAATATTACATATTGGCATTTTACAAGCACTATTTGTTAAAAAAATAAGTCATTCTCCAACGCAAGAAAAAAATGAAAGGTGAAAATTGTTTTAAGAATAGTGAGAAAACAAATGATATCGATACCTAAAATTAAATTCCCACATAAAGTCATTGTTCGTGCGCCAGGCCTCTTGCCTATGCTGTACACATTAAAAGAGTTAGCTTCAGCCTTGGACCTGCCTTATAACACCTTGCGTGGCTGGCTTTCGGCAGGAGCACCACATGAAAAAGATGACAACGGGCGCCTATGGATCAACGGCGAATTATTCGCAGCATGGGTGATAAATCAAAAAAACAATAGGAAAAAACAAAAATTATCAATAGATCAGGGTTATTGTATGCATTGTAATCAAGCCAGGATAATTGAATCTCCACAGGTCCATGTTGTCAAAGGAAAAGTGAAGCAGATCAAGGGATTTTGCCCAGTCTGCAAAAACATTATCAACAAAGGAATCAGGGATGATTGAAAGACAAAACTATATTAAGGTAGGTAAATACCTTGCGTATTTGAAGGAGGTGATGCAATTAGAAACAAATTCTGTTGAGCGCTATCGTTTCTATCTACGGCATTTATTACTTTGGGCGGGGGCAAATGATTTCTCAAAAGTATCTATAATCCGCCCAATCTTTCCGAAATACATATCTAATCACAGCGAAGTAGATAAAAGTAAAGAATTAGCTGCTTCAACGCAAAAGAAAATTTTAGATACAAGCAAACGGTTTTTCCTTTGGGCAAAAAGAACCTATCCCCGTGAACTAAATACAATTTCCTTGGACTGGATTGAAACTCTACGACTACCCCGACAGCCACAGAAATTACAAGTGAATGTGTTCGTAACTGAACAAGAAGTGAGGAAACTTGTATCTCCACCAGCACCTCAAAACGATCTAGCCCTAATTCGAGATCAGGCAGCGGCTGCCTTCCTCTTTTTATCCGGATTGCGCGCCAGTGCCTTCGTAACCCTTCCATGTGCTGCCATCGATTTAGATAACCTAACAATTTATCAGTGGCCTGAGTTGGGCGTTAACACGAAGAATAGGAAGAAAGCGACAACTTTTCTCTATAATGTGCCAGATCTGCTCGATGTTATCAAACGCTGGGATCTTATCGTGCGTGAGGAATTGCCTGCGGAAGCATGTTGGTACGCCCCCATCCATCATTTATGGGGGGAACAAAGCATCTCCCAAAACCAACCTGGTAAAAACAGAGCACACGCTCTTGGGCGAAGGATGAAAGGGCTTTTTGCAAGAGCGAAATTAGATTACAAGTCTCCTCACAAATTTCGGCATGGAAATGCTGTTTATGGTCTCTTAAATGCCAAAACGCTGGCGGATTACAAAGCCGTCTCAATGAATCTCATGCATGAAAATCTTGAGATTACAGATGGTATCTATGCTCCTTTGTTGTCATCTGATGTAAAAACACGCATCACAGGTTTGTCAAACAAGGCAAGTTCATCTCCAGACAATAGATTTGAAAACTATCTGGACAGTCTGGAGAAAGAGAAACTTGGAAAGGCACTATTGATCATCGCTGAAAAGCTAATTAATTAAGTGCTTGTTCAAAGCCTCCAATTATCCACTGGACTTGCCTTGCGATGTGCTGTAGCGACATCACTTTGGGCAACTTGTGCGTAATGACGAACCATATCGAGGGAGCTGTGTCCGAGTAAGAGTTGTAGTGTGAATACATCACCGCCTGATCTTAAATAGGTGATTGCGAAAGTATGTCTAAACTTATGTGGATGGACATGGGGAATGTCAGCTCTTTCACCAAGTCGCCTGATCAGGATTCTCAGACTATTTCGGTTAAAAGCGCGAGAGCTGTTGTTTAGAAATAGAGGCGCCTCAGGATCATCACCATACTCACGATTGACAAGGTAACGCCAAAGTGCCTTTTTGCTAGTTTTTCCTAGGTATGTTACTCTGCCTTTCCCACCTTTGGCGCCTCCGGTAACGCCATGTCTGATATTAACTTGCCCGGTCTTTAGATCAACATCTCCTATTAATAACGAACAAAGCTCACTTGCGCGCACCCCTGTATCCAACAGGAACATGATCAAAGCCTGATCACGGTTAGCGGATGGACGACGCATCACAAAACTCCTGCGGTTATAGGGTTGGGCTTCTTTTGAATAGAGACAAGACTTGATGAGTTTTTCAATCTCTTCCTTCGAAAAGGTTTGAATAACGTGTTGTGGATATTTAGGAGATGGAATTGATTTAACGGGATTCTCTATCCCAAACTCTTTTTCAAGCCAAGAAAAGAAGGCTCGAAGCGAGACATATACATTCCTGAGCGATTTGGCAGAGAGTGGTTCTGTATTACCATTCCATCTTCTGGGTTTGTAATCGGTTCTCATCCACGCCAGGAAAGCAACCAAATCAGAAGTTTTGATCTGGGAGACTTTTAGGTCTCCAACATGGTCCAGCCAATGCCTTAACGTGTGCTCGTAGGAGTCGATTGTGCGCTTACTTAAGCCCTCTGCAAGCTTGAAAGTCAGGAAGCCATCAATGGCTTTAGAAAGCAAAATGGAAGTGTGTGCGGTTTTTGAGCCCGGCGAACAGTGGTTCATTTTTAAATCCTCCGATTCTGAAATGTGAGCAACCTCTGTACGCGCGGCTAACAAAAAACCAGAGTATTGCGTACTCTGGTTCCTTCTCAGTAGCGGGGAGCCGATTCGAACGACTGACCTCCGGGTTATGAGCCCGACGAGCTACCTCTGCTCTACCCCGCATCGGAATTAGAAGTATATAACTAAAAGGTCAATCTGTCAAATCCAACCTCAAATCCAACCGCAGAGAAACCAGGCGATTGCATCTGAATAGTTGGTTTAGTTCTTCAAGAAAGAACAGGGCAAATTGGAAGAGTGCTATTGCTCCATCCGCAATAGCCCTGAGTCTTAAACCAATTCAATCCAGATCGAAGACTTTCCCCGGGTTCAGGATGTTGTTGGGGTCG
>Ga0255340_1005115_pt1 | contig 12141 bp, 16 predicted proteins | sample wastewater_treat_7_FD_192417 | JGI IMG/M metagenome (GOLD analysis project Ga0255340, IMG submission 192417) | Wastewater microbial communities from Lulu Island WWTP, Vancouver, Canada - plant10 | ecosystem: Engineered > WWTP > Wastewater > Unclassified | place: Canada: Vancouver, British... | reverse complement strand
CTACCTTCCAACACAACCATTATCTCTTCAGATTCTGCGCCGTGGGAATGCCATGCAATCTCCGTATCTTTTGAGAACTGTGTGTGAAAGATTTCACAATTGGTATGGCCCAATAATCGAAAAGACAGCATCTTTCCTCTTTTCACAGTCCATTCTACTATACCGTGAAAGTCTCCGGGTTCTGCAAATGTCATGAAACCCATAGGAGCCTCGGGTAAATCCCTCAGTCTTTCTCTTACTTGTTCTTCTGTCATACACATATTTTAATACTTTAGTTATTATTTTACTCACATCAGTCCATAGGTGAACTAAATCACTGTGTAATAGCTGTGCATTTCAATATTATTTAATTTATTCCTGCTCTTCATAATTAAGTGTATCAATGAAGGTATCTGAGCCGTCAACACAGGCACGCAACTTGCCTCCTTCAGCCAATGTTTGGAACGAACCCGTTGTAAGTCGACAGTAGTATAGTTGCCCTGGAAGCGTGCCTCCAGCACCACCAAAAGCATTATTTCCTCCTGTGCAGTTTGTAAATGTGCCCGATGCTGTGCCTCCATAACCACCAAAAGCATCAGCTCCTCCCGTGCAGGAATTGAACGTGCCTGATGCTGTGCCTCCACTACCAAAAGCAACGTCTCCTCCCGTACAATTCGTGAATGTACCTGAGGCTGTACCACCACTACCAAAAGCAAAATTTCCTCCTGTACAATTAGTGAATGTTCCTGATGCTGTGCCTTCATCACCACCAAAGGCACTATTTCCTCCTGTACAATTAGTGAACGTACCTGATGCTGTGCCACCACCACCAAAAGCATTATTTCCTCCTGTGCAGTTTGTAAATGTGCCTGATGCTGTGCCTCTATCACCACCAAAAGCAGCTTCTCCTCCCGTGCAGTAATTGAACGTGCCTGATGCTGTGCCTCTATCACCACCAAAAGCAGCTTCTCCTCCCGTGCAGTAATTGAACGTGCCTGATGCTGTGCCTCCACTACCAAAAGCACCAGCTCCTCCCGTGCAGTTGGTGAATACGCCAGATACTGTTCCCATCACACCAAAGGAATAATCTCCTCCTGTACAATTCGTGAATGTTCCTGATGCTGTGCCTCCACCACCACCAAAAGCAACGTCTCCTCCCGTACAATTAGTGAATGTTCCTGATGCTGTGCCTCCAGCACCACCAAAGGAATAATCTCCTCCCGTACAGTTGTTGAACGTACCTGAATATTCTATATAAAGTCTCATTGAAAACAGTCGTGGCCCTTCGTCATTACTACCATCTTGCCCGTCAAACCGACAATTATCAACAACTGTGTTGCTCAAGCTCGTTGATGGGAAATAAGCAGCACTGTCTGTATCATTCCAATTCGCTGATTCAACCTCAGTAAGTATTTTGACATACAAATTTGAAACATGCACATCATCAGCCGTCTGCACAATTACCCCTGAATTGGTTGCCTCTGGTGTACCGTAAATTTGTTGCAAACTTCTGTCCGTTGTCAGTCCAATGATGTCAACAAATTCTGTGTCCAAAGTCAACGGCACGCAAGCATCATCTTCACCGTGGTCAAGATCATAATTACCCGGAGGTATGATAACACAAGCCCTGTTTGTAGCTGATAATTCTTCACCGTTTGGTGTAAGTGCCTTTGCCGCCGTGTAAGCTGCAATAAGTGCCGCCCCATTTGTCTTTGCGTTGCTTGTAGTTTCAACGACAACTGCTGACTGGATGCTTAATCCACTTATATCTGAAAGATCATTCATTGTAGCAAATGAATTGGTAGCATTCGGGGAATTGGCTCCCTGTATGGCCGCAAGCTCATCATCGGATACACTTCCATTCTCCATTTGACTGTGGATTTGTTCGGTCACCTCTACCAGATCACCAATGACGTCACCGATATAGTACATTTGAGATCCACCGGCTGTAGCCTCATTTTTCAACTTCTGTGCCGCAGCACCAATTTGTTCCAATGTTGTTTTGATACTCATAGCTCATTTATTTTTATTTTTCACTATTTTAATATTTGACTAACTCTACGCACACCACTCACAGGATTAGGATTTTGTGTTTCTCCTAAAGCATTCTTAGTATTACCACCTGTATCTTTTCCGCCACCCATTAATTCCTCTTCTTCGTCCTTAGTAAGTTCTTCTTCCTCTTCGATTGCACGTTCACGGTTTTCTACAATTTCCTCAATCTGATTTTTATCAAAATACAAGAAATGTTTTAAGAACAAATCTAATGGTAAATACTCCTCTATTCCAGACATTACAAACTCTTTCATTGAAGCAGCACGAACCCTTCCAAGTTCAACTTTTTCTTTATCTGAAAGACTAAACATCTTGTCCCATACAATCATATAAGGTGTTGCTGGTTCAGGTAATACACCTACCTCAATACATTTGTCTATAAAAGGACGTAATATCATTGGTTCATTTTGTTCTTCACGACGAGAAGTTACATAACTAACCCATTCCAACTTGTCTTGTGCAGAACTTAACTCACCACGTTCAGAACCCGTTAGGATACGTTTTGGAATACCTGTAACAGCAGAAATCATTTGCATTTGTACATCCACGTGATTTATAGGATCTGCAATCTGCTGGGCAAGTGCATTATATTTTACACCTTCATTTATAAGAACTCTTCTTAAGTTATTTTCAAACTCATCAATTTGTTCCTTTAATGAAGTAAACATTTCCTCTGTCATTTGGTAATCTGGTGAAACCTCTCCAGTATATCCAGGACGTGCCCCACGCCAAAACATTTCAGCATCACCACCAACTAACTTTTCCAAATCAACTAAACGATTAAATACCGCACGTAATCTTGGTGTACCAAACACTTCGTCATCTACAGGATCTTCTACAAGATGTACGACACGTGAATAATGAACGTTGACAGTCGTTACAGAATTACCTGTTGTTATTTTTACACCATAATACAATGGTTGTCCATAACGTTCACTTTTAGGGTCTTCATCATATTTTGATATTTCTGCTTGATCTTCCGAAAGAGGTTTAACATACAATAACTCTAATTTTTTATTTGTAGACTTTGAAACAGGATTTTTAAGCCCTTCCCGATTAGTCACATCACTTAATCCAAGAAACAAAATAGAGTAACGACCAATACCTGTTAATTTGTCGGCACGAATAAAAATAGACTTTAATTTCAATTTTTTGTCTAATTCCTTCCAAGCCTTTTCAAATTCACTATCATCTTCTTTTATCGTTTCAATTACATCAATTGTACCTTTCCAAGATGCTTTTACAGGGCGGTCAATAATAGCTTTTGCGATATCGTGTCGTAAATAACGATTCCAATAAGTTGAAAAAGTAATTTCTTTTGGATAACCAAGTGCTTGGTAAATGTCCCTTGTCCCACCATAGGTATCTGTTCCTAACATATTAGCAAAAGTCATTCTTGCCAACAGTTCACTAAATACTGACATCTTTTTTAATTCAGTATTCATTTGCGGTGCTATTTTCCTTTTTCTTTCCATTATGTTATTCTTCTTGCTACCTTTTTCCTTGTCAAGAAATTAAATCCACCTGAGGTGGCGTCTACTTGGTCTTTATACGTTGAGTTTGGGAACAATTCAAATTCATCCATATACACTTTGTTCCACTCTGCAATCCTCAACAATATATTACCATTATTTACTTGTACACTTAACGGGTCTGCTCGCTTTGCTTTATCCCCCGTAGGCTTGTCTGCTTCTACAAGATACCCTGCAAGATTACGAATTGTGTTTTCCGCCGATTCTTTACCACCACTGCCAGGTTCCTGCTCAACTACCACCCAACACTTCTTCCCATCCACTTCAGCAGTCTGTCGTATAATTCTTTCCCTTTGTTCAGAACTCCATTGTCCACGTTTTACGTCATCCACCAAAAACTTACCACTCTTAAGTTTCCCAATCTTTACCCCAACCGTGTAAGCACCTTTTCCTGCACTACCTGCCTTATCCCAATAACGTACCCATTTAATGTCATTTTCCTTTTCTTCCAATATTTGGTTAGTCATTTGGAAATGTTCAATTTTAAACATACCACCACCCGGAGGAGTCGGTGCTTGTCCAATTTGTCCGGCATAACCATATTGTCCAAGATCGGTTTCCAATTCCTGTAAAACAGACCAAGGCATACGATTTACGTCAAACAAATCATCTATGTAATATTTTTTTAATTCCTGTGGTTTTAACTGTCCCTCAAAATGAAGTATTTCTCCAGGAATACAAATATGTCGTAAATTTTCTTTCTGTTTCTTTAAAAGGTGTCCTGACGGATCATCTTGGTGTAACCTCTGCATAATACCAATCGTTGTAGAAACCTCTTTATTTGTTTTACGTGTTGATAAAGTTTGGTCAATCCAACGAGCAGCAGTTTCCAATTCTATATCAGAAGCAGCCTGCTGAGGATTAAGGGCGTCGTCCCAAATAAGAATATCCCCGTGGAACCCTGTTAATGTTCCTCCTACTGATGTACTATAACGATTACCTCCTAAAACTTCCCGTGTTGCATGAGCAGAAAGCCTACTCGGTTCTTTTTTAACTATTTTATAATTGGTCTTTGTATCCTTGTCAGATTTAATATCTAATTCAGGGTATAGTTCTTTAAATCGTTGTGATTTGATTAAGTCTCGACTATACTCTGCAGATTCAAGTGCAAGTGTACCAGAATATGAAGCCGTAATAAATCGTATCCAATGCCATTTCGTCCAACACCATACAGGAAAGACAATACTACAAAGGATAGTCTTGGTAGACCCGGGAGGAATATTAATTAATAAATCATACTTCTTTTTCTTCCTTTCACCTACCCTGTTTGCGATTTGTTCCAATTCCCCACACAAATAAGGAATGTGCCAATTTGATACAAATGGTTGAGTACTTATTTCAGGCCAGGCCCATTCTAAGAAATGAAAAAGTGAACGGTTGTTCAATTCCCGTATTGCAAGGTCAGGGTGACTTAGAATCTGTAATATTTTAGATTCCTTTACGTCATCCGTTTTCGTAACACCATTATTTAACCGTACACGTTTCATACCGTTACTAATTATTCTTTAGTGTCGTTTGGGGCATTAATAACTTCCTTTGTCACTCCCATTTTGCTTAACACCAAAAGTTCTTCCGTGGAAAATTCAGATAAATCCAATTTATGGTCCATCGTAAATTTTCCATTAATTTCCAACTTTTCATTCCAAACTGAAGGTTGACGTACACTCAACCATTTAATTGCAGCCATCACATTTGGTGGATATTTCTTTTCAACCTCGACTAACAATGGTTCCGTCCACTCCCTCTTAACTTTCCCTTTCGAATCAAACTCTTTTACTCGATTGGTGAGTACCACTGTCTCCCGATGACTATACCCGACAGCCGATTGATATAAAGAATGGGCAACCTTAGCATCTGCCATCATCTGTCCTTTCTTTATCGCCTGTAAGAATTCAGGATGTTTTTCTTTCCAAAGTTGAATGGAAGAATCAGTTACTCCCAATGCCAATGCAATTTGTCGATTTGTCGCCCCAAGCAGACATAAATAAAAAACCTGTTGGATAAAGTTCTCATTAAAGACAGGTTTATCAATCGAAACGTTCCTTCTCTTTCGAGTAACCTTATCTAAAAGTTGCATTTCTTTTGTCCTGTTCATTCCTAAAAATTTTGGTTTTTTAAACTAATAAAAACCAAAATTAACTTTTTTCTAAATCATTTCCTATAACCATACCTTTTATATATATACAAATTTTCGTAATTATTTTTCAATCTAAGGTATTCTTTATTAATTTCCAACTTTTTAATTCTTTTATTAATTTTCAAAAAACTATAAATAATCGTTAGAATCTACCAAATCTTCCCAAAAATTTTATAAAATTTTTTTCGGTTTTACATTTATCAATATATCTTAATTATTCTACTACAAAATTCTTATTTACCTATATACATATACCACCTATAATAATAGTATGTCTTCTAACGAAACTTGTTTAATCGAAGGAATCTACGGAAAGTTCCCAAAATTCCCCACATTTTTGGGGAGGACCTTCCGCCTCCCCCCCATTTCTAAATTCGTAAATTGACAAAGTACTCTTTTATCTGTTTCCCCTCCCACCCACCGCCTGGGCTTTTACCCTGTTTTACCGTGGTGGGGTGGGTGGTATGTTTTACCCTATATTACCACCCACCCACCGGCTTGTCTAATGAATACTTTTCGATACTAATATACGAATGCCCTCGACATACTGGTTTTTTAGGTGGTGTGGTTTATATTAGGTGGGCCACCCAAAAGCCGGCGCACCCGCCCGCACCACCGCCCCACCCCTATTTTTTACCCTGTTTTACCCTGTTTTACTTTTTACCCTGTTTTGCCTTATTTTTACATTTGCCCTATATTACCGCTTTTTATGTTTTACCCTATATTTTTACGGGTGGTTTTTTATTAGGTGGTGTTACTGGTGAGGAACATTATGTTTACTCTTTTTACCCTGTTTTTTACTGTTTTACGTGGTGTTTATTAGTACTTTTTTACGCAACCAATTTTTTACTTTTTACCCTATATTACCGCGATTTTTAGGTTTTTCTTTTTTGACGTTTGTAACTGCCTGGTTATCAACTGTTTTCGTTTAAACTATTTTTTTTGATTTAACATTTATTAACTAAAATAATTTTGACGGTATTACCTTATTTTGTACATTTACTATGTTGTTTTACCACACCAAAACAACCGCGGTGCGTGGGGTGTGGGGGCGGGTAGCCCTAATAATTACCACGGTGGGCACGGGCACCGTTTATTAAAAGCACGTGGGTCAATTAGGTTTTTTACTTTGGGTGGGGCCCAAACCTGGTCAACGGTAAAAAACCACGTTTGCTCAATTACCTTATTTAACAAAATAAGGGCTCAACGGTGGAGAAAAGCATTTACGGTACGGGGGTGGTAAAACAGTTTTATAGTTTTTTATGTAAAACAGGGTTTATTTTGGTGGTTCGAACCCACCACCACCCACAAAGGTCAATTTTGACCCTATTTATAAACAATTTAACAATTTAGTACATTTATGGCAAACAAAAACGAAAATGCGCTGGAACCTGCAGCAGAAGTACGCGCACAGATTTTGAACGAAATCACAGCCGAAGAATTGGCCGAGATTTTGAAGAACAAAAAAGCAGCCGAAGCCAAAGCCAAGAAAATGGCAGCCGAGGAAGCCGCAAAGGCACTGGCGGAAGCCGAAGCCAAGCGGGTAGCCGGGGAAAACAAAATTGCAGCAGCCGAGCAGGTGACAAAGCTGGCCGAAGCGGTTGCAAAATTGACGGACGTGGTTGACACCAAAGCACTGGCCGAGTGGTTACGGGAATATGCAAAAAATATGCCCAAGCCAGCCACCGTCGGTAAAACAACCAAAACCACCACCACGGGGAAAAGCACCGGGGGTAGCACAAGAGCGGGTAGCAGCAAGGCCATTTTGGCGGAAGCCATTGCAGCCGGCAAAAATACGTTTGATGAGTTGATGGCCGCCCTTGCGGTTGAGTTCCCCGAAAGGGAAGCACGGTTGCGTGAAAATGCGGTGAAATATTACTGCACCAAAGCAGCTGACGGGACCTACAGCATTTAGTATGCCGGTAACAGCCAGTAAACGGGTGGGGTACGTACCCCACCCTAATTTTTTGTTTTTCAACCCTGCAATGGAGCAAGCCGGGGCTCGATACCCCGGCAGGGTTCAAATTTGAAAATTAAAAGTAAAAATCTGTATAAACTAAAATTAAAAATTGAAAATGGAAAACAATTTTGCAAATGCCACTAAATTGTGGATAAAGGCTGGCAAAACCAGTAAACCTTCCCGCAGGGAGCTTAATTTTATCCGCTACCTGGTATCCCGTGAGGAAACCCAGGAAAAAATTGTTGAGTTTATCCAACAGACCTATAAACCTATTAATTTTTAATATTATGGAAAAGCTGAGAAATCTTTGGTACAAAAACCTCGACGGAATTGTTATGGGCAGTATGGTCGGGATCCTTGCAGGTTTTATCCTGCTTTGGGTTAGTTGGGTAGGCGCTATTGTTATAGCGGTTGCTTTTAATGTATTTTGTGCTTGCATAGTTATTGACTAAAACACCCAGGAAAAATGCTAAAGATTTATGATGAGAAAGGCAAAAACCGTTTGAATTTGAGTGGTGAAGCCTTTAAAGAAATGAAAAATGGTTTGCCCGTGGCAAATATTGGCTACGGTGCAGATTGTACGGCTCCGGTGAAAAATGTTGGGCGTTCAGAAATGATGTTTTACCCAACAGATTGCAGAACTGGCAAAAAAGTATTCGTGAGTTATTGGTTGCCTTTTCGGGGCACCGCCGTGGATACCAAGACCGGTAGAAAATTCAAAATCACCCACAAAAAAAAGTGCAACGTTTGATATGGGTGAATATATGTACCCGCTGTTTGAAATTACAAATGAAAATGGAAAACCTGTAGCATATCTGCAAGGGAATGAATACCACAAAGATTGACCAGGAAAATGTACTGGTTCAACCCCAAAAATGGAACAAGCCTGAGTTCGATTCTCAGGTGGGGTTCAAAATTAAAAAATCATTAACTAAAAATTGAAAGTAAAATGAAATTTGAAAGTGTTGAAGAAATTGAACTGGAAATCTTTGGTTTACTGAATACTCAGTACGACGTGCTGGGGCATTCAGTAAACATTGCAGATTTGGGATGGAAATTTGAATGGGACAGGGCAAAAAGAAGATTTGGAAGATGTACTCCACGTAAAAAATTGATAACGATTTCCTACCCGCTGGTGGAAATGAATCTGGTCAATTTTGACGTAGTAAGAAACGTGGTGCTTCATGAAATAGCACACGCAATTCATTGGATATTCTGGAATGAAGCCAGTCATAATTATACTTGGCATCGAATTGCCAGGGGGATTGGTTGTGATGGTGATCGTTGTTACTCTAGTGAAATTGTAAATTCTGTAAAATCAAAATACACGCTGGTCTGTCCGGTGTGTGGAAAAGAATACCCAAAGCATAAAAAACCCACAAAAATATCGAGTTGTGGGATTTGTCAACCAAGAAGATTTGATATGCGTTATAAATTAGAATTAATCCAAAATTATTAAAATGAGAACGTATGATGATGAGCCGATAAGATTTACCGGCAGAATTGAAAAAGTTGTGATTAAGCCCTTGCAAACCACACCAAGACCTATTCGTGAAATTGCTCACGATATTCTCTTGGATTGGGAAGGGTTTGGACCGTACCGTGCTTATCTTACTCCGTTATTCAAATTTAACAAAATAACGGACAAAGACCCTCAGCTTGGGTTTCCTGGAGCGGCTAAATCTGCTGTTCTTGGTTTCCTTGCCAATAGCCAATCCTGGAAAGGAGAAACTGCCAGGAAAATCAAAGAAGAATTGAAAGGACTTTTAAACCAAAATTAAAATGAAAAAGACAAAATTTAGAGTTGAACCTTCACCAGAATTGAAAAAGTTTCTGTTAAAGAAAAAAGTTTACCGGAAGTTTATGAAAAACCTCAAAGGTGGCTGGAATGATCTTGACAATAATCATACGGTCCGTAATTTCTTGGGTGCATTCATATTTTCTGAAACACCAGAAGGAATTAATTTCTGGTATGATTTGGAAGATGAATTTAATAACAAGGTAAGAACCAGTTAATAAAAGTTAAAAAATGAAAAAAATTGAAAAATTATTAGAGCAACTCCGCGACCTGATGCAAGAAGAGGTCGACAAAAGAACCGAGTATTTTGACAACCGTTCAGAAGCCTGGCAGGAAAGTGAAAAAGCTGATGAGTACCAAGAATTGACCGACAACCTGGAAGAGTATGTGACCCAGTTGGAGGAAATGATGGATGTATTGGGAAGTTATTCTTAATTAAAAAACCAAAAAATGGAAAAACATTATTTTGTGGTCTTTAGGACCAATTCTATGACAAAGAAGGGGGAAGAACTTTGTCTTCTTCTTGGTACAAAAGAAGACCGTCAATTTCTTAGAGAGTTCTATACCAAACGTGCCGCCAAAGAATGGGTGGAAAGATGGAACGAAGGACTCCGGGAATCATTTGTGTTGAAACCTGTATCCTAAAATTGAATAGGGCACCCTGCTTGACGGGGTGCCCTATTCCTGTTTTTGTATTTGGACAAATTAATGGGTTCGATTCCCAGACAGGAACAAAATTGAAACCAATTAAATTCTAAATATTATGAAACAGACAATCAAAAATGACCGCATAGGATTTGTGGTCTTCGTTATTATCCTGTTCGTTATTATGGCAGGTGAATCAATTGTAAATTTCATCTTAAAACTCTTTGGATTATGAGAAGTGGAACGTATTATTTAAACAACACCGGACATCGATGGGTTGTGTACAAAAACGGGGAGAAGGAACGTGTCCGTGTTCTTTTCCCTGACGGCCATATTGAAACCCGTGCAATTTTGTACTACGAAAGTTTTGGTAACTTTGCCGTGACCTGTATCAGTTTAAAAGGAAAAAAGCAACAATTTTTCCAGGACTCCTGCTTCATACAAGATGAAGATGATAATGAAACATTATTTGAAGGTATTATCCTTAAACCTGACTACAATGCCTAATGAATTTATGAAACGGTACAGTCCGTTCAGTAGGGCTCCTAAATGGAAACCTAAAACTGAACAACAGATGAGAATTGAAATACAATCCGCTCGTGCTCAGTTAATTTATTGGAACGATGAATTATTGGACAAGTGGATGGTGGATGGGAGTGATTGTGAAGTGGATGGAAAGCTGCACGACATTTGGGAACAGATTAATCAGGTAATTGAAAGATTAAATAAAATCTAACTAAAATGAATACGTTATTGTCGTACGTTTTCTTTAACGCTTAATTTAAGTAATATAAACTAATTACTTATTAATTTGTCGTAAAAGACAACCACGAAATAACGTATTCTTAAACCAATACTTGCTATATGAGTACCATACTAATTTCAAAAGTAGGTGAATTTACTTGTCACATACAGGATATATTTAAACCTTCTATTGAAGGTTATTCTTATATTGTGAAAGAAACCGGATTTAGAACCGGCATTGAAAAACGAGCTATATTGCATGGCCGAAAATTTCTGAAAAGAAAAAGAGAAGCCTTAGCAATGGGTCTAATTGGAGTAAAACGAGTAAGAAAATATTAATTTATGCGAACAGCAAACTTTATTAGAGAAAGACAGGTGGTTAAAATCTGTTTTTCTATTACAGACAAAGAAGTATTTAGAGAACTAACGAGATTTCCTGATTTTCAGATGAAAGCTGATTATTGGGAAATCTCTGTTTCTACGAAATTGGTTGAAACCTTACGAAGACTAAATTTCATTTTTAGTCCTTCTATGAAAAACTGGGATAAAGAAGAAGAGATGTCTCACACTAATTTAAAATTAGATGGTAAAAATACTCTTTACAAATATCAAATAGAAGGTGTTCGTTTTCTTGAAAAGAAAAATGGACGTGCTTTAATAGCAGATGAGATGGGCCTGGGTAAAACTGTCCAAGCCTTATCTTGGATAAAACTACATCCAGAATTTAGAAAAATTCTGGTTATTTGTCCAGCCAGCTTAAAGATTAATTGGCAAAGAGAAATAAAACAATGGACATCACTGGAGGCGGAAATATTAAATGGTTCTAGTCCTTACATCACAAAAAAGAATTTTCTAATTATTAATTATGATATTCTTTCTTATTGGGAAAGATTATTAAAATTAAAACAATTTGATGTAATAATATTTGATGAAGCCCATTACATCAAGAATAATAAAGCAAAACGAACAAAGGCATTTAAAAGACTGGTTAAAGCAGTTCCACGGTTAATTGCCTTAACAGGTACTCCAATTGAAAATAAACCAATTGAGATATATAATATTGTGAAGGTAATAGATCCTTCCATATTCCCTGATGCGACAGATTTTGCTATTGAATTTTGTGGAGCAAAGAAGACAAGGTTTGGATGGGATAAAAATGGAGCAACAAATACGTTAAGATTGAATAAAATTCTATCAAGTTCGATAATGATTAGAAGAAAGAAGGTAGATGTACTAAAAGATTTACCTGAAAAACAAATCATTAAAGTACCATTCGAGATTAACAATAGAA
>Ga0255340_1005094_pt1 | contig 12192 bp, 11 predicted proteins | sample wastewater_treat_7_FD_192417 | JGI IMG/M metagenome (GOLD analysis project Ga0255340, IMG submission 192417) | Wastewater microbial communities from Lulu Island WWTP, Vancouver, Canada - plant10 | ecosystem: Engineered > WWTP > Wastewater > Unclassified | place: Canada: Vancouver, British... | reverse complement strand
ACTGAGTGAAGTTTACCGATGAAGTTGTTTCATTCTCAATAGTCTGCTCAGGTTTCATTCCTGGCATTTGGTAGTAAGTTCCAAGGTATATATTCGCTATTTCGATATAGTCTGCAATATTTTCGGGATCAGAAATTTGAATACGCCAGAAAGCGAAAGTTTTTTCAGCAAAATTCAAAATAAGCTGATATTCATCCCACGGTATTTCTGCTGAAAATTCGGGATTGTCCCATGTGTCTGAATTATTTCCCTGAATTCTAATCGTTGCTGATGAAGTAATATTATGATTCAGAATCGAAACATAACTTGCTTTAAAATATCCGCCGGAAATCTTAATCCATTGATTAGACACAGCCGTTGTTCTAAAGACTCTTGATAGTCGCTGATCCTGCAAATTCGAAAGCGGCTGATATATGCTTTCCGATGATACAGAGATTATTGTTCCTGCGCGTGTTATGATGTTATCATGCAGCCATCTCATGCGTAAATACCCCGCTGATGAAATCTGAGATTTCCGTTTTCGCTTCCGCGTCGAAGAACTGTTCCAAGCCAGTTTCCGATTTTCTCTTCACCGAAGAAGACATCTCCTTCGATCTTATAGCCTGACAGATCGGCAGGAGCGCTTGAATTTACAGAAGGACTTCCGCTTGTTGCTGTTCCGGTTTTTTGAAGCTTGAGAGCAAGAGCATTGAGCAATCTGTCAGCAAATAGATCAATCGCCGCGATGCCCTGAGTTGAAGTGAGCGGAACTGCAAGCTCTTTTCCTTTTTCTCCGAATATAGAAGGACGATCTGCGACACCACCCTCTGCATATTCGGGCAATGGAGCGTCATTTATCATCTTCATTTTAGCGAGACCGAGAGCGGTTGCAGCAGCTGCAGCTGCAGCTCCAAGAGCAGGACCAACTACAGGAATTTTACTCATAGCGAAGAAAGCATTATATGCCGCAGTCGGGATGTTTATTGCGGTTTCAAATAGATTCACTTTCTTTTGAATCTCTGCTGCTTCGCGCTGAAGTTTGCGTTTCTTTTTTTCTGCTGCGGCTTCGGCTTTCTCCTTATCCTCCCGAGCCTTTTTATCTATCTCTTCTTGCTTCTTATTTTTAGTTTTTGAATCAATAATTTCTTTGTCAAGCGCTGCCTTTTGCGCGGCAGTCTGTTTGTCGATTGCTTCAAGCTGTTTATTGAGTTTTCTGTCGATGTTTTCGCATTCAGCATCAACATAAGCAGAGAAGATATCCGCGAATTCGGAAAGAAGATCGCCGACCGCAGAAGCGCGGGATGTCCACATATCGATTTCATCTTTGATCATTTGTTCCGTGATTTTGTTTTTTTCGTCAGCTAGTTCTTTTGTGCGCTGAACTACGTATTTATTAAATTCTTCCTGCGAAATTATCTGAGCATCAAGCCCACTCTTAACCGTATCAATATCTTTTGCGAACTGTTCATCAAGAGCGGCGTTTTCATCTTTGATGTATTTCGCCATTATCTTCTTGAGATTCTGGTGATGCTGTTCATACTGGACTTGTTCAAGCTGTTGTTTTTCTGTTTTGGTAACTTCGCCCTTCCGAAGAGCTGCTTCGAGGTCTTTCTGCTTTTCAGCATATGCCAAGTTTTCGAGTTCTATTTCATTTTTATTATATTCAGCGAGTAGTTTGAGCCACTTGTCACGAGATTGTTCTTTTGCATCTCCCGATGTGTCGAAATTGCCTGAAAAATTATTCTTTTTTTCTTCAGCGGCATTTACCTCATCAATAGCCTTAATCTGCTTTTCCATTTCGGCTACTTTAACTCTAGTTTGTTCAGTGAAAGCTTTTGCATCGGCATATGCCGCTTCAACTTGGCGCTGACGCATATCAGCCCATGCCTTATTATTCATTTGCAATTCTAGATTATAGTCAAAAGCCAATAGCTTACTATGTGCCAACATTTCATTTACTTGAGCTTGATATTGCAGACCTCTTGCCTGTACTGCATTTTTCTCAATAAGCGCTTTTGTTTGCTCTCTTTCTTCAGCAGTCATCTTTTGCAATTGCTCTTTTGACTTACCTAAAGCTACATTCAGCTTGTCCTGTTCTTCTCTTGCTTTCCGCCCTGCCTTATAAAACTTAACAAGAGCACCAACCGCAAGCAATAGCCCTGAAATTAGCAATCCAATCGGATTTGCTTTAATGGCCGCTCCGAGTCCTTTCGTCGCTATCGTTGCAGCTATAGTCGCAATCTTATACGCAACAAGGGCAAGTCCTGATGCATTTGCAGCAATCGCCTGTCCGGCAAGACCGGCAGAAACAGCAGCCTGAACTATAACAAAGGCTCGATACGCAAGAAGTAATTTCGAGAATAACATCAAAAGCGGTCCAATCGCTGCAACAGCAAGGGCAATACCTACAACCCATTTGCGAGTTGATTCATCCGAACTCTGAAGCCACAGATTAAAGTCTTTAAAAGCAGAGATTGCAGGAGCGAGAAATTGCAAAACAACCTGACCGCCGACTTCAAGTGTTTCTCCGAGAATATTTTTGAGATGAAGAAGTTGTCCATAATCGCCTTCAACTTCGGCAGTGGCTTGAGAAAATCCTTCCGCAACTGCCTTCTGATATAAAGCCAGCTTCTCGCTTTCTGTAGCTGCGTTTTTTATTGCCGGGATAGTTCTTCCAAGCGCGGTGAAATTTCCTTTTTCGGCATTAGCAACAAGTTTCATCGCCTGATTAAGATCGATATTATATGCTTTACTCAGCCCGATTGCGTTTTGAGTTGCTTCTTTTATTCTTTCTGCAGAGATGCCCATCGACAAACCAAGCTGCATGGTTGATTCAACAGCATCGTCTCCAATCAATGTTATGTTCTGAATTTCTGTCGCATAAGCCTGTAAAGTTGACATTTGCGCGGCTGTGTATTGTCCGCTTGCTTTCAGAGCAGCTTTAAGTCTGTTGTCCGCCTGTTCCTGTTCTCCAAAAGCTTTAACTGCGAGACCTCCGAGCGCCATAATCGGCGTGGTTACATACAATGAAAAATCTTTGCCGAGCTTATTGAAAGAATCAGAAGCGCGTGAAAGCTTCGAAGCCATCTGATCAACATCTTTTCCTAGTCCGGTGACTTTGCGCGATGCTTCGATGAATGACTTGTTGAAATCATCAATCATCGCAGTTAGTTTTATGTTAACTTCGGTCATCGTCGCCATGCGTCACCTCCCTAAAATTTGTAATCATCCGGATCCGGAGCTTTCTCTGCTTCTGAGGAGAGTTTTAGTTTATCGTCTTTAAACTCTCCTGTCTTAATTTCAATCGCACGGTTTGCGAGAATGATGCCTTCCTGAAATGAAATCTCTCTCAACAATTGCCTATATCCGATTCCAGGAAAGGCGTTCATAATCACCGCAATCATACGCGACCAAGTATGCTTACTGCTCAGGGTTTCTTTTGCGGCGTCACCATTCCGGTCAGTTCCGACAGCAGATTCATCTGCTTCAGGTAGTCCATGATCGGAGTGATCATTGTCATCAGTATAACGACCAAGCGAGGCAAAGAAACGTTACGCATTATCCACTCTTCGTTGATCGACTTATCCTGAGCGCTGAAAATCAAAGCTGTAAGTTTCAAAACAAGTTTTGCCGTTTCACGACTGACTTTTCGCTTTTTGAAAATCTCAGCGATTTCTTCAGAGTGTTCGCAAATATACATTCCGGCATCGAGCGGAACGAATATATTAAAAGAGTGAACATTTCCGGATTTATCCTTGAACCGAATAATACCGTCTTCGGGAAGAAGCTCGTCAAGGTCGGTTACTTTGCTTAGTTCGTCGCTCATGCTACCCTCTGTTCAATTCCGTAAATGAAACCGTTGCCTGTAACGGAATCGAGATGATAATCAGGATCCTGTTTCGCAATGATCTCGATAGGCATCTTGATTCTGCGGTCGGCATCGTCGTCTTTCGGATAAGAGTACTTCTTTCCGGCTTTTATTTTACATTTGTAAAAGGTTATTCTGTGCATTAAGCCGTTGTTCTTTGTTGTGATTCTGACTTTGAACCACGGAAGAATAGACCGCGAACCGGACTGAACGAGAACAGATGCTACAGGAGTATAATTATACGTCAGCCTGATCTCTTCTGTCGGATCATATTTTCCGCCCGCCTGAAAAATTACTCCGTGATAGCCTTTCGCGTCTGTGAAACGGATGTAATCAATGCCTTCAACGAGGTCGGTTGATCCGCATTCAAAATCAGTGATTGTCTGCTCAGTTCCGTCTGCATTTTCGTTTGCGATATAATAAAGCTTGTCTGCTTCGGTTGTGTCTGCGGCAAAAGTCTGAATCGCTCCAGTCACAGCTGTTCCGGGAGTGACTGTCTTCTTGTCGAAATCTCCGCGAAGTTTGTCCCATGTGAGAGACTTGAGAGCTTCGTGCAGATTCGCTTTAATCGAAGCTTCCTGCTTAGATACAACTTCATCTGCATCTGCATTATCGTTTTCTTCCTTAGAGACTTCCATAGTCTCATCAAATTCAAGGCCGGATAGAGCCCCTGCATCATGCCATGAATCTTCACCTTCTGTTCCGTATACACCTATCTCTACTTTACCGCCGCCTCGCAGTATATCTGCAGGATTGCAGACGGTAGTCTGAAATTCAGCCATCGTTCCTCCTTATTCCGTCCATTTCGGACAGTAGTAATAAACATAAATTGTTATGATTGTTCCTGCCTGACGCTTACGTTCAAAATTGAACTCGGTGAAATCATCTTCGTATTCAATCTTGTCAATCAGCGCAGACTTTATTTCTCCAATTGCCCGGAGAATATCCGATCTTATTCTTCGGATTTGTTCATTGCACTCTTTCCCGTTCGTTACTGATGAAATATTCAGCGTAAGTTTCTTATATTCAGAATCCTCATCTGTGTTATCATTCCATTCTGCAGGCTTGACCTTTGTGCAGTTGGGATCTTCAATATTGATAAAATCAGGCTCATCTTCTGCGACATTCAATGATCTCCATTCGGATATTTTATTTCCGGCATCGCTCAAATAACCGTCTGCGGTTTTAATTTTTGCGAATGAAGTCTTAAATTCATTGATGATGTCCTGTCTTATCATTCCGGTTCGTCCTCCGAAAGAAAAACGAGAGAAAGACCTGTGCCGTCAGGCTGAGGTTTTCTTTCTATGAAATAATCTTTGCCGCGAACGGAAATCTTTTCGCCTTTGACTGCCGAATCGATTTGGGAACTGAGGCACGTTGCGACAATCTCGGAAGAATCAATCTTTCTGCCGGCCTGCTCTTCTCCCCATTTACGGTCAAAAAGCAATTCAATCGGAATCGAGTCTCCGCTTTTCGGGATATACCGAGCGTCTTTCTCGCCGAAATCATGAAACATCCATTTGAGATCAGCAGCGCCGTACATTATTCTTCTCCGTAAACGGGATTTCCATCGGCATCGATAACCGCTTTGCCGTCCGCATCGAGCTTCAAAAATTCGTAAACGATCTGACCTTTCACTTTCTCCGGTCTTCCATCATCTCCGAGCTTTTCACGCTTGAGCGGATAATCGGCATCAGCAACCGTTGAAGACTTTGCATTCTTTGTATCTTCTGCTAGACCGGCAGAAATCAGAGACTTCGCCTGCGCGTCCGTAAGCTCAACAGTTTTGCCTGCACAAAGGACATCGTTGTTGAATCCGTTTATTGTTTTTAATATTTTAACTACCATACAAACTCCTTATGGCGGGCTTTACGCCCGCCGTTGGTTATGCTGTAATCATGTCCTTGATTACTGCGAATGATTCAGCTCTGCGAAGAGCGATATCAACATCCTGAAGTGCAATGACTCTGATTCCGCCTGAAAGAGAGTTGACAGAAGAATCGACGTTAAGATCGAGGACTCCCCACTCACCGATAATAAGATCAGACCAGTTACCGAAAATGATCGCGGAAAGGTCAGTCGCTGATCCCTTTGTGAGATAGCCCGGAACCTGATTCGAGGCAATTGCTCTATATCCATTGAGCATTCCTTCGCCGTTGTTCCCGTCCTGCCACAGCATCAATCCGCTTCCGGCATCGATCTTTGTTGTTTTGAGTTTTCCACGGCCTGCAGCGTTTGTTATATAAACAAGATTGCCGATGTCTGCATTTGCAGCAGCGACCTTGCTCTCCATCTCAACGATTTTTGCATGAGACGGAACATCTCCAATAGTTCCAAGCTCAACAACTTTCACTCCGGCAGCATGAAGAACTCCGACGGGATTAGCTCCGCCGGTTGCTCCTGCAAGAGCAGCCTTGTCAATTCCAAGAGCGATGTCTTCAGCTATGAGCTTGCGGACATACTGCTCAACCCCGATCGAAGCCTGCTTGAGAAGTCCGCGTCCGATGTCTGTAAACACTCCGATAGTTTTCGGAGTCAAAGAGATTTTGCCAGTTGCGGCTTCACTCTCTGTACTCAGAGTTCCATTGCGCGGAACCCAATATGTATTGAGACCGCCGGTCGCTTTCGGAATATCTACATTACCGACAAGTCCGGAAAGAACAGTTGCACCGGCCTGTTTAACAACAAGTCTGTTGCGTAGAAGTTCGATGAAAGATTCTGATTTGAGATCAGTCCCGATCAAAGTTCCGCCTTTTGCAGGAGTCGAACCGTCAAAGTCGCGCTGACCCTGAACATCAAGCGGAACGAATACTCCCATCGCCGTGCGTCCAAGACGTTTTTCGATTGCTTCTGAGCATTCGCGCTCAAATTCTGCACCCTTCCAGTCTTTGCTTGCAAGAGCATTGAGCGCTCGCATGAAAGAGTATTCTCTTTTCTCGTTGTCCGAAAGACCGAGATCGGATGCAGGCTTCTGAGTCTGCAAAGGCTTAGCGTTTCTCGCTGAGATTTTCTCAATCGCAATCTTTCTGAATTCATCAACAGATTTTCCTTCATCAATAAAGCATCTTGCTTCATCGGAAAGTCCGTACTGCTGACCCATAGCGTTAATTTCGCTGACTCTTGCTCTCTCATCCTTCTGTGCCTGCATTCTGATTTCGTTTTCGTTGACTACTACTGCAGGCTCTTTCTGAGTCTGTGAATTTGTGTCCGGCATTTTTGCCCTCCTGTTTTCAATTATTATTTCGTTTTCTACTCCGTGTTCGGAGCGGCCTATCCCGACAGTAATATCTGCCGGTGCGGAAACGCTTGATATCTCGTAAGGCTCCCAATCGACAGCCCGATACTTTTCGTTTCCTTCTTTCTCTTCTTCGAGCACGATCTTATGCACCCGGTAACCAACCGAGACATTGACACGTATCCCGTCGCATATATCTCTATAGATTTCCTCTGCGAGTGATGAGTTTCCAACTCTCACTACCGCGCGCCCTTTGCGCGTCGCAGGATCAATCCAAGCTTTCTCTATTACTCCAATCTGTCTCTTGAGGTCGTGCATATCGAGGAACGGAGCCTTAGAATTTATTCGAGACAAACGAACTGCCCCTTCCGAATGATCAAGAATCTCTGTCCCGTACCATGCAGGACACTCGGCTTCTGAGCTGAATGACAATTCAATTGTCCGCTTCTCTTTGTCGATGTTCGCGTCTTCAACCGCGATACTGCGGTACATCATTTTACTTTTTATTTTTTCAGGCATCTTCGCCTCCTTTGGTTTTGCTGTTTTTATTTTTCGGATTGTCGAAAACAAGCGGCGATGTCGGCAAAGGTTCGAGAGTTAATCCATATTCTTTTATAAGCGCTTTTTCGCGCTTGAGCGTTTCGAGAGTTTCGAGAAGATCGCGTCCTGATTCTGCGAGAATATCAGAGAGTGTTGTGAATCCGCACGCGAGAGCCTGTTTGTTTGCTTCAACATCTTTGAGAGGATCAACCCACTGCCAACGGCGGCCGAAAAATTGCGGAGCGTTAAATTTATCAAATTTATTGAAAGGTAGTTTTACAGCTCCTGTAAGAAGAGCCATTTTGAGCCAACGCTCGAAAATCTTTTCGGCTAAATTCTCAATTCTATTCTGCTGAATAACTTTATAGAAATCTCTTTCTTCAAGAAGACCTGTGCGGCTTGATGTATAGTTTACATTTTCAAGATCACTTCCAAGTGTCGGATAGCTGATGCCGAGACCGGAAGCGATGCCTTTGAGCATCTCTTTGTTGAACTGTCCGAAATTGCCGTTCGGATGTGTCGGATCGAGAAGCTTTGCAGTATATCCTTCCGGTGAAATTCCGACCATACCAGGCTCAAGTTCTTCAATAAATTCGCCTTCATCATTTTTCTGTCCATGAAATTCGCTGTCATAACCCTGTTGACGTTCATAGATCATTGTCTTTGACGCGCCCATTCGTGCAGCGACAACTTCCGCTTCTGCGTAACCGTTAAGATTATGCAGTTTCATTATTGCAGATGCAATCGGCGGATATCCGCGTCCCTGATTCGCGCGGTCAGGTGAGAAAGAATGAATTATATTTTCTGCTGAAATTACTTCATGCTTCGAATGATATCTGTATTCGTTGTCATCCTGCGAAGGTTTAAAATAATAACGAACCGGACGCAACCATTCATCATATTCAATCCCCATGCGGACAATATTGCCGTTCGAACGAGTATCATTGTATTGATCATCGAGTAGAGATGCGTCAATCGGCTGCAGAGCGAAGCCCCACGCATTATCATATCCTTCAACGATGCGGATGATTGATTCACCATCAACTGACAATGAAAGAATATCAAGACGGTATATATCAACGATTGAAAGTCTGCCGTCTGTTGAAGCTTTCTTCCCCCATTTCCGCCACTGATCTTCGATTATCTTGTTTGCATATTCGTCAAGCTTGCCGTTCGGGTCTTTTGCACGGTTCTGTAATGTGTAACCGTTCACACCGACAACATGATTTTTCATGAGATTCACGTATCTGCGCACATAATCATTATTGAGAGCCAGCTGACGGGCTTTAGCACGGAGCGGAGCAAGCTGACCTTTGAGCAATTTGTTTATTGAATCATATTCGCCTTTGAGAGAAGAAAGCAGTCTGTGATTCTGTGCGGCAGTAAATCCACGAACATACGCAGCGCGAACCGCTGCAGAAATATCTGCGTTCGTTTTACGTGTGAATATGTTGCGGATTATATTCTTCACATGCTCACCTTTATGTAATTGCCGATGGATATACCTTCAGCGAGATTGTTTGCAATTTTTTCGGAACGGATCTGAGCTTTAAGATTTGAACGTAGTACAAGTAGATCCGGAATCGGAATCTTTGATATTGAGCGTCCGGCAATGGTATAACTGAGTTGATCAGATGTTGCGCGGTTTTGTATTGTAGCTTCAACAGCTTCGAGAGCTTTTTCAGCCCACGAAAGTACGTTTATTTTTCCGGAGTAATCAGGAAGAATATTGACTTCGCCTGACTCGATTAGTTCGCGTTCGTCATCTTTTTTCGCATATACGAAAAAAGCATAATGTCCAGGAGTCCACAAACTTGAGACAGCAGAAGATTGATGAAAACTTATTGTAGTAGTTGCATCATCGTATGTGCCGATAATATCGATTTGAGCTTTTCCGCGCAAGGACAGATTAAATATCCAACCATCAGAAGTGGGATACTTGCTGTTAATGAGTGAATATCTAAAAGTGTCTCCTGCCTGAATGTCCTTCAATTTTCCCCGCAAAAATAAAAAGGGCTGATGTAGAGATGAGAAGAGATTCTTGTTTCTGCATCAGCAGAATTTCGTCATGTCAATGTACATCTATTCTGATTAATTGAGTTTGTCAATTAATTTTATGAATAATTTTCACCAGTTCTTTCCCCATCCACTGCCGCGCTTTCTCGAACGAGGCTTTTTATCAGGAATCAGCATTTCATTCGTGTTTTGAGCAGGGAGATTCTTCAGTTTCTCCCGTGTTTTCTGCTGATTTTCAAGTAATGCGCCGATGTTCGGATTCAATATTTCATAAGCTGCAAGATTATAAACGAAAATATCAAGTGCTTCGTTGCGGATTCCGGAAGATTTTTTAACCCATTCGCGATATTGAATTCCTTTCCGGTATCTCAAAACGCACTTTTCAGAGGTCAACTGCTTAACAAATTCAGCATCAAAACATGGTTTTTTCGGAATGTGAACATAAGATGGTCCCGGAGTTTCATTTTTAAGACGGGCGTGAATGATTTCTTTGGCTGTGTCTGTTCCGACAGTGAAAAGTTTAACTTTCCCTTTGTTTTTCAATGAAGGTCTTGAGATAAGAGGCTTTCCGGGAGTGTTCGCTCCCTTAATTGCAAAAATTCTTCGAGACTGATTCCGCTTTGTAAAAAAATAAACTTCGTTAGTAAAATGCCCTCCGGAGTCAATGCAAGTGCAAGCAATATGATGAACGTCTCCTGCAGCAGATTCAAAAGACGAATCAAGATACTGAGAGAGTTCATTCCAAACAGCTGTCTTTTCGGGATCGCCATGGAAAACCCTGTAATCGATCCAATAAGTTTCTTTATCCGGACCATAACCTATAACACCGCACTCAAGGCGATCGTCCTGTGTATCAACTGCTGCAGTAAGGAAAAGAACATTATCAGGCACAGGCGCAGATCCGTAGTCTTCAAGACGTTTAAGGAGTGAATCTTCTGGAATTTCTTCGCCTGCATCGTCTTCCCATGTCTGACCGAGCCAAGTATTTACAAATGTTTTAAGCTTTTGAGGATCGTTTTTACATTCAGTGAACTCTTTAGCAATGTGAGCCCAAGTAGAATTCGGGGAAAAAGAATATGCCGACCATATAAAAAATCCTGCATGTCCCGTAAATTCTCCCTCAGATATCCATTCTCCATTCTCAATCATCCATCTTTGATGCTTGAAATCGATTGGTTTCCGGCAATGAACACAAACAAATACAGGTTTTTGAACAGTCCCTAAGTTGGAAAAATCAAGATTCGCAAATTCGAGCTTTTGTTTTTTATGACAAAGCGGACACGGAACATGATAATATCTCATGTCTGACTGTTCGAAAGAACTTTCTATACGAGACATACCCTTAATTGTCGGAGTTGATCCGATAACTATTTTCTTGTTCCAAAAATAATCCGCACGGCGTGAACCAAGCTGAATCTGATCACCTTCCTGCCCTGCGGTCGGCGGATATCCGTCAACTTCATCAAATATTACAATTCGTGCAGAAATACGTCTGAAACCGCGTGCGCTGTTCGCACCTGTCATCATTAGTGTCATGCCGGGGAACTGCTTTCGAAGAATTGTATTCTTTTTGTCTTTTGCTTTTGCTTCCGGAGCAAGGTCGATTAAGCAGGGTGTATCTCTCAGCATCGGTTCTAATTCATCTTTCGAATGACCTTGCGCATCTTCAATTGTCGGCTGAACTATAAGGATATTGCAAGGGTCATTATGAATATGATATCCACATAGATGATTTATAATTTTCGTATATCCGACACGGGCGGATTTCATAACGGTTACTTTCTCGACACGCGGATCAGTGAGCGCGTCCATTATTCCTTTTTGGTAAGGAATTGTCTGCCATTTGCCTGGCTGAGCAGATGATTCAGGCGATAAATAAGCGTATTGATCCGCCCATTCACTTAGAGATAGTTTCGGCGGAGGAGTCCATAATTTCAAAGTTTTAATTAAAAGAAATTTGACTGCTGTATTATATAACATCAGTTATCTGCCTTTTCTTTGTCTGCTTCACGAGCGTATCTTTCAGACACATTATCTTCACTCATATCTTTCAGCACTTCTCGTATCAATTTTTCAATAACAGTATAAACTTCCATGTCGATATCCGGTCGTTTTGTTTTAATAGCGCTAGGAAGTCCGAGCAGTTTTGTCCGTGCGGCTGTTATTACCTGAGCCCAAACAACCCCGACGACATTCGCCGGTATCAATTCACCGCGTTTTTTCTCAATGTCGATTTGTGCAAGATCGCCCTTAAGTTTAAGTAGTCGCGTTTCTTCATCCAGTTTCGTTCCGATTGATTGCTTTTCTTTCAGATTGTTTATTTGATAAGCAATAAACCTTTGAACAGATGAAACCAGATTAAAACGACCTCTTCCGAGTTTGTCCAACTCCTTTTCGTTTACGAGCTGTTGTATTCTGCGGTCTGATATTCCGAGAATTTCAGCTAATTCAAGAGTTGAAACGGTCTGATCTTTTATCGAATTCATTCCGAAACCGAAATGACCTTTTCAGACTGGTGTCTACCTACAAACTGCGGTCGCCGCGTACCCGCAAC
>Ga0255340_1005090_pt1 | contig 12198 bp, 10 predicted proteins | sample wastewater_treat_7_FD_192417 | JGI IMG/M metagenome (GOLD analysis project Ga0255340, IMG submission 192417) | Wastewater microbial communities from Lulu Island WWTP, Vancouver, Canada - plant10 | ecosystem: Engineered > WWTP > Wastewater > Unclassified | place: Canada: Vancouver, British... | reverse complement strand
GCCACGCGTCGCTCACCGCACAGCGGGCGCGACAGCAGCGTCTGGAGGTGTGGATGATCGTCGAGGCAAATGACGTGCCGGCCTGGCGAATCGATGAATCCGTGATCGGCGGTGACCAGTAACCAGGTGTCGCTACCGCGCAGCTTGCACAACAGTTCGCCGAAAAGCGTATCGAACTGGCTCAAGGTTTGCATGGCTTGCCGGCTGTCGGTTCCGAAGTGATGGGCGACGCTGTCGAGGTCGGGAAAATACGCATAGATGTAGCGTGATCGTGCCGTCTCCAGGAGCAATTCCGCTAGCACGCCGAACATTTCCGGCAGCGAGGCGTAGGCCAGCCTGTTGGCGCCGCGCGCGTGCCAGGTGTTGAAAGCACTGTTGGCGATGCTTTGCGGCGCGACGACCCACGCGTCGCGATCCAGGGTCTGAAACAGCGTCGGATGATCGAACAGCTTGGGCGGCAATTCCGGCGGGGGGATGATCGCCGGTCCGTGGCGCGGTACGAGGGGCAGGATGGCCAGGGTTTGATCGACCTCGTGCAGGTGCATGTGCCAGCCCGTCAATGCGTGTTGCGCGGGCGCCAGACCGGTCATGAACACCGGAATGGCGCTGGCGGTGGTCGACGGGAAGACGGAGGTCATGCTGCCCAGCAGATGTCGTCGCAGGTGCGGGCTGCCGGCATGCTTGGTCAGCGTGCGCTGACCCAGTCCGTCGACCACGATCAGGACGACGTGTCTAGATTTAGCCAGTTGCGTTGCCGGTAACGCCGCCAGCGGCGGGTAGCGTTTTTCGGTGTTGCCACAGGCCGTGGCGATGCTTTGCATCAGATTGACGATGCCGCCGCCGCTGTAATCGGGTAGTACGCTCGAACGCATGGTCCAGCCATTCTACGCCAAGGGCCGTGCGGTGTTGCGGCCAAAACGGTGGGCTGGAGGAGCGATTCAATCCGCCGCGGCTTGGGAAGGTCGGGCGGCGTAGCGGCCGGGTGCGTTCTCGATTACCGTCAGGGGCGCGGCGCCAGGTTGACGGGCGTCGACCAGCAATTCGCCGTCGGCTTGTCCGCGCAGCCATTCGCGCCAGTCGGTCCACCAGGAGCCGCCGTGACGGGTTGCGTTTGCCAGGAAGGCGTCGGCCTGTTCCGGCAAGGCGTCGTTGGTCCAATAGCCGTGGCGGGCCTGGGCGGGCGGATTGACAATGCCGGCGATGTGGCCGGAACCGCCGAGAACGAAACGCACTGGGCCCCCCGGCAGGCGTGTGTTGCGGTAGCCGTTTTGCCACGGCGCGATCTGATCGTCGACGGTCGAAACAAAATAGCAAGGCACCTTGACCTTGGCGACATCGATGGCGATGCCGGCCAGTGTCAGTCCACCCGGCTGCCGCAGTTTGTCGCCGCGCCGGAAATGTTCGAGGTAGAACGCGTGCATGGCTTCCGGCAGGCGCATCGCATCGGCATGCCAGTACAGTAAATCGCTCGGGAAAGCGTCCTTGCCGAGCAGGTAGTTATCGACCACGAAGGACCAGATCAGATCCCCCGCGCGCTGTCCGCCGAACGCGTCGGCGATTTCCGGGTTCGCGCCATCGGAATGATCGAGCGTGCTGGCCAGGAAGGTTGCCGAGGCGGCGCGGTAGTCTCGCCTCGCGGCCATGTAAGCCAGCGTCGCCATCAGCAGCGGTCCGCCCAGACAATAGGCGGCGAGGTGGATTTTTCTGGCGCCGCTGGCCTGTTGCACGGCCTTGATGGCCACCAGCGCGCCATCCTTCAGATAGTCGTCGAAAGTCTTGCGCGCGAGCGTCTCGTCCGGGTTTGCCCAACTGACGATGAAGGTGGTGAATCCTTGGTCGGTGGCCCATTTGACCAGGGAATTGTCCTTGCGCAGGTCGAGAAGATAATACTTGTTGGTCCACGGCGGGACGATCAGCAGCGGTCTCTTGAACTGTTGGGCGGTGCTTGGCGCGTAGTGGATCAACTGTAGAAGTTCGTTCTCAAACACCACTTTGCCGGGCGTGCAAGCCAAATCCCGCCCGAGTCGGCATTCCGTGGCGGCGATACCGCCGAACTGGAGCCGGCCGTCGGCGGCTTCCAGGTCCTTGAGCAGATTCTTGAGTCCCTTGACCAGATTCTTGCCATTGCTGCCGACGGTTTCGCGCAGGACTTCAGGGTTGGTCAAGGCGAAATTGCTTGGCGACAGCGCGTCCAGGTAGCGTTTGGTGTACGCGCTGACCGTGGCGTGGGTCGCCGCATCGAGGCCGTCGGCTTGAGCGACGGCATCGTTCAGACGACGGGCGGTGATCAGATACGACTGTTTAAGAAAATCGAAAACGAAGTTTTCCTGCCAGGCGTGGTCACGGAAGCGCGGATCGTCGGGGTCGGAATCGACGACGGCGCGAAGAGGAATGCCCATGGTTTTGAGCATCGACTGCCGCACAAGCAGGAAATGATCGCGCATCAGGTCCATTTGCGCGCGGGCCAGCCGGAAGGGATTGGCCAGCAGGCGGGCGGAGAGATCCATGAAAGCCTTGGCGACACTCAGTTCCTCGGCCGGCACGCGCAACCCTTCCCTGGCCCGCCGCTTGATGTACCGGGTCAACAATCGCGACGCGCGTTGGGCAACTTCCGCATGGATTTCGGCGATTTCCGCACTGTCCGGTAAGACGTTCTTCATGCGATTTCTCCTGCTTGACCCAGTGCTTGCTCAAGACCGTCGCGTTGAACAAAGCGGATCGGTTCCCCGTCCGCGATCCGCTTGAGGCGACCGCCGTATTCCAGCCGGTTGAGATGGGCGATCGCTTCGCCCATGGCGAACATCGTTTGATGAGTGTCGAGCTCGCGCGGGAAAAGCGTGGCCAGCAATTCCGCGGCGCTGCGCGGGGTCGCGCAGTGCGCTTCGAGCAGCGCCAGCCGCTCCGCGTGATGGGCGTGCAGGGCCTGCACCCGCGCGGCAATGCCTTGGAAGGGCAGTCCGTGCGAGGGCAGCACCAAGGTTGTCGCCGGTAAGTCGAGATAGCGGTCGATCGAGCGCAAGTAATCGGCCAGCGAATCGGCGCGCGGCGTCACGGCGAAAACGCTGATGTTGGTCGAAATCTTCGGCAGCAGCATGTCGCCGGAAATCAGCACACCGAGCGCGGCGCAGTAAAGCGAGGCATGTTCGGGCGAGTGGCCGAAACCGACACGCACTTGCCAGCGGTGCGGGCCGATGCTCAGTTCGTCGTCGGCGAATAGGCGGCGGTAATCGGTGGGCAGCGTCGGCACGCCGCGGTTATAGGTGCCGCTACGGGCTTCGAGAGCGGCACAGCGGGCTTCATCAAGCCCGTGGGCGCGAAATTGCCGCAGCATCGGCCGATTGCCGTGGCCACCGATTTCGTTCCAGACGGCATGAGCGGTCAGGTATTCGCCTTGTGTCATCAGCACCGGCGCGCCAGTGCGTTCTTGCAGCCAGGCGGCAAGTCCGAGGTGATCGGGGTGAAAGTGGGTGACGAGGATCCGCGAGATGCGTCCGCCGACGGCCGTTGTCGCCAGACCGGCGAGTATTGTCTGCCAGCATGCCTTGACCGCGTCGAGCGAGAAGCCGGTATCGACGATCGTCCAGCCGTCGTGGTCGGCGAGCAGCCACAGATTGATATGATCGAGCGCGAAAGGCAGCGGCATGCGCAGCCAAAGAACGCCCGGTACGACCTCGACGGTTTCCGCGGCGGCGGGCGGTGTGGCGAAGGGATAAACGGGCAGCATCTGGCGGGTGCTCGCGGTGGATGGTGGATTATTGTAAAAAGCCTCGAAACCGATAAACTACACGCTCGTCGGTTGGCCTTCGACAGCCTCTGGATCGCTGCATTTTACACGCGATCCGCCACGGGCCACTCGGCGGAAACCCGCGTGCCGATAGTCGATACAAGCGTGCAAGCTCGGTCTGCTGGCGCCCGCCGAGGGGCGGTTACTGATCGCAGAGGGGTCGGTGGTCCGCCATGGTCGCACCCTGGTCGTCACCCATGCCGAAGTGTTCGCGGTCAATCACGGCAAAAAAGCGCTTGATGCGGTCATGCAGCGGACGAACATCGCCGTGTGTGAAAAAAAGAAACACGTCCGCTAGAACATCGAAGGAGTCAAGGTGATGGACTATCGCTGTCTCGGCTTCGCGCACGGGGAAACCATCGACATGCTGCGCGCCAGCGTGCGCGCTTTTGCCGCCACCGAGATCGCGCCGCGTGCCGAGGCCATCGATCGCGACAACCTTTTTCCCGCCGACCTGTGGCGCAAACTCGGTGACATGGGCTTGCTCGGAATCACCGTCGAGGAGGCGTACGGCGGCAGCGGTCTCGGCTATCTGGCACATATCATCGCCATGGAAGAGCTGTCGCGGGCATCCGCAAGCGTGGCTTTGTCCTATGGCGCGCACGCCAACCTGTGCGTGAACCAGATTCGGCGCAATGGCACGGCCGCGCAACGCGACAAGTTCCTGCCCAAACTGATTTCCGGCGAGCACGTCGGCGCGCTGGCGATGTCCGAGGCCAACGCCGGCTCGGATGTTGTCGGGATGCGGTTGCGCGCCGTGCGTCACGGTGACCACTTCCGGCTCGATGGTGGCAAGATGTGGATCACCAACGGCGGCGACGCCGATACCCTGGTGGTCTATGCCAAGACCGACAGCCATGCCGGCGCGAAAGGCATCACCGCCTTCATCGTCGAAAAAGGAATGCCGGGTTTCTCCTGCGGCGCCAAGCTCGACAAGCTCGGCATGCGCGGTTCGAACACCTATCCGCTGTTTTTCGACGATTGCCCGGTGCCGGTGGACAATGTGCTCGGCGAGATCAACGGCGGTGTGCGCGTACTGATGAGCGGTCTCGATTACGAGCGCGCCGTGCTGGCCGGTGGCCCGCTGGGCATCATGGCCGCGGCGCTGGATCTGGTGCTGCCTTACCTGCACGACCGCCGGCAGTTCGGTCAGGCGATCGGCGAGTTTCAGTTGATGCAGGGCAAGATCGCCGACATGTACACCACGTACAACGTGTGCCGCGCGCACGTGTATGCCGTCGGGCAGGCCTGCGACCGCGGCGAGACGACGCGCAAGGACGCCGCCGGCGCCATTCTTCATGCCGCCGAGAGGGCGACCTGGATGGCCGGCGAGGCAATCCAGACGCTTGGCGGCAACGGCTATATCAACGATTATCCCGCCGGTCGCCTGTGGCGCGATGCCAAGCTTTACGAAATCGGCGCCGGAACGTCCGAAATCCGCCGCATGCTGATCGGCCGCGAGCTGTTCGCCGAAACCCTTTGAATCCACAAGACATCATGAGTTGCACACTCCGCCTGCTGAACGCCGACGACACGGCCGAAATCGAACATGTCCGGCAATTTTTCCGCAACTACGCCGCCTGGCTGGGCGTGGATTTGTCGTTCCAAAATTTCGATGAAGAAATGGCCTCCTTGCCCGGGGCCTATGCGGCGCCCGAGGGGCGCTTGTTTTATGCTGAACGCGATGGCCTGCCGGCCGGTTGCGTCGGATTGCGGCCATTTTCGGATAATCTCTGCGAAATGAAACGCTTATATGTCGAGCCGCGGCAACGTGGTTTCGGCATCGGTCTCGAACTGGCGTTGGCGGTAATCAAGGCCGCCAAGGAAATCGGCTACCGCAAATTGCTGCTCGACACCCTGCCGGCGATGCGCGTCGCCGTGCGTCTGTATCGCGAGCTTGGCTTCAAGGAGACGCCGGCCTATTACCAGACGCCGATCGAAGGCACGATGTTCCTTGCTCTGGATCTGCAAAACTGGTCCGAGGAAGAAGTGGCCAACGAGAACCTGTTTCACCTCTTCGATTTCAACCGCGCCTGGTCAGGCCGCATGCAGGAGGTCGATCCGCAGTATTTTCTCCGCTTGTCGCGTTTGCAGGCGCCGGCTTATCTCTGGATCGGCTGTTCGGATTCGCGGGTGCCGGCCAACGAGATCGTCGGCCTGTTGCCGGGCGAGGTCTTCGTTCATCGCAATGTCGCCAATGTCGTTGTCCATACCGATCTCAACTGTCTGTCGGTGATTCAGTTCGCCGTCGATGTGCTCAAGGTCCGGCACGTGATGGTTGTCGGCCATTACGGTTGTGGCGGTGTCAAGGCGGCGCTCAAGCGCGATCGTGTCGGTCTGGTCGATATCTGGTTGCGGCACGTGATCGACGTGCATGAAAAGCATCTGGCGCTGGTCGACGCGTTGCCGGCGGACAAGCGCCATGATCGCCTCTGCGAATTGAACGTGCTGGAACAGGTGGCCAACGTCTGCCAGACTTTCGTCGTTCAGGACGCTTGGCGGCGCGGGCAGCCGCTGACCGTTCATGGCTGGATCTACGGCCTGAAGGATGGCCTGATGCGCGACCTCGGTTTTACCGTGCACCGCGCGGACGACTTGCTGTCGGCGTATCTCGCCGCGCTCGAGACGCTGCGTTGATGGCCACCGCCGAAACGCATGCCGCCTGAACGCGCCACGGCGTTGCCGGCGACTTACCTCAAACTGGTTGCCACGGCGCTGATCTGGGGAGCGACGTGGATCGCCGGGCGCGTTGCCGTCGGCGAGGCGTCGCCGCTGGCGGTGGCGAGCTGGCGCTTCCTGCTCGCCGCGCTGGCGCTCGGCGGGATTCTCGTGGCTCGAGAAGGTTGGCCGCGCTGGTCGTTCGGGCAGTGGCGGACCCTCGCGGCACTGGGCGCCAGCGGCATTTTTCTCTACAACATTTGTTTCCTGTATGGCATGCAACTCATCGAGGCGGGTCGCGGTGCGCTGGTGGTGGCGCTGACGCCAGCGGTGATCGCCGCCAGTGACTGGCTGTTCTTCGGCGCCGCGATGTCCACCTTGAAAGGCGTCGGCATCGCCCTGGCGATGTTTGGCTGCCTGTTGGTGGTGACCAACGGTCAGCCTGCCTTGTTGATCGACGGCCGGGTCGGCATCGGTGAATGGCTGATCGTCGGCTGCAGTCTACTGTGGGCGGTTTATACTTTCGTCGGCCGACGCGCTACCCGGTCGCTGTCGCCACTGGCGATGACTTTCGGCGCCAGTGTGACCGGCTGGTTGATGCTGACCGTCGCCGCGCTGGCGCACGGTTCGCTGTTCTCGCTGTCGGCGCTGACTTGGCAAGGCACGAGCGCCATCGTCTTTCTCGGTATCTTCGGCACCGCCATCGGCTTTACCTGGTACGCCGAGGCGGTGCGGCGCATCGGCGCGACGCGAGCCGGCGCGTTCATCAACGTGGTGCCGGTCAGCGCCGTGTTGCTCGGCGCGCTTTTGCTCGACGAGCGACTCGACGTCGCGGTGCTTGCCGGCGGCGCGCTGGTGATCGCCGGCGTCATCCTCACCAATCACGCCGGTGCGCGTCTCGCGACCGGCCTCAACAGCAAGGAGAAAACGGCATGATCTTGACTCAGGAACAGGAAATGATCCGCGATTCGCTGCGCGAGTTCGCCCAGGAGCGTCTCGCCCCTTTCGCCGGCGAGTGGGATCGGCAGCACACGTTTCCGGCCGAGGCACTGCGCGAACTCGGCGACCTGGGGGCGCTGGGCATGGTCGTTCCCGAGCAGTGGGGCGGCGCCGGCATGGACTATATGTCGCTGGTGCTGGTGCTCGAAGAAATTGCCGCTGGCGACGGCGCGACGTCGACCATCGTCAGTGTCCAGAACTCGCTGGCCTGCGGCATCACCATGAAATACGGTAGCGACGCGCAGAAGGAAACCTGGCTGAAACCGCTGGCACGTGGCGAAATGCTGGGCTGCTTCTGCCTGACCGAGCCGCATACCGGCTCCGATGCGGCGGCGATCACCACCCGTGCCGACCGTGTCAAGGGCAGCGACGGCGATTACTTCGTTCTCAACGGTGTCAAGCAGTTCATCACCACCGGCAAATACGCACAGGTGGCGATCGTTTTCGCCGTCACCGACAAGGCCGCCGGCAAGAAAGGGATTTCCTGTTTCCTGGTGCCGACCGATACGCCGGGTTATGTTGTCGCCCGCCTCGAGGAGAAAATGGGGCAGCACGCCTCCGATACCGCGCAAATTCTTTTCGAGGACTGTCGGATACCCGCTTCCTGTCTGCTCGGCAAGGAAGGCGACGGCTACCGTATCGCGTTGTCCAACCTCGAGGCCGGGCGCATCGGCATCGCCGCGCAATCGGTGGGCATGGCGCGCGCCGCCTTCGAGTGCGCGGTGCGATACGCCAAGGACCGGCAAACCTTCGGCAAGCCGATCATCGAGCATCAGGCGGTGAGTTTCCGCCTCGCCGACATGGCGACCCAGATCGATGCCGCCCGCTTGCTGGTCTGGCGGGCCGCCACGTTCAAGGATGCCGGCAAACCGTGCCTGAAAGAGGCGTCGATGGCCAAGATGTTCGCTTCCGAAGTGGCCGAGAAAGTCTGCTCCGACGCCATTCAGATTCTCGGCGGCTATGGCTACGTCAGCGATTTTCCGGTTGAACGCATCTATCGCGACGTGCGTGTCTGCCAGATTTATGAAGGCGCCAACGATATCCAGCGCCTGGTGATCGGCCGCGCCGTGGCCGGGGATTGACGGGTGAGCCGCCATCGTTTGCGCCCGGAGGTCGGCGTCGATGCGCTGAATGCCCGCGCCGCCGGTTATTTGCCCGGCTGGTTCGGCATCGAGGTCGTCGGCGTGGAGGCCGGCAGGCTCCGCGCCCGTTTGCCGATTCGCCCGGAAATGCTGGCACCGAACGGTTTCCTGCATGCCGCCGCCCTCGTCGCGCTTGCCGATACCAGCGCCGGTTACGCGACGATCGCTCATTTGCCGGACGGAGCGGAAGGCTTCACCACCGTCGAGTTGAAGACCAATTTTCTCGGCACCTTGACCGAAGGCGTTCTGCTGTGTACGGCAACGGCGGTGCACAGCGGTCGCACCACGCAGGTCTGGGACGCCGAAGTCAGCGGCGAGGACGGTGGCCGGCGGCTGGCGCTGTTCCGCTGCACGCAGATGGTGTTATGGCCGAAGGGAACCGCCATCGCCGGCGCCTAGCGGCGCGTGCTGGGTGGCCCGGATCTTCGCGGACCACCCGGCGCGGTCAAATCAACGCGTCACGAAGGTCGGCTTGTAACCCAGCGCCAGACGAATCCGCTCGGCGACCCTTTCGGCGTCGGCGCGATTACCGTACGGGCCGAGATGCACGCGGTGCATGCCGCCACCGGCGGTGACCTGAATGCCCTCGTTGAGCCAGTCCAGTTCCCGGGTCAGGTGCGAGCGCAGGCTTTCGGCGTTGTCGACGCTGGCGAACGCTCCGAGTTGGAGGAACAGGCCGCGCGCGCCGCTCGGCGCCGCGGCTTGGACGCTTTCCGGCGGGAGCGGCCGCTCCGGCGCCGGTTTGATCGTCGCCGGCTTCGGGCTTTCGTCGCGCTCGGCCTTGGCGGGCGGGAGACTTGCCGGGCGCGGTGGCGGCATCACCTGCGCGTAGCTGGCCGTGGTCACGCCGTCAGGAACAATCGATTCGACCTGAACCAGCGTGCTGCCGTTATCGACGTACCCTAGCCGGTGGGCGGCCGCGTAGGACAGGTCGATGACGCGGTCGGCGTGGAAAGGGCCGCGATCGGTCACGCGCACGACGACCGACCGGCCATTGCCGACATTGGTTACCCGAGCGTAGGAGGGAATGGCCAGCGTCGGGTGGGCGGCGGTCATCGCGAACATGTCGTAGGTTTCGCCGATGGAGGTTTTCTGGCCGTGGAATTTCTTGCCATACCAGCTTGCCACGCCACGTTCCTGGTATGGCTTGAGGCTGGTATGCGGTTCGTAAGCCTTTCCGAGCACCACGTAGGGCCGATTGGCGAACCGATGCAGGGGTTCAAGCCGCGGTTGCGCGTCTGGAATGTCGTCGAGGTTCTCGGGCACCTCGTCCCCCGGTCCGTCGTCCTTGTAGTACGCGCCACCGCGTTTTTGCACCACGTTCGCTCTCTTGACCATTTTGACGGTGGGTTTGCCCTGTTCTGCCGTTCGCGGTCCCTCCACCGGCCGTGCCGGTTGCTCTCCGCAGGCCGTGAGTACGAGTGGCAACAGTAGCAAGTGGAACAGCGGTATGGTATCGAGGTGTTTCATTTGCGGACCAACATGCGGTGGGTCTGGATGCTCATCAGGATGCCGATGCCGATCGATAGCGTGACCAATGCCGTGCCGCCGTAGCTGACGAAGGGCAAGGGCACGCCGACCACCGGCAGGATGCCGCTGACCATTCCCATATTGACGAATACGTAGGTAAACAGGCTGAGGGTGATCGAACCGGCCATCAAGCGCGCGAAAAGCGTTGACGCGTTGGCGGCAATCATCAGCCCGCGCCCGATCAGCAAAAAATAGAGGCACACCAGGAAGGCGTTGCCGAGCAGGCCCTGTTCCTCCGAAAAAACGGCGAAGATGAAGTCGGTGTGCCGTTCCGGAATGAATTCGAGGTGGGTTTGCGTACCGTCCAACCAGCCCTTGCCGAAACTGCCACCGGAGCCCATGGCGATCGTCGACTGAATGATGTGATAACCGGCGCCGAGGGGGTCGCTGGTCGGGTCGATCAAGGTCAGGATACGCTTGCGCTGGTAGTCGTGCAGCATGGTCCAGACAAAGGGCGCCGCGACGCCGCCTGCCGTGGCGAGACCGACGATCACTTGCCATGGCAGGCCGGCAAAGAAGATGACGTAAAAACCGGCGGCACCGACCAGGATCGCCGTGCCAAGATCCGGTTGTTTGGCGATCAGCGCGAAAGGCAGCAGCAGTAGCAGGCAGGCGATGACGTAATGGCGGAATTTGAGCAGCGCCTCATGCTGGTGGAAATACCAGGCCAGCATCAGCGGCGCGGCGATTTTTAATAGCTCCGAGGGCTGGATACGGGTAAAACCGAGCGACAGCCAGCGCGTGGCGCCCTTGACCCGTATCCCGAAAGCGAAGACCAGCAGCAGCAGGATCACCCCGACAACGTAGAGTGGCAATCCGAAGCGCATCAGTTTCTGTGGTGGCAACTGCGCCACCGTCCACATCGTGCCCAGGCCGATCAGCATGTTCATGCTCTGCGCCAGCAGCCGGTTGTTGGTGTCGTAGGTGGCGCTATAGACCGTGGCCAGGCCGGTGGCCATGATCGCCAGCACGATCAGCAGCAACGGCAAGTCGATATGCGCGACCAGTCGCCAGCGCAGACGACGCATGAAGTCTTGCAGCATCAGTCAGTCATCCTCGGTATCGTCTTCCTGAGCGACTCCCTTGGGCAATTTGCCAAGCAGATAGTAGTCGAAAACCATGCGCGCGATCGGTGCCGCCGATTGCGCGCCGAAACCGCCGTTTTCGACCAGAACGGCCAGCGCGATCGTCGGTTTGTCCGCCGGCGCGAAGGCGACGAACAGGGCGTGGTCGCGCAATTCCTTTTTCAGGCGCGTGGCTTTGTAGTCGCCGCCCTTGAGGCTGAAAACCTGCGCGGTGCCGGTTTTCCCGCCGGAGACATACCCGGCGCCGGCGAAAGCCTTGGCGGCGGTGCCGCTGGTGTTGACGCCGATCATTGCCCGTTTGATCACGTCGATATTCTGTTGCTTCCAGTGCAGCAGGCGCAGCGGCTCCGGCTCGATCATTGTTTTTTCGCCGGTGCGGCTGTCGGTGATGTATTTGACGAGGTGTGGGCGAAACATCACGCCGTTGTTGGCCACCGTGGCCATTGCTTGCGCCAGTTGTATCGGCGTGTAGGCGTTGTACCCTTGGCCGATGCCAATGGAAATGGTTTCGCCGGCGAACCATTTCTGCTGCTCCGGACGCTTGAAGCGGCGCATCTTCCATTCCGGCGACGGCAGAACGCCCTCCGATTCGCCTTCGATATCGACGCCGGTTTTTTGCCCGAATCCCAGTTGCCCCATGAATCGAGCGATGGCGTCGATTCCCATGTCATTGGCGAGCATGTAATAGTAGGTGTCGCACGAATGAACAATCGATTTGTACATGTCGACGCTGCCGTGGCCGCCTTTTTTGTCGTCACGGAACTGATGACCGCCAAAGTTGAAAAAGCCGGGGTCGGAAATGGCCTGTCCCGGCGTGCGTTTGCCGGTTTCGAGCGCCGCCAGGGCCATGAACGGTTTAAAGGTCGATCCCGGCGGGTAGGCACCGTTCAGCGCCCGGTTCAGCAGCGGTTTTTCGGGCGAGTTGTTGAGCAGATCCCAATCGTCGCTGCGGATGCCGTCGACGAACAGATTCGGATCGAAGGTGGGATTGGAAACCAGC
>Ga0255340_1005089_pt1 | contig 12198 bp, 11 predicted proteins | sample wastewater_treat_7_FD_192417 | JGI IMG/M metagenome (GOLD analysis project Ga0255340, IMG submission 192417) | Wastewater microbial communities from Lulu Island WWTP, Vancouver, Canada - plant10 | ecosystem: Engineered > WWTP > Wastewater > Unclassified | place: Canada: Vancouver, British... | reverse complement strand
TGCTGACCAAAACTTATGGCATATTGGGGCATAAAACTTATTATCCAGCCCATATTATTACCTTCTACCATCTGTTTTACGTAGGAATGTTGCTGCTGGCTGCCCGCTATTGGCGGCACCCGCCTTATGCTATCTGGCGCGCGGTTTTTATCATCTTAGGGTATAGCTTGGTAGTTTTTGTGACCAATTACAACAGCGAGCTGACTAATGGTTTCAAGCACTTCGTTCTGCAAGGCCGCTACCTTTTCCCCATTATTGGGCTGGTTTATGGATTGGTCGGATATACGCAGAGCCAAATCAAAAACCGAACCGTGCAATTGGTGGTGCTCGCGCTAACCTTAATTTTGTTCTTTGTGGGTGGACCGATTAAATTCCTGACGCGTTATGAAGGCGTGTTTTCCACCTGGTTCCTTCCGCGTTAGAACCAAATCAGTATTATTCTTGAATATCGTCTGCTGAATCATCAATCTGCGGCGTTTGCTCCGAAGATGTGCTAGTTGGGCTCTTCTTGCGGGCTGAATGGAATGCCAAATATCCGCCGCCCCCCAGGATAATGACCACAGGGATCAGCAAGAGGGGATTGAAGCCCGCGCCAAGCCCAAGCAGGGTCGGCTTGGGGGTGGCAGTGCTGGTAGGGCTGGGCAGCAGCGTGGGGGTAGGTGTGCTCGTCAAAGTCGGACTGGGAATTGTCGTTGGGGTGACTGGCGTGGGTGTGGGTGTGATGGTGGCCACCCCAATCTGTTAGGGATTGGTGCCAAGCTGAGTCAAGATAGCGTATCGGTTATTATAGGCGTGAGTAAGAGCAATAGGGCCACTGTTTACGTAGAACTGAGGGTGAGCGTGAGGTTATGTCGGTCGCTAAGGCCAAGTGATATCAACAAGAGTTGAGAAAAGAAGACGTGAGCTGTCAGGCTTTTAGCCTGAATTTTTATAATTCTTAGCCTTTATCCTGTATCTATAAACACTAATAATTCGTTGCTATAATTGGTCATTAGCGAATATAAATAGGAAACCATTATGAAGACAATCAACATAGCACTGCTTGGATTTGGGAATGTCGGTAAGGCTTTTGCCCGCTTGCTGATTGCAAAAAGACAGGAGTTAAAAGAACATTTTGGATTTAACGCGCGCATCACGGCAATCGCAACCGGAAGCCATGGGGTTTGCCTTAACCCAAACGGAATCGATGAGCAAAACTTACTCAACCTTTTGGCCAGCAAAGACCCGTTAGACTTGTCTGTTTTGGATAGGATGGCCTTTCATGGGGATATGTTCGATTTCATTCGGCAAGCTCCCGCCCATGTATTAGTCGAAACGACTCCTGTAAATCCGCGCTCCGGCTTACCTGCGCTGGACTATCTGCGGGCTGCAGCAAAACGAGGACTTCACCTCATCACTGCCAACAAAGGTCCTGTGGTCTACGGTTTTCGAGAACTGACCGAGCTAACCAAGGAACATGGGCGCCTCTTTCGGTTTGAATCCACTGTAATGGACGGTGCTCCAATTTTCTCGCTTTTCCGGGGTCCGCTCGCAGGGGCGAAGCTGCATGGCTTTTATGGGATTCTCAATTCCTGCACTAATCTGCTCCTCGACCGCATGCGGGGGGGTGAAACTCTCGAGCAGGCAATTGCCTATGGCGCTTCGATTGGCATCACTGAGACTGACCCCAGTAACGATGTTGATGGATGGGACGCTGCTATCAAAGTGGCTGTCCTTTCGAACGTTTTAATGGGTCAAAACATGACTCCGATGGATGTAAAACCGATTGGTATCTGCGGGGTCACACCCGAAATGATTGCATCGGCGGAATCCCAAGGAAAGCGTTGGAAGCTAGTCTGCCAGGGAGGCTGGCAGGATGGGCACTATCAGGTTAGCGTAAAGCCGGAAATGGTGGGACCAAGCTCCCCGCTCTATACTGTTGATGGAACCTCTTCTTATGTGAACTTTGCACTGGACGTGCTCCCAGGATTGGGCATTTTAGAGACAGATCCCAGCCCTAAAACAACCGCATTCGGGCTTCTGGCGGATCTAATCGACATTGTAAAGAATGAGACCAGATGAGCAATGTCTACCTAGGGCTTGGAACCAATCTGGGCGACCGTAAACAAAACATTAGCAAAGCCATTGAAGCAATCTCGCTGAAAATGAGTATCTCTAAGCAATCTTCACTCTACGAAACAACAGCTTGGGGGTACACAAACCAACCCGACTTTCTCAACCAGGTGATTCAGGTCGAAACTAACATGAGCCCGCTCCGCTTATTGAATTTCCTCAAGAAAACTGAGGTAAAGCTTGGACGAGTCGAAAACTTTCGCTATGGACCCCGCCTGATCGACATCGACATCCTTTTTTACGATGATTTGATAAAAACTACAAGTCGCCTACAAATCCCTCACCCAAGGATACCAGAAAGGGCTTTTGTTTTAGTGCCTCTGAATGAGATCGCGCCCGGATATGTTCACCCAGTTTTGAAGAAAACGATAGCAGAACTGTTGACAAAGCTTCCGAATAAGACTGGAGTATGGCTATGCGAGTAGCGCTGGCTTTTTTGGCGGTCTGTCTGCCTGGTTTGGCTTGGTGGCTTTGGCTGGGAGACCATAAACTAGATGGTGGCGAGGCTCTGGGGCGAATATTTGCGGTTAGTGCTAGTGTCATAACTCTCGGAGCCTTGGCCTTTTATACGGTCAGGCTCAAAATTACCCCCCTGGCAATCGGATTATTGCTAAGCTTATTCATTGGGCTGGTATTGACCGGCTTAATCCACAGTTGGAAAACCGCATTCAACGAGACTTGGTTAATCGCCTTGGTTATGCTGGCTATTTTTACAATCTGGCGAATTTGGCAAGCACGGGAATTGGTCTTCCCCAATTGGGTCGACTCTCAACACCATGTCCTGATCATCCGCAAGATCATAGAAAATGGCGGGTTGCCTAGCACGCTTGAACCTTATCTGCCTGGACCTTTTTACTATCACTTTGCATTCCATGCGGTTACTGCGTTTTTCTCAGCATTGAGCGGTTTAGCTCCGGAACGGGCTGTCCTGGTTTTGGGGCAAGTGATAAATGCCTGCGTTGGAATCTCAGTTTATGCTCTGGCGAAGGCTATAGGCAAAGACTGGCGGATTGGGGCGATGGCAGCGTTTTTTGTCACCTTCGCGACCAAAATGCCTGGTTACTACCTGACTTGGGGCCGCTATACTCTCCTAATGGGGGTAATGATATTACCGGTCGCAATGGCAGAGGTAATGCAGGTGAAGGAAAATCACGAACATTGGTGGCAATTGACAGGATTGACCCTCCTAACCGCTGGCACCTTGCTCAGCCATTACTTTACGGCATTTTTATTGGCGCTCTTCCTGATTATCCTTGCGATACTCTTGTTCATTCGCAGCTTGATGGCCAAGCGTTTTTGCTGGAAGGAGCTTATCTGGCTGGCTGGTCCACCTTTGGCTGGGCTAGTACTCGTTTCTCGATGGTATTGGCGCGTGTTCCGCTATTCACTCGGAGTCTTCCACCCAGCTGTCTCGCTTTCAGCCGGAGCGGCTGGGGACGTTAACCAATGGCATTACTATTGGACGCTGGTGGGACCTTATAGCGGGTATGTTGTCCTGGCATTAGCGCTTATCGGCGCACTGGCAGGTCTATTTCATACGAAAACGCGTGGGCTCGCCGTGTGGGGCTTGCTTGTGGCTTTTTTAGCGCTGCCGTTGGGGCTGAGTGTGGCTCCTTTTCGCAGTGACCACTTTGCGCTGGTGCTGTTTTTACCGGCGTGCTGCTTTGCCGCATTGGGCTTGGAGTGGGCAAGCGGTCTGTTCCAGCAGTTTTGGCAGCCAGCTGCACTTTCAGCTAGCATGACGGCTCTCGTGGCTTTTATGCTCATCTTTGGCGCTCAAGCCAACTGGAACGCGGTCAATCCAGACACTATCTTAGCAGATCAGGCAGATCTGGCAGCTTTGGAATGGATAGACGCTCATACGCCTCCGGATGCGCGTTTTTTTATCAACACCACGCCGTGGGGCTATGAGCTTTACCGCGGGGTGGATGGTGGAGGATGGATTTTGCCAACAACGGGGCGATGGAGCCTGGCACCAACCATCTTTTACACCTTTTCGGCAGGCCAGGAGTCAATTGAGAACTGGACAGATTGGGCGAGTCGTGCCAGTAAGCTTATAACTTGTGGAACGGATTTTTGGGAGTTAGTAGAAGAAGCTGATTTAAGTTATATTTACATTCGCCAGGGACCAACTGGACTCCAAGCCCAGAACCTGACTGCTTGTGAAGGCTTGCGAAAGTTATACGAAAATGAAGGCGTTTCTATCTGGTTGATTGATGGTTATAATCCTGAAGAATCACTTGACAGCAATGAAGGATAAAAATGTACTGGATTATTGTTAAAACATTATCCACAATCCTAGCTTTACTTCTATTACCTGGTTGGGCAATCCTAGCAGGTACGGGTTATTGGCGCAAATGGAATCCACTCCAACGTTGGTTTCTTGCGCCCATTTTTGGTATTGTTTTTTGGCCAATCATCTATTACTCAACCCGAACTCTGATCCCTATGGTTCGTATCGGAACCAATAAATTGATTCTCATTCTGGCTGTCTGCGCAATAGTTATCCTTGTTAGTCTTCGAAAAAACTGGAAAGAACAATTCGAGCTTGGCGAGAAGGCGGGAACGGTTATTGTTGTCCTACTAGTTACATTGTTATCCCGATTAATCTTGGCATATAAATTTCCCTACTTAGCTGGCGATGACTCCCTTCATCACAGCCTTATCACCAATTTGGTGGCAACCACAGGGAAATTGCCATACAATTTATTACCATATGATTCAGCTAATCTCAACCACTATCATCTTGGATTATATGCACTAACTGGCCCCCTTCAATTATTGGCTGGTATTACAGCACCTCAGGCCCTTTTGTGGTTTTCTCAGTTTTTAAACGGTCTGTGCGGACTAGGGATTTTTCTCTTGCTAGACCGCAAGGTTACCCGTGATGCGGGAATTGTCGGGATGCTCAGCGTTGGCTTGTTCTCCATTTTCCCATCTTGGTTCATCAATTGGGGGCGCTTTACACAACTTGCCGCTCAGACAGTTTTACTGCCAGCGGCATTGATTGCATGGGAGACCATCTCGAACCATAACAGTCAACGGATAATTCTAAAAAAGCAAGACTGGATCGAATTGTTATTGGCTGGTTTGCTTTTTGCGGGAGTTTGCTTTCTCCACTTCAGGGTAGCTGTTTTCTTGCTTGGCTTGATCTTGATTTTTTGTGCTAGTGAGCTGATCAAGCCTGAGAATGGAAGACGTCATATAAAAGGATTAGCAACGCGGGTCATATTACTTGGATTAATTATCTTAATTATTATATTACCCACATTAATTTCAGGACTTCAATCTTATCTTGTACAGCGGGATCCGCAATCATTAACGAGTGCACTAACAACAAATCCCTTGTCGGAACAAAGTTATTACACAAAAGGAGACAAGGATACGTGGAAGTTAACTTGGAAGTCAATCCCATTTCTTGCCATAGGTGGGTTAGGAATGCTGGCGGGATTATTTTCCCAGAAAAACCGACAACTCAGTTTAACCATGCTTTTCTGGACCATAGTTATGATCTCTTTTTCACAGCTATATAGGTTGAATAATCCACTGCTTGCTTTTGTAAATATCACAGCCGTTTTACTAGCCCTCTATTTACCATTTGGAATTGGTGTAGGAATTTTGTGGAATGAGCTTTTCGAGAAAACAAATCAAAGAATTTTCGAACGGATGCGCCCACTGGCAATAGGGACGATCGTACTAGCTTCCTTTTTCGCGTTTTATATGCGAACTAACGACTTCCAGGAAATTCGAGCATTTATGACCCCAATAGATGAGATTGCAATGGAATGGGTGAAAAAAAATACGGACCCAGACGCTGTCTTTGGGGTTAACACAGCTTTTCTTAATCCAGCGATTCCATATGGAACAGATGCTGGCTATTGGCTCCCGGTTTATGCAGAACGACAGACCACAGCTATGACCTTGCTAGCTTCTCTGTCCGATGATTATATTTTTTATCTGGAACGCTCAAGAGGGATGACGGATTTATATAAAACGAGTACTATTGACACCTTGTGTGCTTATGGAGTTGATTACCTTTATTCTGGTGTTAAGGAACCACTAGGATCGCAAGACTTCGTTATGATCCAGGGCTTCGAAGAAATTAATAATGTACATAAAATCTATGATAAAGATGGCGTTCAGATTTATAAAATTTGTGGGGATTAAGAGATTTGAGACCGAGATAAAAGATGAAAGTATGTATAGCCACAACAAATTTCCCAAGATGGAGAGGGGATTTTAGAGTACCTTTTATATATGAGGCTGCCCGGGGAATTAGCAGGCATGGACTCCAGGTAAGGGTATTGACTATGCATACTCCGGGAGCTAGCACTCATGAATTCTTTGGTGATATTGAAGTTTTCAGAGCCAAGTACTTGCCTGAAAACATGGAAGTGCTCCAGAAAGATGCGTCTGGGATTCCTGAAGCCTGGCGGAGAGGTCTTCTACCCAAACTGGCAACAATTCCATTTTTGATTAGCTTTACGAATCTGATTGGGAAACATGCCAAGGGATTTGACATAATCCATTGTAATTGGAGTTTATCTGGATTAGCAGCCTATCTTTCTATGTTCAGGCATAAAGCTCCTTATGTGATCACTGTGCAAGGCAGCGATATTTTTAAGACAATCCATATACCGGTTGTAAGTAAATTCATTGGTGTCGCACTCAGGAAAGCAGAGCATATCATTGCACTTTCTGAAGATCTAAAATCTGCCACCTCACAGTTTGGAGTCCCCCCTGAAAAAATAACCGTGATTCCCAATGGGGTCAATATCGATCAATTTCCAATGGGGGAGAGATCAACAAGAAAAACACAGATATTATTTGTTGGCTCTTTGATCGAGCGTAAAGGTGTAAACTATTTGATAGAAGCTATGGGGATTGTTACGGAAAAACATCCTGACTATAGGCTAATTTTAGTTGGTGAGGGTAGAGATCGTAACAATTTTGAAAAATTGGTGACCAGATTAGGGCTTGAAGAAACAATAGTTTTCATAGGAACTCAATCCCAACAGATGGTTAGTGAATTATTGCGAGAATCGCGCTTATTAGTATTACCCTCAATTGAAGAAGGTCAAGGTGTAGTTCTGGTCGAAGCGATGGCGAGTGGCACCCCATGCGTGGGAAGCCGTGTGGGAGGTATTCCTGATGTGATTACGCCGGATGTAGGGCAGCTGGTGGAACCCAGGGATGTCCAGGGGTTAGCAGAAGCTATCAATAGGTATATCGAAGATGATGTCTTGTGGATAAATGCCAGTCAAAAAGCACGTGAACACGTTGAAAGAGAATATGATTGGTTTACCCTATCGGAGAGAATGATCGCGGTCTATCATCAAGTGCTCAATAAGGAAAAACGATGAGAGAGTATCAAAAGAATTTTATTACTTTGTATGAGCATCTACGTATACCAGAGAAAAAGAAGTATAAACAGGGGAAAGTAAAATACATTCTTCAAAGGCTCTCATCCCACAACAAACAAGGCATGTGCTTGGATATCGGTTGTTCCGATGGGGAAATAACATTGAGTTTGAGTGACGAATTTGATTGGATTATTGGTAGTGACATTGACATTAGAGCATTAAAAATGATAAACAAAGCTTCACATGAGAATATCAGTTTTTTTTCGGGGGATGCGATGTCACTGCCCTTTGAGGACCATTCATTCGATGCGATTGTTTGCTCTCAGACATATGAGCATGTACCTTCTTCCGATAAATTATTCGAAGAAATAGATAGAGTGATCAAAGAGGAGGGGATGATCTTTTTTAGTGGTCCCAATAAGTTATTTCCAATCGAACCTCACTATTTACTTCCTTTCTTGCATTGGTTCAGTCAAAAATCAGCTGACAGGTATTTACGATTAACCAGAATGGGTGACCATTATTATGAACGATCAGAAACCTATTGGAAACTAAAAAAAACTTTTAATGGTTATGAAATTATAGATGTAATAAAGTTTGTTTTCGAGTATTATGGGCAACACTCACCAAAAAAAATCTCTCGTATTGTTAATAATATTGCATCAAAAATGCCTGTTTTTCTTTTACGATTAATTGCCCCATTTATGGTGAATATCAACTGGATCTTGATAAAAAAGGTAGCTGGTTCTAATGACACACATAGAATCAAATTCGCCTCGTAGAGCTATTCGAGAGGAGATACAAACATTTTTAACTCAAAAAGGGGAAGATTGGTGGAAGTATTTCTCTGCTTCAATACTTACCCATTGGAGAATCATGTTCGAAGATTTCGTTCCACGCTACTTGCACGGTCGCGTATTGGATGACGGATGCGGTAATACACCATATTTGGAAGTAATTAGACAATATTCTGAGCAATTAGTACTATTGGATCATAATATTTCCTACCCAGAATTAAATGTATGCTCTGATGTCAGAAAGCTTCCTTTCTCGAACGATAGCTTCGATTGCGTCTTGAGTTTCCAGGTACTGGAACATGTCGCAAATCCTTTTGAAGCCATGCAAGAAATCGGTCGAATATTAAAACCTGGGGGAGTCTTATTGCTTTCAGTACCGCACCTAAGCCGGTTGCACGAGCTCCCGCATGATTATTTCCGATATACTGAAAACGGGTTATTAGAATTAGCTAAAAGCGCAAATCTCGAAGTGCTTGAAATTAAACCAACAGGTGGTTTAATTGTATTCCTCGGTCATCAGATTTCGATGGTTTTTATGACCAGTCTATGGCAGGTAAAATTTCTCAGACCACTTCTATTAGCTATTAATAAATATTTCTTAACCAAATTTCTGGTTGCAATCGATAAATTTGCCGGCTTTCCATTCCTCTTTCCACAAGGTTACGCGATGGTCGCAAAAAAACAATGAACTGGCAAAAGATTAAAACTTATGCCCGAATTCTTGGGAGCATAATAGGCATCGGCATTTTTACCTACTTAGTTATTAAAACTGTAAAAGACATCACGGCAATATCAGCTCCTATTGTCTTTAATGGTTCTTTTTTGGTATCAGCTCTTCTTGTTACATTGATGATTTATTTGATGCAAATGGTCAACTATGAATGGATGATTACAACACAGAGAAGTGATTCCAAGCTAAAAGATATTATGGTAGGTTATGCATTTTCATTATTGCATAAATATATTCCAGGTTATATTTGGGGATACTTTTCTCGAGCAGACTGGTATGAAAGAAAGGCTTCGATATCTGCAACACATTCTTGGATGGCATCTATATTAGAAGTTCTTACAACAATAACCACAAGTTTGTCTATTTGGATCACCTTCAACCTTGTTGGGAAGGGACTCAATTTAACTATAGCCCTAATGGTAATGTTGGTCCCTATTATCCTTTTATACCCATTGAACTTATTAATATCTTTTTCACAAAAAATCAAAAGAGCAGATCCATACCTCAAGAATATCAGACTTATCCCATTATCAAAATGGGCATTAATAATAGTAAACTCGTATTGTCAGTGGATATTATTTGGTTTCGGATTGTGGATGATTTGCCAGGTCTATTCTTTAAAAATCGGATTAAGTATCACGGATCTGACGGGTTTTGTTTATTCTTTTGCCAGAGCATGGGTAAGCGGATTTTTAACCATATTTGTACCCAATGGAATTGGTGTCCGGGAAGTCGTTTTGACAAAATTGTTGATTGAGGTGAATTATATCGGTCCTACGATGGCAATTCTGCTTTCCACATCTTATCGTCTGTTAATGATGGTGGCGGAGTTTATTTGGGGACTACTCGCCGTATTCTTGAACAGTAGGATCTCTCTTCACAAATAAACCGAAAGTACTATTGATTTTGAATCGTTTCATAATTATGATATAGAAAATTTGCCGGAGGATAACATGAAAAAATATTTTCGTATTTTAGCTGTAGTGTTTATTGTCGTGGCATTAGCAATTACACCTTTTGAAAAAATCAACACTATGGTATTTGCCGCAGCTACCAGTAAAACATTAGCAACAAATTATACTCTTGTCAATCTTGGTGATGCAGAAGCTGCAGTTGTAGCCCAATATATTACCCCAACAGGTACAGAATGGGGCTCTTCTATCTTTAAGAACTTCACGATCCCCGTTGGTGGAAATCAGATAGTCCGTCAGTATGATGACACCGGTTTGACCCCCGGAATGGGTTCAGTAGTTCTTTCTTCAAATCAACCATTGGGTGCCATGGTTCAGGAAGTTACTCGTTCGGGCGTTCCTACTATGGGGGCTTATTCTGGTGTCTCAGTTTCCAGTGCAACCTGGTATGTTCCTCTTGCTGCCCGTCAAGCTAATTCTGCTACTGGTAAGGTGAATTCTCAGATTATTGTTCAGAATACAGGCACAGCCGATGTCGACTTCACCGTAGAATATTTCAGTCTTTCTACAGGTACTAGTGCCTTTTCCAAGAATTACACTGATTTAGCAGTTGGGGCTTCTCTACTTATCGACCTAGATGTTGAATCTGGCTTGACTCCACCTTGGTGGGGTTCGGTAGTAGTCTCTACTACAAGTGGTTCACTTGGCGTGATATCAAATATGTTCTTCGGCCCCGACAGCCTTAATGCCTTCAATGCATTCGCAGCTGAGGAGGTCACCTCAGTGTGGAGAGTTCCTCTGTTGTATGTCCGTCTGCCAAATACCCTGACAACTTCATTAACTGTCCAAAATCTGAGCGGCTCAACATTACCCGCAGGTGATATTCAACTCGCATGTATAAAAAATCCAGCTGCTTCTGGCTCTGACTTTACAATTGTGAGTACCAGCGAAGTATTGAATAAGAGTTCATATACATTCAATACATTTACAGATACGACTAATTTCCCAACTCCAAACTGGTATGGAAGTTGTGAAGTAAAATCCCTTTCAGGTAAAAACATAGCAGTGCTGGTCCAGGATCGCTATACAAAAAATGCTGAACAATCTATGTATGGTGCAGTTCCTGGCAACCTGACCAGCCAGAATGTTTCTGTACCATTGGTTGCAAAAAGACTGCCCAATGGTTTTGCCAATACTGTAACAATTCAAAATCTTGGCGCTACCGAAGCGACACTGACCATCACTTACGTCCCCACCGACGGTGGCTCACCTATTGTTCGAACAGGAATTTCCGTTCCGGCTGGTGCTAGTTACATTCGTAACTTCCGTTTACCTGCAACTGAAGCCCCTGACATGCCCGATGGATGGGTCGGTTCGATGGTTATTGAATCTACTAATCCGATAGCTGCTTTTGTTCAAAACACTTATCTTACTGCCTATGGTGACCGTCTTATGGCTTACCTTGGCTTTAATCACTAAAATTACTCTACGGTAAAAAAATTAATAGCCCTCATAAATCGTGAGGGCTATTATAATTAAACTATGGCAAACAAAAAGAGATCAATTCTAATCATCCTTATTGTGCTACTTCTGGTTTCTGCTTGTAGTTCGGAAGTAACAAACTCAATCCCTACCCGTCCTGTGAATCTTTTGGAGACCAGCGAACCAAAAGAGGAACTATTTGAAGATTTCCAAGTTACTGGGGATACATCAAGTATGTATCCCAGCGAAAATGCCCAAATCGCAACCGTTTATCCCGCTTGGGATCGTCCTAAAGTGAAGATTGAGGATTTGAAGCCTCCTGTGGATGCGCACAAGCCCTCAGATGGAAAAGCCTCAATATCTGGATTATTGTATGCTTTTGATATCTCAGTACCACTGGCTGATATCGAATTCATATTCGTGCCAGCTGTAATCGTTGAAGGCACACCAATTGTTCCTCCAATCATCACTAATGGGGATCCTGCAAATGGAGATATCATTGGGAAAACAGACGCAAATGGCGCTTTTTATCTTGATAATATTCCGCCGGGGTTATATTACCTCTTAATCAATTATCCTGACCACAGTGTAATAGCTGTTGAATCAGAAAATACCAGTCATAATAGACTGTTTAAATTTGAGGCTAATAAGTCTTATCCATTAGGTGTGATTAAAATTCTCGGCTGATTAATCACGGGTCAGCGTGAGCAGCATCATTGAATAAAATGCATGGAAACAAAAAGAGAACGGTTAGGATTCTCTGTGATTGTTTCTTCTATCCAAGGCATTTAGTCTGTTGTTGA
>Ga0255340_1005085_pt1 | contig 12203 bp, 12 predicted proteins | sample wastewater_treat_7_FD_192417 | JGI IMG/M metagenome (GOLD analysis project Ga0255340, IMG submission 192417) | Wastewater microbial communities from Lulu Island WWTP, Vancouver, Canada - plant10 | ecosystem: Engineered > WWTP > Wastewater > Unclassified | place: Canada: Vancouver, British... | reverse complement strand
GACGATCTTCTCTATCTCACTCTCCGAGACCAGGTTGAAATCATGGGTGGCGCAGCCGTGGGCAACCAGCGTCTCCTCCGGAAACGAGTCGTGCAGGTTCCGGGGGAGGTTTCCGCCGCCGACATCGCCCATCGGCCCGGGGTGGACGTTCGGGACGGTAAAGAGGGCATCCTCTCCAACACCGCGGGAGAAGAAGAGCGAGACCTGCGGGACGTAGACCTCCTCACCGATCTCGCGGAAGAAGTCCTCCATCCTCTTTGAGCCGTCTGTGAGGTGCGCAATGAAGGTATTGAGGAAGTTTAACCCGCTGACATGGAACCCCCGTTTCAACGGCCGCTCGATCAACCAGATCAGAACGATGGCAACCAGCCCAAAGACCACCTGGAGCAGCAGGGCGTAGGGAACGAACCCCGGTGTAAATAACCATGCCCCCACCGCTATGCCAGCAGCACCCTGGATTAATGCGGGAAGAGCCATCCGGCTCTGCCGGTAATCAGCCACGGCAACAAGGACGAGCAGCCGGATTGAGAATGTCAGCCCGAGCGCCATCGCATACAGTGTGGGAAAGAGCGAGGGGCCGGCAACCAGCGTCGGTGAGAGGCTCACGATCACCCCAAGAACCGTGCAGGCAAGTGCCAGAAGAGCCGACCGGTTCCAGGTGATCTGCCTGCCGGAGACCCGCACCAGCGGCGGTGTCAGCAGGAATGCAACCAGCGCTGGAATCGTGAAACCCATGGTACCGACAGGAAAAAACCCGCTGCCAGCCCGGTAGGCCGCCCCATCGATGAGGAGCCCGAGCACCACGGTGATGGCAAGCGACCGCGGCCAGGAAGGAGCTGAGAAGAGGTAGCGGGTGAGCCCCTCAAACCGCACGTACTGGCTGGACTCCATCAGGATGCACCACCGGGTGCCGCTCCCGGAGCAGAGTTAAAAGCAGACAGCCTTGTCTCGGCAACCTGCAGAGCGTTCCCCATATCTCAGACAAAAATCTCTCCCGGTTCGCCAAAGACCTTCCGGTAGCGTGCAAGCATCCGGTCCCGGTCCGGAAGGTTTGTCTGGGTGCCCGGCCGCTCAACGACAAAGGACGCAACCACCGCGCCCACCCGGCAGCAGTCGAGCGGGGCGGCGCCCCTCCTGAACGCCGTGAGGAAACCTGCACGGTAACCGTCACCGGCACCGGTCGGGTCAACAGCCTCCACACGGACGGCCGGGACGTGATACTCCTCGCCGTCCATGCAGAGGATGCTTCCCTCAGCCCCACGGGTTATGACCGTCATCGGGACAGACGCAATAAGATCATCGCGTTCCAGCCCCAGCATACCGCACATCCGGTCCATCTCGTGGTTGTTCGAGAAGAGGATATCTATGTCTGCAAGGATGATCCCAAGCTGTTCCGGCGTGTAGCGGAGTAGATCCTGCCCCGGGTCGAAAGAGGCAAACCTGCTCTTCTGCGCCACCCGAACGTTAAAGTCCGGGTCAGCGGTTGCCATGTGGACAAAATCGAGAGCGGGAGCCTCCAGGCCGCTGAACGCGGCTGACGCGCCCCATTCAAAGAAGGTCTCCTGGTCGCCGGCATCGTCGGTGAAGACGTAGGCGGTCGCCGTCCTGGCGCCTTTCACCACGGCAACATCCTGCTCGACACCGAGGCGCTGCAGCCAGAGGTCGTAATCGCTGCCCGGAAAGTCGTCACCCACGAGGGAGACCAGCCGGCACCGCTCCCCGAGCGTCGCAATCCCTGCCGCTATGTTTGCCGCCCCGCCGCCGAAGTAGACCGAGTGTTCGGTTATGTAGGTTGAGTTATGCCGCCCCGGGAGTTTAGGCACCCGGAAGAGGTGATCGATTGCGGTATGCCCGACAACGGCGATCATATCTCCTGCACTTCCACAACCTGGAGCGGCACATCGTGGAGCGCCTTCCCGACAACCGATTTTGCTATCCTGGCCGCATGCTCTTCAGACTCAGCACGGAAGACCTTCATATCCAGCACAAGCCCGACAAGCGCGGTACCGGCAACCACAAGCGCTGTGTTCAACTCACCCTCGCAGAAGGGGCACTCAGTCACCCCGGCCTCGATCTCCACGAACTTGGCCGAGGGGTTGAGCCGCTTCCCCGCCTCGCTGATCGCGATGCTCACGGCATCCTCCATCGACCTGACATCCTTAATTATCCAGGCAGATTCAAGCGTAACCAAATAATCAGGCATACTCTCTCCCAAAATGCAGTATTTATCTACCAGGTCTCGCGGTGCAGATGCTCCTCTACCGGCATCCGCTCCATCGGTTCAAGCGGCGGTCTCCCCTTTCCAACGGTGAGGAGGGCGATTGGACGGATGTGCTGCGGGAGATCGAGGATCTCGCGCACACTCTCCTCCTCAAACGCCCCCGTCCAGCAGGAATGAAGGCCACGCGCGTGGGCGGCAAGCATCATGTAGGTGCAGGCGATCGTTGCGTCCTGAACGGCGTAGAGGATCCCCCGCTCCCCGTAGCGCGAGATCGAGCGGACGTAGTTTGCGCAGACCACAAACACCGCGGGGGCCTCCCTGACATGAACCTGATCGAGGGCCGCCGATGAAAGTTCCAGCCTTATATCGTCGTCTGTGACGACGACAACGTCCCAGGCCTCACGGTTGCCCGCGCTCGGCGCGGTGCTTGCGCAGGCCAGGATGTAGTCGATATCCTCCGCCTCGAGCGGCTGCCCGTAGTAATCCCGCACCGAAGAGCGCGTCCTCAGAAAACGGAGAAACTCAGAGGAGTCCATGCCCTTTGAGCGTGTCCCATGCTTCCTGGGCCGCGGTCGTTGCGGCGCTGATCGCCCTGCCGACCCGCTCCGCAGCGGCGCCCAGGTCCATACTCTCAACCAGACTGATCGCTTCGTTGAGGTGATCGATAGCCTTCTTAAACTCCTTATGCCCGGTGTCCCGCTGCGCGAACTCGAGTTCTGTGCGGACAGCCTCAAGCAGCATCAGAAGCATCCTTTTTCCGCCAGGTTTCTCCTGGATCGGGAACTCTGCCAGGGCTGTCGTCAGGTGCGACCCGATGATCAACTCGGATTTTGCCCGCTCGGCAAACTGGTACGTCCTGATGGCGGTTTTAAGATCCATACCAATACTGGCACTCGCAGTTATAAAAAGTATTGAAAGGAGAGGGCAGGGTTATCTTGATTTCTGTTTGGTTCCAAGCATCGAGGCCTTCGAGCGGCGGATTGCCCGGCGGACCCGCGGATCTGCCGTAGGACCGCTCACACCTCTGCTGCCGCGGCCGCCGCGACCACCACGGCCGCCACGGCCGCCTCGCCTCGGGTCCTGCCCTTCCCTGCTCGCCCGCTTCTGGATAACCGCTGCCGACTTGAACCGCTGGTTCGGGCCGGGCTTCTTGACGGTGGCTTCACTTGCAGGGACGAGCCGGATCTGCCCCTTCACACCCTTGACCTGCGCCCACTGAACGCTTCCTGTCTTTCCCATGATAAAACTCCTTTATATTTATGACCTGATCCGCTGATAAAAGTAACCCGCAGGCTCAGGATATCAACCGCTCCAGCTCCCGTCGGAGGGCCTCGCTGACCACCTTCCCATCGACGCTGCCACGCAGTTCTTTCATGACCACACCCATAAGGGGTCCGAGCGCGGCCATACCCCTCTCGCGGGCGAACCCCTCGCGTTCGGCCACAACCCTGCGGACGACCGCCTCAACATCGGCCGCTGAGACCGCGGGCGCAACCCTCCGTATAGCTGCATCCACCCGTTCTTCCGGCGTCATCCCGCTCTCCTGCGGTGTAAGTGCAAGTTCTGTGAGGATCTCAGGGATCGCCTCTTTTGCTGCCCGGCCGGCCTCCACCGCCGATAGCAGCGCAAGCATCTCGTCTCCGGTGACGCGGTCCACCTCGACGCCGTCGCGTGCAAGTTCCCTGCATGTGGCAAGGAGCGTCCGCGCCGCAAGGGCAGGCCGGACACCGGCGGCGACGGCCCTCTCAAAGAGCGGGAGGCGCTCGGAGAACGCCACCTGGCGTGCCAGATCCTCGGAGAGCCCGAACTCGCTTACAAACCGCGCAGCCCGATCGGTGAGGAGTTCTGGAACCGGGATGCTCTCCCAGAAGCCCGGTTCGATCGTGACCGGGAAGACATCGGTCTCGGGGTACATCCTGGCGGCGCCGGGGAGCGGGCGCATGTAGGCGGTGCTTCCGCCCTCAAGCATCTTCCGGGTCTCCTCGGGCACTCCTTCCAAGGCCATCCTGGCGCGGGTCATCACCTGCTCGATCGCGCACCCGGCACGCTCCTTCCCGGCGGCCACTATGACGATACAGTCCTCATCCGCGGCCCCGAGATGTTCGCGCAGCCGTGCCACCTCCTCCGCGGTTACACCGTAGGCCGGGAGTTCGTCGGTGTGGAATATCCCACCCACCCCGCACTTCTTTGCGTAGTCGGAGAACTCGCTTCCAAGCCGCCGGTCTGGCTGGATCTCCCGGCCGACAAGCCCCGCAAACCCGCAGAGCCGGAGGGCAAGGATGGATCTTGCCTTCTTCAGGATGGAGGAGTTCGTGCCGGAGAAGAGGTCTGTCACATCGACGACGTTCTGATCAACCCGGGCGCCCCGCTCCCGCAGGGCGTCGCGGATCTCAAGGAGGTTTACCTGCCGCTCGACCTCTCGCCGCACCACCTCGGTGATGAGATCGAGGTCCTGGACACCCTTGATCTCCACCCGGGCGCCATTCGCGATCGAGACGTTGATGTCCTGCCTTATCGTTCCGAGACCGCGCTTCACCCGCCCTGTAGAGCGAAGGACCATCCCGATGTAAGCCGCGACTCTCGCAACCTCCTCGGGGTTGCGCATGCAGGGGGCGGTGGTGATCTCAACGAGCGGGATCCCCAGACGGTCGAGTGAGAAGGTATCCCCCTCCACCCGCTGCGCTGCCTCCTCCTCCAGGCATATCGTCTCGACCCTGCAACCCCCTGGAAGCGCGCCGGAGAGCGCAATTAGCGCCGTCCGCTGGAACCCGCTGGTGTTCGAACCGTCGATGACGACCTTTCTCATGGTATGAACATGCTCGACCGGTGTCATGCCGAGCATCTTCGCGATCGTGAAGGCGATCTCGAGCGCTTCGGGGTTCATCGGGGTGGGGGGCTCTTCGTCGTGCTCCACCAGGCAGACCGTATCGTATGTGTAGTAGCAGAACTTCCGGACGAGCCGCATCTCCTCACGCGCCGCCCGGTCGATCTCGCCAAGTTCGCTCCCGGTTGCCCGGAGGTAGCGCTGGAACTCTCCTCTCCGTTCAGAGATCTCCCTGAGAACCGTCGGACAGTGGCAGAAGAGCTTCTCGGCGGTGTCGAGCTGCTGGTGGATCTCGATCCCGGCCTTGAGGCCCAGGGCGTCGTAATCCCTCATGGGATCGACCTCCGCTGCATCTCCCCGGCAAGGTCGGTCTGAACCAGCCTCCGGATGCGTTCGGGGTCGGACTCGTTCCCGAGCACCCACATCAGTTTCACAAGCGCAGCCTCGGGGAGCATGTCCTCACCCTCTATGACACCGGCTGCGAGGAGGTCTCTGCCGGTGTTGTAGACACGGTCGCAGACCCGGCCGTTGAGACACTGGGATGTCATGACGACGGTCGTCCCATCCTCTATCATCTCACGGAGCCCCGGGACGAGGCCGCTTGAGACGTGGCCGAGTCCCGTCCCGGAGATGACCAGACCTGCGTAGCCCTCGAAGGCCTCGAGGACGGACGCCGGCATACCGGGGTAGAACTGGAGGAGGGCGCATCGCTCCTCGAGACTGTCCTGGAGTTCGGGCTCCTGCGCCCCCCTCCGTACAGCCTCGCCAGAGAGGCTGACGGCGAGCGAGGGGTAGTCGACGCAGCCGAGCGGTTCTATCCCGATGCTCTGGAAGGCGTCGCGCCGGGAGGTATGCATCTTCCTGACCCTGGTTGCCCGGTGGATGGCGCAGCGGTCATCGTTTGTGGTCGCGTGCATCACCACCGCCACCTCGCCAAGGTCGCTTGTGGCAGCGGCGGCGCTGCAGAGGGCGTTCATGGCGTTATCGGAGCTCGGGCGGTCGGCCGACCGCTGCGCGCCGACAAAGACGATCGGCACCGGTGTCCTGAGCATGAACCTGACCGCGGCGGCCGAGTAGGCCATCGTGTCGGTGCCGTGGGTGACGATCACCCCTTCAACTCCGGCCCGGATCTCGTCGTAGATCGCGCGGGCAAGGTTCTGCCAGAGCGCCGGCTGCATATCCTCGGAGAGTATGCTTGCGATCTGGTGGTCGCGGTAGCGTGCGATCCCGCCGAGTTCGGGGATAACGCGCAGTATATCGGCTGCTGAGAACTGGCTCATCACCGCGCCAGTCCGGTAGTCCACCCTGCTTGCGATCGTCCCGCCGGTGGAGAGGATGGCAAGTTCCGGGAGATCGGGGTTCTGCGCGACGGCCGCGGCGGCTGCCGGAGGCCTGGCGGCCGGGCGCTCGATAAACTCGATCTTTTCAGGCGACGCTCCTATGTTGTAGCCGCTCTCCAGTTTTATGACGGCCATACCGTCCCTTTCGGTGATGTAGACCCCTGTGAGCGCGGTTTTGCCGTTTACCGTATACCGCACCAGGTCTCCTGTCCTGAGAGTATCGATCATTCTGCAAACCTCCGCGCCTCGATGACGAGGGCTTCAAAAGCACGCGATAACGCCGTCTCTCTCTCATTCACCCACGCCGTCTCCCCGGCCAGGGTCCCACGCTGCACCTCTATCTGAGCCGCGGCGGTCTCCGGCGCCGGGCCGCCGATGATCTTTCTGGCTGCAACGGCGTGGCGGGGATCGAGGACGGTATCGATCTTCTCCTGTGTGAGCCCCATCTCCAGAACCGATATCCCGGCCGCTTCCCTTGCGGCGGCCTCGAGCGTATCGAGGTCGAGCGAACCGTGCCTGACCGCCCGGCCGACGATCCGGTGGGCGGTCCTGAACGGGAGGCCGTAGTCCCGGACCAGGGCGTCGGCAAGGTCTGTGGCGGTGGAGAACCCTCTCCCCGCCTCCGCTGCCATCCTCTCTGTATCAAAGACCGCGGTGGCTATCATCCCGGAGAGGAGCGGGACGCTCTCCCTCGCGGCCTCAATACCGCGCCAGAGGTGCGGCGTCACCTCCTGGAGGTCGCGGTTGTAACTCATTGGGAGGGCCTTTGTGATCGTGATCGCCGCTGCAAGCGAACCCGCGACCGTTCCGGCCTTTGCCCGCATGATCTCGGCGACGTCAGGGTTCTTCTTCTGTGGCATGATCGATGAAGAGGAGCAGTAGGCATCGTCGAGCCGTACGAACCCGAAAAACGAGGTGCTCCAGAGGACGAGAACCTCGCAGAGACGGCTTACCGTCGTCATGCAGGTGGCAGCGTCGGCGAGAGCCTCGATCACGAAGTCTCGGGAGGCGACGGCGTCCATGCTGTTTGGCGCGGGGCGCGAGAACCCCAGGAGCCCGGCGGTGTATTCGCGGTCAAGGGGGTAGCCGGTCGATGCAAACGCCGCTGAACCGAGCGGCGAGATGTCCAGCCGGGCATACGCCTCCCGGAGCCTGGAGGTGTCCCTGGAGAAACCCTGCTCGTAGCCGAGGAGGTGGTGGGCGAGGGTGGTGGGCTGGGCGTGCTGGAGGTGGGTGAACCCCGGCATCACGCTCTCGGTGTGAGCGGCGGCAATATCGAGCAGAGTCCGCCGCAGGTCGGTGAGAGAGGAGAGAAGGCCCAGGATCTCCTCTTTGAGCCGAATCCTTATGCAGGTGGCGACCTCGTCGTTTCGAGACCGGCCGATGTGGAGACGCCCGCCGACATCCTCGCCCACGCGCTCGATGAGGCAGGCCTCTTTGCCGGCATGGACGTCCTCGAACCGTTCGTCGAACGCCGCCTCCGGGAGACCGTGGTCATAGAAATCCAGGAGCGCTGCCATCAGCGCACGCGCCGGGGCGTCCTCGATGATCCCCTGCCGCTGCAGCCCGAGCAGGTGCGCCATATCCACAAGTAGGTCTGCCCTTGCTATCCAGCGGTCGGCGTCCATCGATGCAAGGAAGCGCTCGATATCGTGCGACCGTTCGCCTGCAAGACGACCCTCTCGAATCTGATCCGTCCGCATCCTATCAACAGTCCTGTCTGTAGCGTTTGGTTACGGTAAAAGATTAAGACCACGTTTCTTCTGCCGGGGCCGTCCGGAGGCCGTCAACCCCTCCCCCGGTGGCGATTCTCCATAGATACGGTGCCAGGGAGAGATCCTTTTTCTGCCGTCAATCTGAAACGCCCTGCCGAGATCCCGTTCCTGTCCCCTGGCACGGTATCCGGCTCAACCACCACGCACTGCCCGCCCCGCGGGACGATTCTCCATCAGTTCAGTGCAAGATCTCTCATCGGTTCCCGGCCCCGGCCGCCTCCCCCTCACAATCGCCGTAGCATGCCCGCGCTGCCTGAAGAGTTCTATCCCCGGACTGCGGATTTTACAGAATGCCTATCTTATAGGAAAGATTTTATGATATAAAATTCTACTATGATATAAAAATTTGTGCGATTTTCGACAATACTATATACAGACAGCGTGAAGAGTACCCATCCAGTATACGGATGGAGGTTGATATGAGATCTCATGCAGCAGTTATCCTGGCCGTGACCATGGTTGCGGCTTTCGCGCTTATCGCCGGGTGCACCGGCACCGGCGACGTAACGCACCTTCGTATAGGTTACCAGCCGAGCACCCACCAGATCGCCCACGTCACCGCGATGGAGAAGGGATGGTGGCAGGAAGACCTGGCACCGCTTGGCATCACAGAGGTGACCGACTACGAGTTCGGGACAGGCGCACCCGAGATGCAGGCGATGCTTTCCGGCGACCTGGATATCGCATACGTTGGCGCCGCCCCGTTTGTTGCCGCCGTCAGCAGCGGGCTTGACGCAAAGATCGTTGCCGCTGTCCAGACCCAGGGCTCTGACCTCGTGCTCAGGAACGAGATCCCCTACTCTGGCCCCGCCGACCTTGTCGGCAAGAAGATTGCCACCTTCCCACCAGGAACGATCCAGGACACCCTTCTGCGAACCTGGCTTGAAGAGAACGGCATCGACCCCGAGAGTGTCGAGATTGTTCCCATGGACCCGGGTCCTGCCACCACCGCCATCACCGCCGGCCGGGTTGACGGTGTCTTCCTGCCCCACCCCTCACCAGCGATCATAGCGGCGAACGGCGCGGGGAGAACCGTGGTGAAGTCGGGCGAGATGCGAAAGGACCATGCATGCTGTGTCCTGGTTGCAAGCGGCTCCCTGATCCGGGATCACCCCGAGATCGTCGAGCAGGTCGTAAAGACACACATCAGGGCGACTGAATACAACCTCGAACACCAGGATGAGGCTGCAGCCATCTACGCGGCAAGGAGCGGACAGAACGTCGATATAGTGAAGGCGTCCTTTGAGGACTGGGACGGCACATGGACGGCCGACCCGCACCTGATCGCATCCTCGGTTGTCGAGTACACGGAACTCCAGTATGAACTCGGCTACATCAAGAGAGCGCTCACAGAGGATGACCTCTTCGACTTCACGTTCTACGATGAGGCCGTGGCATAAACCCGGCCCACTCCCGATTTTCCTTCCAAAAGTATCTTCTATCGACGCGCCGATAGGATGAGGGATAAAGACGTCTGAGCGGGCCGCCATTTGCGGCCCCGCCGGCACAACCATCCTGCGAGGCGGAACAGAGCCATGAAACGGCAGAAACGGAAACAACTCCTTGGCATCGCAGCGCTCATCGTCGCTGCGGCGATCTGGCAGTTTGTCGCCGAGTACATCGTGGGGCGATCATTCATCCTTCCAAGTGTCACCGATGTCGCTGCGGCGTTCGTAAACCTCCTTGCCTCCGGGACGCTCCTGGTTGACATCGGGGTGAGTTTTAAGCATTTTGGAATAGGACTCCTTGCGGCGATCTTCCTTGGCGTTCCCATCGGGATCCTGATGGGATGGTTTCGGGTGGCTGACTACCTGCTTGACCCGATCATCGAGATCCTCCGACCCGTCCCGCCGCTTGCCTGGATCCCGTTTGCCATCATATGGTTCGGGCTGACCGCCGGGGCAGCCGGTTTTGTCATCTTTGTGGGGGCGTTCTTCCCCATCCTGACAGCGACCTACACCGCTTTCCGATCGGTCCCGAAGGTGTATGTTGAGGCGGGCAAGGTGCTCGGCTGCGACACATCGTTTGAGTTAATCCGTCACATCGCCCTCCCATCGACGATCCCCTCCATAGCCTCCGGGATCCGGATATCGATGGGGGTTGGCTGGATGTGTCTTGTGGCGGCAGAGATGTTTGGAGTCTCCAGAAACGGCCTCGGCTACCAGCTCTGGCATAACTATTACCTTCACCAGATGCCGGAGGTTGTTGTTTACATGCTGATCCTCGGGTTTGCCGGGCTCATCATAGACCACATCTTCAGGCACTACGTTGACCAGCGGCTCCTGCGGTGGCATGAAGGCGAGGTGGCCTCATGAGTGGAGTCATCATAGAGAACCTCAGCAAGTCCTTCCCGAAGGAGGACGGCGGCGTCATATGGGCGCTAAAGAATATCAACCTGGAGATCCAGGATAAGGAGTTTGTCTGCCTTGTTGGGCCGTCAGGCTGCGGGAAAACGACGCTTCTGCGGATCATCGCCGGACTTGAGACCCCGACCACCGGGAGGGTTATCGTCGACGGCAACGAGGTCACCGGCCCTGACCCCCGGCGTGGCATGGTATTCCAGGAGTACTCGCTCTTCCCCTGGCGTAAGGTCATCGACAACATCGCCTTCGGCCTTGAGATGAGGGGCGTGGAAAAGGAGGAACGGCGGAAGACAGCGGAACGCTACCTTGAGATGGTCGGGCTCTCGCAGTTCCGGGACGCCTACCCCTACGAACTCTCCGGCGGGATGCGGCAGCGTGTGGCGATAGCGCGGGCGCTTGCAAACGACCCCGACGTTCTCCTGATGGACGAACCGTTCGGGGCGCTGGATGCCCAGACCCGGAACCGGATGCAGGGAGAACTCCTCTCCATCTGGGAGAAGACAAAGAAGACGATCATCTTCATCACCCACAGCGTGGATGAGGCGGTCTACCTCTCCGACCGGATCGTAGTCCTCACACCCCGCCCCGGGTCGATCCGGGAGATAGTCGAGATCCCCTGGCCGCGACCGCGTGACCGCACCAGCAGCGAGTTTGCCGAGGTTCGCCGGAAGGTGCTCCGGATGATCGAGGAGCAAGAAAAGACCCAGTAAGGTTTATAAGAAGATATCTCCATTTTATAGAGCACCCAGAGATCGGCAGGAGTTTTTAGCGATGGTACGAAAACCAGCGAGGATGTATCGGAATCTCGCAAAGAAAGCATATACACGCAGGGAATACATGGGCGGCGTGCCTGGCAGCAAGGTAGTGCAGTTTGATATGGGCAACCTATCCGAGAACTATCCGGTCGAACTCTCCATCATCGTAGACGAGGCCTGCCAGATCCGGCATACGGCGCTCGAAGCCGCCCGTATCAGCATCAACCGGCGGCTGGTCAAGGATGTCGGGAGGGCGAACTTCCGGCTGAAACTGCGGACATACCCCCACCACGTCCTGCGCGAGAACAAGCAGGCAACCGGCGCAGGAGCCGACCGTGTCTCGGAAGGTATGCGCCTCGCCTTCGGCAAACCCGTCGGGACGGCGGCACGGGTGAGGGAAGGCCAGAAGATCTTCTCCGTCTGGACAACACCGCAGTTTGTGGAGAAGGCCAAGGCCTCGCTCAAGGGCGGAACCTACAAACTCCCGGCCCCTGCAAGGATCATCGAAGAGCGGGTTCAGACGGCATAACCCCCCATATCCACCTGTTTCTGAGTTTCTCCCTGCAGGGAGAAGATCCCTGCCTGCGGGGAATATAGGTTTTTATAGTCTCTTCCCACCAGTATAGATGATGGTCAATCAGGCAGATCCGGGGCTTGTGGAAGCGCTGGCAGACGCAACAGAGCGGGCGCTCCGTGAGGCTGAGACCCGGCTCCCCCCCGACGTGCTTGCTGCACTCCGGCGGGCTGCAGCGGCCGAGACGAACGGAATAGCGCGGCAGGAGTTGGAGAACATCCTGGAGAACATCGCGCTTGCCGGAGAGCGCGGTCTGCCTATCTGCCAGGACACCGGTGTGCCGGTGGTCTACCTGAGCCTCCCCCCCGACGTTCCTTTCTCACCCGCGCTCTTTGAGGGGGTTCGGGAAGG
>Ga0255340_1005084_pt1 | contig 12204 bp, 17 predicted proteins | sample wastewater_treat_7_FD_192417 | JGI IMG/M metagenome (GOLD analysis project Ga0255340, IMG submission 192417) | Wastewater microbial communities from Lulu Island WWTP, Vancouver, Canada - plant10 | ecosystem: Engineered > WWTP > Wastewater > Unclassified | place: Canada: Vancouver, British... | reverse complement strand
ACTTCTCCGCTTTGCTCTGGAAAAGTCCACCCGGGTACAGGACTTTCCGACTTTGCTCTGGTGAAGTCCGGGCGGGCGGCGCTTCTCCGCTTTGCCGTGAAGAAGTCCGGCGGGCGGCACACTTCTCCACTTTGCTCTGGCGAAGTCGCCGGGCTGGTCGGTGTGCCCAGCCGCCGGGCCGAGGTGTGCCCGGGAGGGGGTGGTCAGATCCCTGGGTGTGCCTGGCGGAGACCGCGCCCCCCTCACGCGTGAATTTCCGACAAATTCGGGGGTGGGGGTATCGGCCCGCCCGGACATCAAAAAAGCCGCCCCGAAGGACGGCAGAAGGAGGAACCGTGAATACGAATCTGAACATGCAGACCATGCCCATTGACCGGCTGAAGCCTGCGAAATACAACCCCAGGAAAGACCTGAAGCCGGGCGATCCCGCGTACGAGAAGATCAAGCGCAGCCTGCACGACTTCGGGTATGTCGATCCCATCGTCTGGAACGAGGTGACGGGCAACATCGTCGGCGGGCATCAGCGCTACAAGGTGCTGAAGGCTGAAGGCGCGACCGAAGTGGACTGTGTTGTGGTGCACATCGAGAACCCTTCGGATGAGAAGGCGCTGAACATTGCGCTCAACAAAGCCACAGGCGACTGGGAGCCCACGGCCCTGGCTGACCTGCTGCAGGATCTGCAGAGCGCCGGATATGATCTGGGCGCGACGGGCTTTGACGCTGCCGAGGTGGATGATCTCTTCTCCAAGGTGCATGACAAGGATGTACATGACGATGACTGTGAGATCAATCCGGAAACGGTCAACGTATATGTACAGCCCGGTGACATCTGGACGCTGGGCAGGCACCGCATGATGTGCGGGGACAGCACCTCCCCGGAAGCGGTGGACGCGCTCATGGATGGTATCAAGGCCAACCTGGTCGTGACCGACCCGCCCTACAACGTGGCGTATGAGTCCGCTGACGGAAAGAAGATCCAGAACGACAGCATGGCGGACGAGCAGTTTTTCGCCTTCTTGCTGGCCGCTTTCCAGAACATGGCGGCGCATATGGCCGAGGGCGGCAGCGCGTACATCTTCCATGCGGATACCGAAGGGCTGAACTTTCGCCGGGCTTTCAAGGAGTCCGGCTTTCATATTTCCGGGGTGTGCATCTGGGTGAAGAACAGCCTGGTGCTGGGCCGCAGTCCATACCAGTGGCAACACGAGCCCGTGCTCTACGGCTGGCTCCCCAACGGGAAGCACAAGTGGTTCGCCGACCGGAAGCAGTCCACCATCTGGAATTTCGACAAGCCCAAGAAGAGCGCTGATCATCCGACCATGAAGCCGATCCCGCTGCTGGCATATCCCATTAAGAACAGCAGCGCACCCAACGCCGTGGTGATGGATCTGTTCGGCGGCAGCGGCTCCACCCTCATCGCCTGCGAACAGACCGACCGGATCTGCCGGACGATGGAGCTTGACCCAAAGTACGCGACGGTCATCGTTGAGAGGTTCCGGCTCGAATATCCGGATCAGGAGATTACAGTACTGCGCGACGGCCAGACACTGCCCTACGACAGTATTGCTGTAAGCAAGTAACGGTGCCACAGAAACACACTTTTCCGGAGACAGTATCCAGACACTATCCCCGGAGAAACACACTTTTCAAAAGAAACGGAGGTGAAACCAGATGGCCACCAGAGGAAGAAAGCCCCTGCCTACAGCCCTGAAAGAACTGGAGGGCGACCGTGGCAAGGGCAGACGACCGCTGAACAAGGATGAGCCGACGCCGCCCCAGGACAACGTGAAGTGTCCTGCCTGGCTGATGCCGGAAGCAAAGAAAGAATGGAAGCGTCTGGCTCCCTCCCTGATTGCCATGGGTGTTCTCACCGAGCATGACATGGAAGCCTTCGCCGGATACTGCCAGGCTTATGCCCGGTGGCGGGAGGCTGAGGAGTTCCTATCCCAGCACGGCACCATCTTCAAAACCCCAAGCGGTTATGTACAGCAGGTGCCGCAGGTCAGCATCGCCATGCAGAACCTGAAAATCATGCAGTCCTTCTGTTCGGAGTTTGGCCTGACGCCTGCCAGCCGGGCACGGCTCTATGCCAACAGCGGCGACAGCGCAGCCAACGACGATCCGATGGAATCCGTCCTGAAGGGAGGCTGGCAGGATGTTCAGTGAAGCGAAAGCCCGACGGGTGACGCAGTTCATTGAGTGCCTGAAGCATACCAAGGGAGAATTCCACGGGGAGCCGTTCAAGCTGCTGCCCTGGCAGGAAAAGATCATCCGGGATGTGTTTGGTACCGTCCGGGACGATGATCCATCCATGAGGCAGTACAACACAGCCTACATTGAGATCCCGAAGAAGAACGGAAAGAGTGAGCTTGGTGCTGCCATCGCCCTGAACATGCTCTGCAACGATGACGAGTGGCGGGCGGAGGTTTACTCCTGCGCCAGCGACCGTCAGCAGGCGGCTATCGTGTTTGATGTTGCCGTTGATATGGTGAAGCAGTCCCCAGCGCTCAGCAAACGGATCAAGATCATTCCCAGCACCAAACGCATGGTGTACCAGCCAACCGGAAGCATCTATCAGGTGCTGTCCAGCGAAGTAGCCACCAAGCACGGCCTGAACGTGAGCGCCTGCATCTTCGACGAGCTTCACACCCAGCCCACCCGCGCTTTGTATGACGTCATGACCCAGGGCAGCGGCGATGCCCGGAAGCAGCCGCTTTGGTTTTTGCTGACGACGGCAGGCACTGACCGGAACAGCATCTGCTGGGAGGTTCATCAAAAGGCCCTGGATATCATCGAAGGCAGGAAGGATGATCCTCGCTTCTACCCTGTGCTCTACGGTCTGCCGGATGATGCCGACTGGACGGATGAGCGAAACTGGTATAAGGCAAACCCCTCGTTGGATCAGACGATCTCCATCGACAAGGTGCGGGATGCCTTCCGAAAGGCCCAAGAGACACCCGCTGATGAGAACATGTTCCGTCAGCTGCGCCTGAACCAGTGGGTCAAGCAGTCCATCCGCTGGATGCCCATGGACAAATGGGATGAATGCGGCGGCGCTGTCAATGAGTATGAACTGGAAGGCCGCGCCTGCTATGCCGGGCTCGACCTTTCTTCCACTTCCGACTTGACCGCCATGGTGCTGGTGTTCCCGCCAAGGGATGACGAAGAGCAGTACATCGTGCTGCCGTACTTCTGGCTCCCGGAGGATACCATGCAGCTGCGCGTTCGGCGCGATCATGTGATGTACGACAAGTGGGAGCGTCAGGGCTTCATCCATACGACCGAGGGCAACGTGGTGCATTACGGCTTTATCGAGCAGTTCATCACAAAGCTGGGCGAACGGTTCAACATCCGGGAAATCGCCTATGACCGGTGGAACGCCACCATGATGGTGCAGACCTTGGAGGATGACGGTTTCAACATGGTGCCCTTTGGACAGGGCTTCCGGGACATGAGCCCGCCCACCAAAGAACTGATGCGCATCGTGCTGGAACGGAAGCTGAATCACGGTGGGCATCCTGTACTCCGGTGGAACATGGACAATGCCTTCGTGCGCACTGATCCTGCCGGGAACCTGAAAATCGACAAGGAAAAATCCACGGAGAAGGTGGACGGCGCGGTCGCTCTGGTCATGGCGCTGGACAGGGCCATGAAGAACCAGGGCTGCGAATCCGTCTACGATACCCGTGGACTTTTGATTATCTGACGGAGGTGCAAAATGCCCCAAAAACCAAGAAGACCTTGCCGCTATCCCGGATGTCCGGGTTTCTGCGAGCAGGGTCAGGTGTTCTGTAAGGATCATATGGAATGGAGCAGCGACAGGCTGCGCGGCGGTGCCGATGCCCGTGGGTACGACAGACGCTGGCGTAAAGCCCGCGCTCTTTTCCTGAAGCAGCATCCGCTGTGTGCCTTCTGTCAGGCGGAGGGCAAAGTCGTCCCTGCAACCGTGGTGGATCATATCATTCCGCACCGGGGTGACCAGCGGCTGTTCTGGGATCAGGCCAACTGGGAACCGCTCTGTAAGGAATGCCATGATCGAAAAACAGGAAGCGGGTATTAAGATTACGCTTTATGGGAATTGTTGTTACCACCGCCAAAGTGCTTTGCGCCAGCGACAGCGGCAATAACCATGAGTGCATATGGCCCGGCTTTTCGAATTCCATGGCCTACCTTCGACACTGCCTTATAGGCAAATTCCTTAACCTTCGTTTTCGTGCTCTTCTCTTTCTGCTCTGACATTTTCTGCTGCCTCCAATAGTTGTTCACCGGTAAGTTCGATCTTGATTACGTCCGATTGTTCGAAGAAAAGCCTGTGGGCTTCCTTCTGAACATAACCCAGATACCTTTGAGGATTGCTGTACCAACGTTCTCCTTCAACGCCAACCATTACCTCGCTATGAATCAAATTGCTGAAATACTGGTCGTTTTCCAGTTCACCATCAGGAGTAAAAACTGTTTCATAAACCTGTTCTTCTCCGATCAGCGCATACGCATACGCAAGCAGCTGAGAAGCGGCCAGATAATACCCAAATAGCTCCTGGATCTTCTCATATCCAGAAACGACGTTGTCTCGGTAGCCCTCTTTCCAAAATGTCCTGAACACGCGTCTGAAAGCTGAAGCAGGAACTTCGGGCATCTTCTTCATCTCTGCTATCAAACGCTCAGTTATTTTTCCGCGCGTTTTGTTGAGATGAACAATTGCGCCCTTTATCAGATCACGTTGGGTTTCAAGATCCTTCACGGTTTGTACTTGTGCCAGAAGATCCCGCATTCCGCGTAGTTCACCGAGCAAGCTTTCATCATACGTTTGCTGCATCTCAATGAGTCGGGAACGAACTTCATCAAGCACCGCCGCCATCTGAGCCAACTGCTGCTGCATCGCTATAGTAGCAAGATCATGCGGAATATTACTGTGAACAATATCCGCATCCTTGATGATCATATGGCTACGGGTACCAAAGTTGTTCGGCCCGACAAGCTCACTGACCTGCTCGCCGGTTTCCTTGAGGGTCATGAATTTGATCTTGCCTTCGTCAAAGTCCGGCTGTATTTTCTTCGGGATTTCAGCCAGGTAGACCTTTCCCCGCTGAAGGTGACGAATAAAGTCAGCACCAAGATCAGCTTGCTGGAAAACTGTTGTGAGTGCTTTGGAGATGTTCGCGTTGTTAATGTTGGATAACCCTCTGGTTATCTTATCGCGAGTAGCCGCAGGCAGACTGCGGTCATTCGCGTTGCCCGATTTGATGATTTCATTACCAGCCATTACATCAGTTCCTCCTCTGTCTGAATGGCTTCCACATTGATTTCCTCATGTTCGTAAGCGCCGAGGGGATACTCTGAGATGTATCCGGTTATTCGAAACGGCTTACCGCAGCCGGCGCACTCATAGTCATCGCAGTCGAATTCATGCAGAACATCAGGACCCATGGGACGTTCGGTAGAGGAACTGGACGTTTCATAATCCTCCAGATCGATCATGTTGCTGTGCCCGCAATGAGGACAATCAATGACGCGTTTCAAGCTGATGCCGCCGAGATCCATCATGTCCATATCTTCCAGAGCCCGTTGGCGGTTCAGCTCATTCAACTGGACGATGTTGTAATACTCCTCCAGAGCTTTCCGAAAAATCTGCGACTTTGGCTTTCCGGTCGTCAGGCTGCAGTAAGTCAGCATCTTTTCTTCCTCATCGTTGAGGCGGACACGGTACTGGTTATCCCGCTTGTCTTCAACGCTGGGTCTTCCTCTTCCTGCCATACTGTCCTCCTTTTAACGGATATCCATTTAATCCGTTGAGCACAGTATACGCGCTTCATAGATAGTTGTCAAGGAATTTTTGGATACACTTTTAATCAGGAGGTTAGAAACCGATGAAAAACCCCTTCACCGCCCTGTTCCGTGCACGGGACAAGCCCCAGGACAGCGTCAGCACCGCGTCGACCTTTTATTTCGGCACCAGCGGCGCAGGCAAGGCAGTCAATGCCCAGACCGCTATCCAGCTTTCCACGGTATACGCCTGTGTCAGGGTCATCTCTGAGACGGTTGCCAGCCTGCCGCTGGGAGTGTATGAAGCGAAGGAATCCGGGAACGAAAAGGCGACGGATCATCCGCTGTATCGCCTGCTCCATGATGAGTCGAACACGGAGATGACGTCCTTCGTCCTGCGCGAGGTAATGCTTGCGCACCTGCTGCTCTATGGAAACAGCTATTGTCAGATCATCCGGACAGGACGGAACCGGATCACCGGTCTGTACCCTCTACTGCCGGACAAGATGACGGTAGATCGGGATAAGAACGGCATCCTGACCTACACATATATGACCAACACCGGCCAGACGGTGATGCTGTCTCCTGAAGATGTACTTCACATTCCCGGTCTGGGCTTTGACGGCGTTATGGGCTACAGTCCTATTGCACTGGAGAAAAACGCAATCGGCCTCGGCATCGCGTCCGAAGAATATGGCAGCAAGTTCTTCTCCAACGGGGCACGCCCTTCCGGCATCCTGACGCACCCGAATACGGTGAAGAATCCGAAAGCGCTCCGTGAAAGCTGGAACAGCGCATACGGTGGATCTTCAAACGCAAACCGAGTGGCCATTCTGGAAGAAGGCATGAAGTTTGAGCCCATGGCGGTGCCCAACAATGAAGCTCAGTTCCTGGAAACCCGAAAGTTTCAGGTGGATGAAATCTGCCGGATCTTCCGGGTGCCACCTCACCTTGTAGGGGATCTGGAACACGCCACTTTCTCGAACATTGAACACCAGAGCATCGACTTTGCCGTTCATACCATTCGCCCCTGGCTCGTCCGCATCGAGCAGTCCATGAACCGCGCTCTCTTCACCGATCAGGAGAAGGGGCGCTTTTATGTGCAGTTCAATATGGATGGGCTTATGCGCGGTGATTACAAGAGCCGGATGGAAGGATACGCCATTGCCCGGCAAAACGGCTGGATGTCCGCCAACGATATCCGGCAGTTGGAAAACCAGAATCCCATCCCTGCCGACCAGGGCGGCGACGCTTATCTGGTCAATGGCAACATGATCCCTATCACCATCGCCATGAAGGCACAGAGTTCCGCTGATACAACGCAGGCAGCGGAACAGAGAACACGCGAAAGGAAGTGATCCCATGCGTCATTTCTGGAACTGGGTCAAAAACGAAGATGAGACCCGCACCCTGTACTTGGAAGGCGTGATTGCCGAGGAAAGCTGGTTTTCCGATGATATCACGCCCGCCATGTTCAAGGAAGAGCTCTTCTCCGGGGATGGCCCCATTACCCTGCATATCAATTCGCCCGGCGGTGACTGCATCGCGGCAAGCCAGATCTACACCATGCTCATGGATTATCCCCATGACGTCACCGTGCAGATCGACGGAATGGCTGCTTCCGCTGCCAGCGTCATCGCCATGGCGGGCACGAAGGTATGCATGAGCCCTACCAGCATGATGATGATCCATAATCCCTTCACCATGGCCATGGGTGACACCGAGGAAATGCGGAAGGCCATCCAGTTGCTGGATGAAGTCAAGGAATCCATCATCAATGCCTACCAGATCAAGACGGGCCTGAGTCGGGACGAATTGTCGAAGCTCATGGATGGCGAGACCTGGATGAACGCCCTGAAGGCAAAAGAACTCGGCTTCTGTGACGAGGTGCTCTACACCGGTGAACTGGATCTGCCTGACAACGTGTCGGGCTTTTCTTTTGGTCGCCGGGCTGCAGCCGCCTGTCTCATGAACCGGGTCATTGCCACCCTTCCCAAACCGGAACCGGCGCATCAGCCCGATCCGGAACCGACCCCTGAACCTGTTACACCTGATAACCGAGTGAAAGCGGCAGACCTGATGAAACGGCTGTCGCTTTTGAAATTATGAAGGAGGATATCACCATGAATCAGATTCTTGCTCTGCGCGAAAAGCGCGCCAACCTGTGGAACGAGACCAAGGCTTTCCTGGACAGCCATCGCGGCGAGGACGGCATGGTCTCCGCTGAGGACAACGCCACCTACGAGAAGATGGAGGCAGATGTTGTTGCTCTCGGTAAGGAAATCGAACGGCTGGAGCGGCAGGCCGCGATCGACCGTGAAATGGATCAGCCCACCGCTGTTCCGCTGGTTTCCCGGCCTGCCGCTGCCGCTGCCCAGAAGATGGGCCGAGCGTCCGATGAATATCATAATGCCTTCTGGGGCATGATCCGGAATCGCGCTGCCAGCCCCGCAGTCATGAACGCCCTGCAGATCGGCACTGATTCTGAGGGCGGCTATCTCGTGCCGGATGAGTACGAGCGCACCCTGGTACAGGGCCTTGAGGAGGAGAATGTTCTCCGTTCTCTGTGCACCGTCATCCAGACCAGCTCCGGCGACCGGAAGATCCCGATCGTTGCTTCCCATGGTACCGCGTCCTGGGTGGATGAGGAAGGCACCATTCCGGATAGCGATGACGCTTTCGGTCAGATCTCCATCGGCGCTCATAAGGTGGCCACCATGATCAAGGTGTCCGATGAACTGCTGCAGGACTCTGTCTTCAACATCGAAAGCTACATCGCTTCCGAGTTTGCCCGCCGGATCGGCGCTGCGGAAGAGGAAGCCTTCATCACCGGCAATGGCACCGGCAAGCCCACCGGCCTGCTTCACTCCACCAATGGCGCGGGTACCGGCGTGACCACTGCGGGCACCACCATCGCCGCTGATGAGATCTTCGACCTGGTGCACTCCATCAAGAGTGTCTACCGGAAGAAGTCCGTCTTCCTGCTGAACGACAGCACCCTGAAGGCTATCCGGAAGCTGAAGGACGGCCAGGGGCAGTACCTGTGGCAGCCCGGCCTGAAGGAAGGCCAGCCTGACCTGCTGCTGAACTACCGGATCGTGACTTCTCCCTTCATGCCGGAGATCTCCGCCGGAAACAAGGTGATCCTGTTCGGCGACTTCAAATCCTACTGGATCGCTGATCGTCAGGGCCGTTCCTTCCAGCGCCTGAATGAGCTCTTCGCCGTCACCGGTCAGGTCGGTTTCCGCGCTACCCAGCGTGTGGATGGCCGTCTGGTGCTGGCTGAGGCCATGAAGTGCCTGGCTGTGAAGTCCTGATAACTCAACGACCATGGGAGCCGTTCGCAAGGGCGGCTCCTTCTTCTACAAGGAGGAATAACTTATGGCGAATACCTATAACTCCAAAAACTATGCCGCGCATGGTGGCGAGGAATGGGTCATCGGCGGCAAGCTGACCTTTCTGGATGGTGCAGAAGTAGAGAATTTTCCCGGTGAAGGAGGCGGCGGTTCCTATACGCTGCCGACTGCCAGCGCGGATACGCTTGGCGGCGTTAAGGTGGGCAGCGGCCTTACCATTACCGACGGTGTGCTTTCTGCGGATGGCATTACACCCGCCGCCTACCAGGCGGATAGCACCGCCAGCGCCTATACGCAGCTGAAGGAAGACTTCAATGCCCTGCTGGCTGCTCTGCGTGCTGCCGGACTGATGGAAGCGACCGCGCCGGAGACTCAGGAAACTGAGGGAACCGAGGGCGGTGGTACCTGATGATCGTCACCGTGGATGAAGTCAAAACCCATCTGCGCATTGAGCATGATGAGGAAGATGGCTACATCGAAAGTCTGATCAAGCAGTCCCAGACTGCCGCCGAGGATTACTGCCGGGTTTCCTTTGAGCCGGAACCGGACGAGGAAGGCAATGTGCCTGACGTCCCTGAACCCGTGCGGCTGGCCGTCATCCTCATGACCAGCTTCTACTACGAAAACCGGGATATCCCGGACATGACCACCTACAAAGCGACCCGCATGGCTTTCGACAGCCTGCTGTACCCCTACCGCGATCCGGAGAAGATGTTCTGAAGGAGGCGATGACCTGTGCGCGGTTACAAAAACTTCGACAGCGATCCGCATCCCGGAGATCTTCGCCACAAGATTGAGATCGGGTACACAGAGAACGCCATCAACGAAAACGGCTATCCCAGCCCGACGGACGTTGTGGTCTGCCGGGTCTGGGCGGCTGTGACGGATGCCGGAAACCAGCACTACCGCAGCGCTGATGTCATGAACACCGAGGCGGTGATCAACTTCACCATCCGGTACAGGGAGGACATCAAGCCCGGCATGTGGGTGCGCTTTCAGGGCGAGAAATGGAACATCTCCACCCTCGGTGAGTACAGTTTCAAGCATACCTACCTGGGCCTGAAGGCTTCCATCGCCAAGGGGGTGAGCGGATGAAACAGGTACAGAGCGCTCTGGCTGACATCGGCATTCCGGTTTTCGCCGGGGTCTGGCGGGCCACTTCACCCGATCAGAATCCGCCCGTGCAGTACTGCGTTTATTCCACGACCACCACGGAAGCAAGCCATCACGATGATCACGTGACCAGCTTCCGCACCTTCGTCTACCTGAACCTGTGGAGCGACATCGACCCGACCGACATGGCGGATACGATCCGGGAAGCCATGTATGCCTACGGCTTCATCATGCTGGAGGAATCCGACAAGGGTTACAACCAGCCCGCCTACGACACGGCCACCCGGCAGTACACGGTGCAGTGGACATGGGTCTGGAGGGAGGACAAGGAATATGGCCATTGAACTGCGCGGTTTTGATGATCTCCAGAACGACATGGTGAACATGGCCTACCAGCTGGATCAGGGGCCGGGCGTGAACCGTGCCCTGAAGGCGGGCGCTGTTCCCATTGAGGAACAGATGCTCCACAACACCAGCACCGACCCGAAGATCATCACGGATACCCTGCACTCGTCCATCCACACAGGCAAGGTCAGACAGAAACGGGGCGGCGGGAAGCAGATTACCATCGGCGTCCATCACGCGGAGCATGGCGCGTACTACGCCAACCCCGTGGAGTTTGGGCACGGCGGGCCTGCCCCGGCTCCGGCACATCCCTTTGTGCGGCCTGCCTTTGACACCCGGGCCGATGAGGCCTTTTCCGAAATCAAGCGCGTCCTGCGGGACGAGCTCAAGAACAGATGAATTGGAGGAATTTTCGATGCCTAATCCTGCCGCTTCTCCGACCGTATCTTCTACCGTCGGACTCAAAAACATGGTGATCGCCCCGCTGACGGTCGACACCGAGGAAACCCTGACCTACGGTGATCTCCAGCTGGTGGCTGGCGCGATTGAAGCCAGCATCGCCCCTGAGAACGCCGATCCGGACATCCAGTACGCTGACGACATCGAGTTCGATGTGCTGTATCCCGATCCGGAACTGACCTTCACCACGAAGATGGCGGACATTCCGCTGGCCATCCAGGAGCAGATCTTCGGCAACCAGATCGATGACAACGGTGTCCTGATCCGCTCCGCTGCCGACAAGCCTCCGTATTTTGCGGTCGGCTTCAAGAGCGAAAAGTCCAACGGTAAGTTCCGCTATGTGTGGCTGTACAAGGTGCGGGCCAAGCCCCTCACTGAGAACTACGCCACCAAGGAAGGCACCACCATCACCCGCCAGACGGGCGATGTGGAGTGGACGGCCATCAAGCGCACCAACGACGGTCGCTACCAGGCGGTCGCCGATGAGGGTGAGAACGGCTTCACCGCCGCCATGGGCGAAACCTTCCTGCAGTCCGTGTACGCGCCTACCTTCACGCCCTAATCCGTAATCATCACCCCGCTGCCGCATAGCCATGACGCTGTGCGGCAGCTACTTTTGAAGTTTTGGAGGTATGAATATGATCACCTGTACGCTCGGTGAAAAGAAATACACTGTGGACTTCGTTTCCGGCAGAGCCCTGCGCGAAATGGAGCCCGCTTCCAAAATGTACGGCAGGCTGGTGCGCCTGTCCCAGGATGCGACTGAGGGCAAGGATGTCTCCCAGGAGCAGCTGACCGTGACGGATGCCCTGGACACCATGGTGAAGTGGTTCTGCATCCTGTTCAACAACCAGTTCACCCCGGATGAGGTCTACGACAACTATCCCGCTGACCGTCTGATGCATGACATCGCGCTGGCGCTGATGGCCACCCAGACCCAGACCACGGAGGTGCTGGACACTTTCCCTACGATTCCGGCGGTGCAGGAAGCGGAACAGATTCTGGCGGAGGCGGAGAATCCGGAAGTGACGATCCCGCAGGAAGCCTGACGCTGCCGGAATACGTGTACGCCACCTACAACGAACTGATGAAAAACGGCTGGCGGATGAAGGAAATCGACGAAATGGACATGCTTGGTTTTCTGCGCCTGCGGGCATGGGATGCCCGG
>Ga0255340_1005074_pt1 | contig 12229 bp, 10 predicted proteins | sample wastewater_treat_7_FD_192417 | JGI IMG/M metagenome (GOLD analysis project Ga0255340, IMG submission 192417) | Wastewater microbial communities from Lulu Island WWTP, Vancouver, Canada - plant10 | ecosystem: Engineered > WWTP > Wastewater > Unclassified | place: Canada: Vancouver, British... | reverse complement strand
GATTGATGTATGTCTATTAAAATTTTTGACATACATTGATGTATATAAAATTTTTGACATACATTGATGTATATAAAATTTTTGACATACATTGATGTATATAAAATTTTTGACATACATTGATGTTTATAAAATTTTTGACATACATTGATGTTTATAAAATTTTAGACATACATTGATGTTTATATAAATTTTGATATATGTCTATATAATTTTTGACATACATTGATGTTTATAAAATTTTAGACATACATTGTTGTATATAAAATTTTTGACATACATTGATGTTTATATAAATTTTGAGATTGATATATGTCTATATAATTTTTGACATACATTGATGTTTATAAAATTTTTGACATACATTGATGTTTATAAAATTTTAGACATACATTGTTGTATATAAAATTTTGATATACATTTACTATTTATAAAATTTTAGACATACATTGTTGTATATAAAATTTTGATATACATCTACTATTTATAAAATTTTAGATATACATCGATGTTTATAAAATTTAGACATAAATTGTTATTTATAAAAATTTAGACATATATTGTTATTTATAAAAATTTAAACATATATTATTTTTTATAAAAATTTAGACATACATTGTTATTTATAAAAATTTAGACATACATTGTTATTTATAAAAATTTAGACATACATTGTTATTTATAAAAATTTAAACATATATTATTTTTTATAAAAATTTAGACATACATTGTTATTTATAAAAATTTAGACATACATTGTTATTTATAAAAATTTAGACATACATTGTTATTTATACATCTCTACTATTATTAAAAATTTTTATACACCTCTACTATTATTAAAATTTATATAAACATGTACTATTAATAATAATTTCTATACTCATCTACTATTATTAAAATTTATATAAACATCTATTATTTATTAAAAATTTTGTGATAATCATATATCTAAAAATTTTAGACATACATTGTTGTATATAAAATTTTAGAAACATTGTTGTTTATAATAATTTAAACATACATTGATGTACATATAAATTATTATTAAAAAAATAATAATAATTATATAAAGTTTAACACAAAAATGGAGATAGAATCAGTAAAAATTAAAGAGATAGAATTAGTAAAAATTAAAGATATAGAATTAGTAAAAGTTAAAGATAATGATCAAATAATTATTGATGATAATTATCGATTTTGTCCAAATATTAGATGTTGTGGTATTATTAAATTAAAAGTATCTAATAATGTAAATATAAGATTAGTTAAATTGACAAAATGTAAAGACACAGACTGTTTTACAATTAATCAATGTTTTCCTATTAATTACATTAATCATCTTTATTGTCCAGATTGTTACACAATTATACATATAGATTATCAATCATAAAATAAAAATGTTAAAAAATTACTAAACTTTTTTATTTTTTTAAAAAATGTGTGATTATATACATTCTAATAATTCTAAATGTAATAAACAAACAACTACTTCACTTTGTGAATTTCATGATCATGTGATATTTCATAAAAAATCATTGAAAGAAATTTTAAAAAATGGGCTTAATGATAGATATGATAAAATTGTTGACTGGATTCGTGAACATCCAGAAAATATAAAAGATCGTAGTCCAATTGAACAAGATCAGTATGGATGCGGTACTCATTATTCTAGTGAATTTATTATTTTAACTTATCTAAATTCATTAGATAAGGACAATGATCCATGTATTATTTCATATGAAGAAGGAAAATGGTAAGATAAATATTTTGATATCAAAATATTTATTTTTTTGTTGTTGTTTTCATAAACAAATTGGTAACTTCTTCTAAGTCATCATAAGTCCAATTTCCAGGAGAACCAGGTTCTCCTGTAACATATGAAGATTCAAAATAAAAAACATCATTAATTTTCTTTTCAACAATTTTCTTATCAATAATGAACATATTTTCTATTATAAGATTAATTGATTTATTAATTGTAATAAGAGATAACTCTAAATCAGAACATATTAATTTATTATAAATTATCATTTTTTCGCATAAAGAATTATTAGATCCTGAAATCAATTTAATTTTATAATTGGATAATTTATATTTATCATTTAAGCTAAATACGAAAAAATTTGCTTTATTTTGTGAAATTTTTGGTATTAATATTATATAGTATTGATTTTCGATATTAATTAAGGAAGGTTTAATTTCTAGAGTAATTTTATATTTCCTACCTGTTATTTCTTCTTCATTATTTTTTTCATATTTGATATAATTTAAAATATTAACACAATCATTAGAGTAATGATTCTTAATATTATCAAAATTTGTATCATATATACTCATATTACAAAATTTACAACAAAAAGTATTATATATGCAATCTATTTCATGTTCATCATCAAAATGAAATAGATCAATATTACATCCTTTATCTGTGTTTTTACATGATTTACGTTTAATATCTATTTTATTAGTATCTGTTTTTGTTATTTTATCATCTCTACATATGGGACATTTTCTAACTTTCATATAACAATTTTCACAAATATTATGTTTGTTTTTACAAGAAAAACTGATATAAACATAATTCATGCAACAAGGACATCTATAATCATCTGCATTAATTTGGTCCGTCATTTATTAAATTGATATTTTTAATTAAATATCAATTTTTATTTATTTTATTTAAATCAATACTAAACATTGTTAGATATTAAAAATTAATACCAAACATTATTAAAAATGAATACTAAATATTGGGAGATGGGGTAGATTTATATCTATGGCCACAATCAAAACATTTGACACTTTCATATTGATTTTCATAATATCTTACTTGACTAATAATAAATTTTGAGAGATCAAATTAAATTTGATCTCTTGGAATCAGTCAAATCTTGGGATTTGACTAAATTTTATATTATGAGATTGACATCTCACACACGTTTCTAAATTTTCCATGCTAAATAATTTATAATATTGTTTTAAAATTTAATTTATCATTTTTTATTTATAATAAAAAATGATAAATGATAATATCACTTATCATATAACTGATAAGTTATTAGGTAAAGGAGGATTTGGATCTATATATTTATGTTATGATCAAAATAACAAAAAATATGCTATTAAATGTTGCGATGTTAATCCAGAAATAGGAATAAAACATTTATTAGAACCAATAATAATGTCTACAATTTTACATCCATATTTAAATCATTGTGAAAAAATTTATGTTTCTGAAAAAAAATTATATATGATACAAGAATGTGCTAAATCAGATTTAGCACAATATACAAGACGTAATAAAGAAAATTATCGACCATCCACACCAGAATTAAAATCCTGGTGCTATTGTTTATTAAAAGCTTTATCTGTGTTACACAGTAATAATATAATACATGCCGATATAAAAGCTAATAATATATTATTATTTCATGATAACACAATCAAATTATCAGATTTTAATCTGTCAGTTTTGAAATCAAATAAAGAAACAATGTATAATCATAAAGTAGGAACTATGACTCATAGACCTTTGGAAGTTTTAACAAAACAAAATTGGAATGAATTAATTGATGTATGGTCTTTAGGATGCACTTTTTATGAAATAGCTTATGGAATTTTGTTATTCCCATGTCAACAAGAAAAAAATAAAACTAAATGTTATATAAATTCGATATTAGAATGGGATAAATTTACATCAAAAAATTTCAATATATCTTACCAATCATTAAATAGTGACGATGATCAAATTTTAAAATTAATAAAAGAACCTAATATGTATGAAACTGAATATAATTCTCCATCTTTATGTAATGAATCTAAAGATTTATCAAAAATCGTTTTTAATGATTTATTATATCAAATGTTAATTGTAGATCAACATAAAAGATTTACAGTAAAAAATTTATTAGATCATAGTTTTATAACTAATTTACCTATAAAATATCAATTAATAAAATGTAATAATTCTAAAATCATAGATTACGATAAAAACATTATTAAAAATTATATCAATAATTTAACAGAAGATGAGGATATAATAAATTTATCATATAAAATTTATGAATGTGCATATTTTATAACAGATTATACTCAAGAATTAAAAGCTATTGCATGCACATTGATTGCTTCTAAATTATTACATAAACGTATTCAAACAATAGAAATTAACATATTAAATACTATAATTTCGATTGAATCTGATATTTGTAATAATCTTAAATTTCATTTCAATTTATAAAATATTATTGTTTTAATAATATTTATTGAAAGTTTTAAAAAAGATTATATAGCTTTTTTGATTGGAGTTTTTACAGGAGCTTTAAAAGTAGGGACAGGTAATAAAGATATTTTTGTAATCTTTTTGATATCTTGATCTTCTTTTGGAGGTTCTATGGTTTTATCATCATTTTGTTCTACAGATTTATTTTTAATTTGATATATCATTTCCTTTTTAGGAGAAAATGGTTTATTTCTACTATAAGAAATAGGTTCATTTGTTTTCTTTTCTTCTGGTTGAGGATTTCTACTATAAGAAATAGGTTCATTTATTTTCTTTTCTTCTAATTTTTGAGAATTTCGGCTATAAGAAATAGGTTCATTTATTTTCTTTTCTTCTAATTTTTGAGAATTTCTACTATAAGAAATCGGTTCATTTATTTTATTTTCTTCTAATTTTTTAGAATTTCGGCTATAAGAAATTGGGTCATTTATTTTCTTTTCATCTGATTTTTGAGAATTTCTGCTATAAGAAATAGGTTCATTTCTATTATATGAAATAGGTTCATTTCCGCTACGACCAACAGTTTGCATCTTTTTTGGAATATTAGATATTGGTAGAAGTTTGTTAGGTTTTTGTAATTCAGATGTTTTTGTTATTTTGTTATCAATAAATGATATTTCTTGATCTGAACTAAATCTATTATCTGTAGTATTTCTACCTAATTCAATACCAAATGAAGATAATATATCTGAATGTTTTAGTAATAATTTATTATCTTCAGATATAGCAACTTCTTTGAATGAGATATCAGTTTTGATATTTTTATTTTCTTTATCGAGCTTTTTAGCTTGTACTTTTTCTCTTATATTCATATATTCTGAATGAGCTAATTCTCGTGCTAATTTTTGTTCTTGTGTTTCAGTTCGTTCTGATTTTCTATCTTGATGTGGTAACCATAATTTTGCCCTGTCTGGATCAAAATTAATTTGAAATACTGCATCATATATTCTTCTTCTATCTACAAAAGGTATTATTGATAATCCATTATGTTTTTGTGATTCTTTTTCAATACCATCCATTTCAATAATAAATTTTTCAGGAAAAATATCACGAAGTATGCTATCATAATAAAATAATGGTTTAAGTTCAACAGGTATTAAATCAATTGATTTCAATGGAAGAACAGCTACTAATTGATGTAAAGCAGTAAACTCAATTGTTTGATCTTTTGATTTATATCCCGATATTTTGAGTCCTAATTTGTTAGATTGTTGTAATACTGTATTAATATCTTTCAACATTGGAGAATGATGATATAAATAAATGAGATCCATATTTATTGCAGATGTTCCTTTGATATAATATAAATAATTCCAAGCAATTATTGTTAAATAATTATTGATCATTTTAACTTTATCATTAGTATCGATATGAAATAAATCTTCATCCATTATTAATTTCAAGTTATTCAATAATTCTAGATCTCTAGTACATCCTAAAGCATTATTATACCAATAATCGCTATATTCTTTATAACTAAATACTTCATCACCATCTTCATCAATTTTCAAAGAATTTTCAATAAATCTAGAAGGATATTCTAATGAATTATTTTTTCTAGCTAATTTTATTAATCTTTTATTTTCTTGAGAAGCCAAAATGTTAATAAATTCTTCAAAACCAACCCAATTTATAGAAGGATCATTTTCCTCATCAATTGATGTTAATGTGAAATTATTCTCAAAATATATATCAACAAATTCAATAAGTGTTGCACCTATATCTTTAAAAACTGGGAAATGTGGTAAAAAATCGTTACCTATCAAAAAACACATAACAACAAAATCATTAATAACAATCATGTTTTTTCGTTTTTTCAATAAATAATTCTTAATCCCATTAATATTAACAATATATGTTTGAATTCTGTATTGTTGTGATCTAACATTAAATTCAGGTCTTTCTTGATAAAGGAAGATATTTTTCAAAGGAGACAATAATGATAACATTATTAAATCAGAATCTAAACCATAAATAAAATGACTACCACCTTTTTTTGCTGCTAATCCTGTATTTATTTCTTTACTTCTATAATAATCCATAATTTTATGTTCACCTTCTCCTTTGACTAGATGAGAACTATAAATAACTTTTGGTGGTAATAAGGCTCTGTTTCGTTCTATAAAAACAATTATATCATCATGAAGTCTGCTCATAAATTCAGTGCCAGGTGTTATTGCATTACTATCAAATTTTGGGTTTGGAATACTACTTTGACGTCTTATTTTCTGTTGTTGTAATTTAGCTTGTGGGGCAGGACCATCTACACATAATAACAAGCTATCATGTGGTTTTATTTTTTCCAATATATTTGATATTATCCTAAGAATTTCTATTCTTATTTGCAACTCAATTTGCTCAGGAGAAGTTCTTGCTATTGCATCAAGAACTTCTTTATCTGTTGTATTAGAACCCAATACATTATTTCGAGCCTCATGAAATACACCATTTAAATCAAATGCTAAAGATGATACAAAAATGGGAACGTTTTTCCATATGACCCCTTTTATGTTTCTAATGAATTGATTAAATAACCCCGGAATCCCCATGAGTTGTTTATTTTCAAACTATCTCTATTTACTTTAAAAAAAATAATTTTTTAAAAATAATTTATTTTTATTTTATAATTTTTATTTACTAATAATCGTTCCTTTTTTAAATATTTCTTCTAACTTTTTTTGATCATTAACATCTAATTTGGTATTATTAGTTATTTTATCTGTATTAGTATTAATACTATTATCATTATCATTTATTTTCTCTAAATTAGATGACTTATTATTTGTATCAGATTCAAAAAATCCAATAAAAAAATAAAATATAACACTTAATATTAATAATCCAACAACGCTTAAACATATTATAGCAGTTATAACGCAATTATTATAAGCAGTTACCATATCAGGATTGCTATCTGTAAATAAATGACTTTGTTTAAGTTGATCTGCGGCTAAAGCCCCTAATACTCCTGTTATACTTACTAAAACCAATGCAAAAAATATAACAATAATAGTTGACCAACTTATACCTGTATTGTCTTCTTGTGATCCTTGATAATTTTGATATTTTTTATAAAGTTTGGATGTAGTTAATTCTTCTGATTCTGCTCCAGCTGCTTCAGCTTCTCCTGCTCCTGTACTAAATAATCCAACGACACCTACAATAGCTAATATTACTAATAATACAAATAAGGCGACTAAAAACCAAGTAATGAAAGCTGCCCAAAATGCATAATTATTAGCACTTTTGAAAAATTCATCATTTCCTTGAAATCCCCTAATTTTAATATTAGCTTGAGTAATATATCCACCTGCTATTATCCATATTAATATTAAAACTATCGCAAGGAAAATTCCCCAATATGAACTCATATAATTTTTATATAAATAAAAAAACAATATTTATATTAATAAATTTAAAAATTAAAAATGAGCAATCTAGAAATTTTTAAATTTAAAAATTCTTATAATCAAATTAGTAATAATATTACTAATTGTAACATTAAATTTACAGACGACCATCTTTTGGGTCCTTCAGTATTCCCAAATGGTTCAGTATGTGGTCATTTACATGAAATAAGAAGTATTAATTTCAAATCACATTGTAATAATAAATGTTGTAGAAAAATTAATATAAAACCCGTAGATCTTAAAATAAAAAATAGATGACAATAATAAAAAATTATATAATACAATATATAATTTTTTATTAATTAGATATAACATTGTAGAAAAATTAATATGAACCCCCCATAGATCTGAAAATAGAAAATAATTATATTAAACGATATATAATTATTATTAAATTTAAAATATTGAACGACAAAATTCTGTAGGAGTAACAGTTATAACTTTATCTATATTAAGATATGCATTTAATAATTTATAAGTTTGGTCATCAGTCAAAAATATATTTAAGTTATCAGCTGCTTCATAAACAGTTTGTCTATAAATATTATGATCTAATGTTTGAATGATAGCTAATTCAAAATTTTTTATTTCTAATTTTATTTCTTTATTACGATATTCTGATCCGAATACATCATTAAAAGATATATTATTATATATCAAAGTAAAATATTTTACACACATATAAAGTAACGAGTAAAATTTCAAAAGTGTATTTTGTTTTGTTAATATTGGTTCATTATAATCTTTATCATCATAAAGACCAGCGATATAGCTATCAAATAAGCTTAATGATTGAAATATTATTCTATGATCATACCATTTTATTTTTGATTTGTCACGATAAATATTTTTAACAACTTCTTTTACCCATAATCTTTCTTTACATGGTACTATATACATTAATCTTTCAAAAGATTTTTTGGGATTATATGATTTTCTAGTTTCTTCAATTAACATTTTTTGATCTTCAAAAAAAGGATGATCTAAACATTCTGAAATATCTGCTCTATGATCCCAATCAAATTCCATCATTCTATTTAATAAATCAGAAAACAATTCCATATTACCTGCTTCTTTTTCAAAAGAAATCAATTCATATTTTGATAATCCTAAATGTTCTACCCATGATTTTCTCTTTTTGAAATATGGATTATTTTTATCTACTTTATGATATTTATATAAGTTAATTTCTCTCCATTTATTAAATGATCTCATTAATTTAAGAGGAATTTCTTCTGGTAATGAACATAAAATTTTTGATAATAAATTATTGGTTTTTTCTGGTGTACCTGCTAAAAATTGAACCCCTGCTATTAATTCAAAAAAAATACATCCTAATGACCAAATATCACTTTTGTAATCATAATGTGGATAACCTAATAAAATTTCAGGAGCCCTATACCAAGCTGTCACAACATCTGATGTTTGATATCCTTGATATGTGTATGGTACAGCCAATCCAAAATCACATATTTGTATTATACTTTTTTGTCCTAAAACATCAATTTTATCTTCTAAAATTAATATATTTTGCGGTTTTAGATCACAATGAATTATAGAATGTTTATGAATATATTCAATCGCTAATAATATTTGTGTCATATATCTTTTTCTTGAACCATAATCTAAATTTCTATTTAATTTCATATATTCATATAAATTATTTTCTGCTCTTTCAAAAATAAAATGTATACCATCATCTTGTTGATCTTTTCTAGTTTTACTGACTAGTGGTTCAAATCCATTTTCTTCAAATGGACTATTATATGATATAAATTCTAATGTAACAATATGAGGATGTTCACGTAATTTTGTTAATAGATCTAATTCTCTTATCGCACTTAAAAATAATGTATTTTTATCAGATAAATTTCTTTTGAAAGCATATTCTTTTCCCGTATCTGTATCTTTGCACGAATAAACAATTCCATATGTTCCATCACCAAGTATATCTCCTTTTATCATTTTTTATTAATTTAAAAAATGATATTTCATGTATTTCTAATTATTTTTATTTTATAGCTATCACTATTTTTCACAAATTTGTGATATATTATTAATTTCACGAGCTTTTTTGTTATCCCATCCTAAAGTTTTGTCATTGATAATTTTAATTAATGTTAATGCAAAATCATGATTTGTTGCTAATAAATATTCATCATATAAATTTTTGATTAACAATGAACCTAGGTATGTTGACATACATATTTTCGTATCTTCTGGGTTATTACTTGGGGTTATAATTTGTATAATTTCATTAGGAAATTTTTTCTTTGTTGATTTATGTTCATTACTCATAAAGACAAAAATGTCTAAATTGTCATAACATAGTTCCTTTATTGTTATATCATCATCAAATTTTGGAAAATAGTCCAAATCAATTAATATACATGTTTTTATTTGATTGTTATTAAATTTATAAGATTTAATATAATTTAATACTTCAAGAGCAGCAAGTTTTTCAGCATTCTTTTTAGTATTAGCTGTTTGACCTCTAAAAGAGCCTCTAAAAGAGTGACCATTAATTGTTACAGTTGTTATAAACTCAGGAATATGATCTAACCCTGATTTTACAGTAACATATTCTGGTTTAAAAAGTCCATGTTTTTGTACTAATTTTTGTAATTCATCTTTATAATTTTCAGACATCATTTTTTTAAAATTAATAATTAATATTAATTATTAATTTTTTTTAATGTTAATTTAATATTCTAATGAATGCCTATGAATCATTTCCATATTTTTAATTTAATATTCTAATGAATGAGGATGAATCATTTCCATATTTTTAATTTTAGTTAATATTTTTTCATCATTTTCATTATTTAGTTTATTATTATCCATCAAAATTTTTATGAATCTAATATATCTAAAAAAATCAAGTATTTCTTTATCATCAATATTATTAGTATTTTTTGCTGATGTTTTAGCTTGTTTTATAGTTGAATTGGTCAAAAAATTTGCTATTTCTGATTTTGGGTTTTTATCAAATAATGTATCATCTTTAGAATCTAAATATAATAATACTTTTGCTAATAAATTCATATTCATATGTTGTAATTCTTTTTTATCTTTTAGAAGCGTTGAAAAATAATCATGGTTTTCTAATTTTCGTGTTAAAACTTTATTTTGTTGCTGATCACTCAAATAATAATCAAACAATTTTGTGTATGATACATTTCTATCATTTATATAGTCTTTTCTATTAATTTCATCATTTGCTACATTTTTTACACTATCTTTTACTGATCTTAATCCTTTACCTCTTGTTATTTTTGGGGATTTTATTAATCTGTTCATTTAAAAATTATATATAAAAATATAATTTAATTTTATTTTTATTTTTGTAGTTATATTTAATAAAAAACTAAATTATCTTTTTTTTTATTATAAAAATTTTTATTATAAAATAAAATTGTGTTAGACAATCATCACAAGCAAAGTCGATTTGTCTCCATCATTTGAATCAAAGACATTATTATTTTTCCTGAAAATACCATCATGATTAAAATAATATTTTATAATAAAAATCCGCATCTATATTCAGACGCTAAAAATATTATTATAATTTAACAATCAAACATCAACTAATATTTTTTAATAAATTCATTTAATAAACTCATTGTAAAAATTCATTTAATAAACTCATTGTAAAAATTCATTTAATAACATATTTCAATAATTTCATTTAATAACATATTTCAATAATCTCATTTAATAACATATTTCAATAATATCATTTAATAACATATTTTAATAACATATTCTAATAATCTCATTTAATAACATATTTCAATAATCTCATTTAATAACATATTCTAATAATCTCATTTAATAACATATTCCAATAAACTAATTTAATAAACTCATTGCAAAAAATTTTGAATATAATAATTCAAGTATTGAGAATTTCTCACATTAAAATAATAGATATTAATTATCAGAAAAAGATATAGTGACATAATCACACAAAAAATATTGTGAAATACACATTTAAAATATAGCGAAAGATCGCAATTAAAATTATAGAGATAATCTCATTAACATATTGCAAAAATTGCACTAAAAAATATTTAAGGTAAACTTAAATATTTTAAATTTTAAGAATTAGATCAGTCAAATTTTTAAAAATGATTTTAAAATAAATTATAATAGATTTAAAATTAACATGTATCGCAAAGAATATCCAATTAGATGCAAAAGTTGTAATGAACAATTAGCATGTTATTCAGAAGAATTTGAAATGTTAGCAAAAGAATATGGTAATGAAAAAGCTTTAAATATGTTACAAATAATGGAACCTTGTTCAAGAACAAATATGATGAACCCAATGATAATTTTAAATATTAAAGAGGATAGAAGTTTGATAGAAGGATTAAAAGATATTGATATGATAAATAAATTTGTTAAAGATTCATCCTCACACAAATGTGAATATCGAGCAGCAAATATCAATTATAATCAACCAAAACCACGAATACAAAATATTGAAGAAAAAGATACAACAAAAAAATTATCAATAGTAAATGTAATA
>Ga0255340_1005072_pt1 | contig 12237 bp, 23 predicted proteins | sample wastewater_treat_7_FD_192417 | JGI IMG/M metagenome (GOLD analysis project Ga0255340, IMG submission 192417) | Wastewater microbial communities from Lulu Island WWTP, Vancouver, Canada - plant10 | ecosystem: Engineered > WWTP > Wastewater > Unclassified | place: Canada: Vancouver, British... | reverse complement strand
GCCGGTGACGGCGGTGTACGGCCGCCTCTCGGTTTTCGGTACGGCATGGGCGCGACGCCGGCCACGCGCAGCCGGCTCCTGATCTGGTATGTCCCGACCCCGAACCGCTCGTGGATCTCGGCGTAGGTCGCGCCGTCCAGGTAGGCGGCGACGATCTCGTCGGTCACGCCTCCGCCTCCTCGAAGAACGTATCCAGCGTCCGCACGGCCAGAAGTGGCGCGAGTCTCTTTTCGATGAGCGCGACGTACTCGGGGTTCAACTCGATCCCGAGGAAGCCCCGCCCCTCTTGTAGTGCTACAAGTCCGGTAGTGCCGGCACCCGCGAACGGGTCCAACACGGTCCCACCAACCGGACAGCCGGCGCGGACGCACGGCCGGATCAGGTCGGGCGGGAACGTCGCGAAATGGGCTTCGGGATAGGGCTTCGTGGCGACCGTCCACACGTCGCGGCGGTTGCGGGCACCGTCCGGGGTTGCCAGCCGCATGGTGGACGATTTGGAAACCGTCTTGCATCCCGCGCGTTGTGCTTTGTCTGGCTGTGGGTATGTGTGAACCGTTTTATCGCTACATTCCTCCCGGATCTCATCCCGATCGAACCAGTACCGCGGCGCCTTGCTCAGCAGGAAGATATACTCGTGTGCCTTCGTGCAGCGGTCGCGAACGCTCTCCGGCATCGGGTTGGGCTTGTGCCATATGATGTCCTGCCGGAGATACCAGCCGTCGGCGCGAAGCGCGAAGGCCACCCGCCACGGGATGCCGACGAGGTCTTTCGGCTTGAGGCCGGTTGTCCATCCATCGGGGCGGCGCACGGTGATCCGCTCGGTCTCGACAACCGACCTGCCCGATCCGCCCGCCTCACCGAACCGCCCGCCGTATGCCTTCGGCGTCGATTGTGTGTGGCTGTTGCTCGCGTACGAGTCGCCGAGGTTGAGCCAGAGCGTCCCGTCGTCTTTCAGGACGCGCCGCACCTCGCGGAAGACCTCAACGAGCCGGGAGACATAGGCGTCCGGCGTCTCTTCAAGGCCGATCTGTCCGTCCACGCCATAGTCGCGCAAGCCCCAGTAAGGAGGGCTCGTCACGCAGCAGTTGACGCTCTCGGCCGGCAGGGTCTTGATGACATCGAGGCAATCGCCACAGAGGATACGGGCACTCACGGCCACACCACCGGCAGCTTCGTATCCGCGTCGATCCACCGGCCGTTCGAGGTGTAGACGGTAATGATCACCACGCCAAACTTCGCCTCGACCGCGTCGCGCCGCAGCTTGAAGTCCTGCGGAATCATCCACGGGGCCGCTTTGACCTCGTAGATGCGGACCGTCCCGTCCGCATACGTCACCCGGAAGTCGGCCGTGTACTTGTGCGCCCGGCGCTTGATGCCGCGGCCGTTCGTGAACTTCTCAGCGAAGACGAAGACCGGATGGCACTCAATCTTGGTGACGTGTCCGGCGGCGCGGAGAAGCGCGAGCTCGGCATAAAATTTCGCCTCGGTTTTCGAGGTGAATGTGATCCCGTCCAGAACCGTCTCTGTCCGGGGTTGCCGGCCCTGCGCGCCGCCGGCCTGGCAGCGGTACGTCATGCGGTCGATGCGCCGCGCGGCCGCGCTCACGGCGACCACCCGACGGCGCCGACCGCGTTGATGGCACGGGCGATCCGTAAAAGGTTGCCCATCTCGTTCGCGTACCGCGCCGCATCTTCGACCACGGCGAGCCCCGCCCGCCACGCGCCCCACTCACCGATCGCATCCAGGGTGCACGAGTGCGCCGGGTACGTCCGCGGCCCGCAGTGCCGTTCGGCTCGAGTGTCCCCAAGGATGCACTCGGGCCGGCCGTCGCAGACGTAAAAGGGGCAGGTCATGCCCGCCCCCGCCACTGCCGGAACCGCCGGTGCGCCTCGCGCCCGTGCTTCGCCCGGAACTTCGACGTCCGGACGTACTCGCTCCAGTTCGACAGCTCGTCCGTCTCGATCCCCAGGAGCGCCGTCTCCGTATGCTCGATCAGCAATGCCCGGAGCGCCGCGCCGATCGCCCTCGCCCGGTCCGGCCCCACGCGGTGGCGGAGTTCGAGCCAGTCGATGAACGCCGCGACCGTCTCCTCGCGCCGGGCGTGCTTCGCCCGCGCCGCCGGCGACAGTGCCGAACGCCGGGTCGGGTCCAGGCCGAACAGGGTGCAGGCCTCCGCGAGCCGGACCGTCTGCAGGTCGCCGGCCGGGTCGATGACCACCGGGCCGATCATCTCGGCACCCCGTGAAAGTCCTGCAGGATCTTCTGCGCCCGGCGCGCCCGCAGCCGGCGCCCGCAAAACTCCTTCCCGGCATGGTCCAGGTCTTCGAGGTCCACGATATCGCCGTGAAGGACCGCCTCGACGCCGTGGCGCAGCACGAACGCGGCCGCCCGCTGCCGGTCGTACTTCGCGCCCGGCCACTCGCGCCGGTATCGCGCCATCACCCACTCGACCGACGGGACGCCGTCGATGTCCGCCGGCCGCACGAACGCGGAGGAGACGGCGACGCTCATTCGCGCCTCCGCCGGCGCCAGCTGGCCGTCACCGCGCGCCTGGTCCGGCGGTCCTCCTCGGGGATCACCGCGCAGTACCGCCGCCAGGCGTCGCCCTGGTCCGCCGCGCCCGCGATCGCCGCGAGCTCGGCGTCGGTCCACCGGGGGACGATCGAGCCGTTCGCGCCGCGCGTGAACGGGTCGATCCCGTGCCGCACCAGGACACGCGAGACCGCCTGTCTCCACCACCCGCACCGGGCCGCGATCTGCCTGACCGTGAACCCGGCGTGCCAGTCGGCGACGATCGACGCCTCTGTCTCGGTCCAGCCGGTATCGAGGATCAATCCGTCACCTCCCACGCGTCCCCGGGCTCCACGCCCGACGGCAGGGCCTCGACGATGACGCGGCCGGCGGTCATGCCCACCCCATCCGCGCGAGGTGTCCGCGCTTCGGCGGGCAGCAGTGGAGGTGCAGCGCCGCGAGCCCGACCAGGACGACCGACGCGCCGACGACGGACGAAAAGAGGGCGGCGATCATCCGCGCATCCTCCACCCGACGAGCAGCAGCCAGAGCACGCCGAAGACGATCACGGCCATCATCGCGCAGACGCCGCTTTCCCCCGGGCTCATGCGTCACCCTTGGGCAGTACGCGATCCTCGCATGATTCGAGCCCGTGGACATATTCGTGTGACATCGGGGCCAGGAACCCCTCGCTGGTGCAGTACCAGTGCCCCCACGAGTACAGGCCGTGTATGCAGAGCGTACAGAGGCTCATGCGCGCCTCCGCTTGAAGATTGCACACGCCGCGGCGACACGCGCCAGAAGTCCGCCACGGGCAGCAGGGGCCGTTTCGACCGTCGCCTCGGGTTTCGGTTCGGGTTCGGCGACTTCGGCAACCTCGGCCTTCAGCTCCGCCTGGACTGCGGCGCGAGCCTTGCGCTCGGCGGGGCGCCTCCCCGATCGATACCGATCGATCTCTGACGGCTCGACTTCCCACCGCGCTGGCCCCTTTCCAAAACTAACTTTTTTGCCGACAATGGTGCCCGCCCGCAGAAGTTCCGACACCTGATAATACGATAGCCCGAGTGCGACGGCGACCTCTGAAATTGTCAGCGGCCCCGGGGGCGCGGTGGTTGCCGGAGCGGCTCCGCCGGCGTTGTTGGACCGGGCAAGACGCGCAGCGATCGCGGTCTTGGGGATGAACACTCGCCCCCCGACTCTTACAGATTCGAGCTCCCCTCTGCGGGCCCATGCGCCGGGTGTGTCCTTGTGGACCCCGAGAAGGTCTGCCGCCTTTGATAGGGTAACGTAGCCCTTCGGCGCGCGCTGCTTGCTCTTCGCGCCTTTGGGGCGCCCCCGCTTTGTGGTGGGGGCCGGGGCGGTGTTCTCCGCCGTCGGCTTGGGGCGATTCGCAAGCCAGAGGTCACAAGAGTCTTTCGAGACGCGCGTCTCACCATTGCCGAAGCCGTCGGATACGATCGTGCCCTGTTCGAGCAGCTTGAAGATGCGTTCGATGGGCTCGCCGAGGTAGGTGACGGCGTCGCCGATTGTTAACCATTCAGTGGATGTCATGCGTGGAGGGGTCTGCCGGTGGACATCGCCGGCACTGTGTTCATCGTCTCGAGCGGTTCGGGCTCATCGGGTTCGGCCATCATGCCGATCACGGGCTGGAGTTCGGCCGTGATCATCTCACCGTCGAGGAGCGCGTCGAGGTCACAGGACCACACGAAGCACCAGGACGGGCCGAGGTCGACCCAGTAACGGCTCCCGTCGCGCGAGGGCCGCACGAGCCCACGGTACTCGCCGTGGACGTCTCGGACGACGGCACCGTGCCGGAGCCGGCCGGCGACGAGGTCGACGAGTTCGGCCTTGCGGACGAGTGACGCCTTGCCGGCGATCAGGATCGTGCACACGCCGTTGCCGACGTGGTCCCGGAGCCATCCGGCGGGGGTCACGACAACCGCCCCTGCGAGAGCGTGACCTGCCGGCCCTTGTGGCTGCGGTCGAGGCAGTCGAGACACAGCCCGACCTCCGCATCGATCACGAGCCGGATCCCGCAGCGCGGGCAGATCGTCCGGGGCGTCCGGGTGTCGGCCGGTGCGAGGTCGGAGGTCATGGACAGAACTCCTCTCCGTCGAGAACCGTGTGGAGGGCCGCCACCAAGATTCGGCTTACATTGATGTTCGCGGCCTTCGCGCGCGTGTGCAGGTCGCGCGGGATGTAGGTGTTGACCCGCACCCCCGTCGTCCGACGGGGGATCGGGTGCAGAAAATTCGTGTTCATGCGTCCGTCTCCTCGCGGGGCGCGAGCGGGTCGAACGTCGATTCGAAGTCGAGCTTGACGCGCTCCGACCCTTCGCGGATCGTGCAGAGTTCGCCGAGCAGGGGCGTCCCGAGTTCGCGTTCCGCGTCGGCGAGTTTCACCGTGTAGGTTGCGACCTTGCGGAACGCCTTCGGGTATTCGCGCTTGAACGCCTCCACGTCGAGCACGCGGGTGCGGGTGCCGGGGCTGACGATGAGCCGGACGATCCCGTGCCCGAGGTCGACCTCTGTCCGGCCGGCCTCGCGGGCCTCGTCGATGAGCAGCAGCCGCTCCTCTTCGAGCTTGGCGACCCGGCGCTTCAGGCGGACGATCTCCTGTTCGGTGCGCCACGCGAGGGTCAGTGCGTCCGTCTCCGGCTCGGCGATCATCTCCATTGCGAGGGGGTGCAGGGCGGTCATGCCGGCACCCCGAGCTGCGGATAGCGGGCCGCGATCTCCTCGCGTCGGGCCGCGTTGACGCGGACCTCGCAGGCGGGGCAGAGGTAGGCGCCGGCGGCGACGGCCTCGCCGCAGAGGGCACAGGCGCCGCTCATACCGGCACCTCGTCGATGCAGGTCGGCGCGTACCATGCAACGTTCTCGGCCGCCCGGATCATCTCACTCATGACGATGAGGGGCTCTTTCCGCTGGACGGCGGAGGCGATGAACTGCACGACCAGCTCGGCCACGTCGGCCCCGAGCTCGGAGGCGAGCGCGACCGTGTGCCGCGCGGGGTCCGTGTCGTGAACGTTCCGCGGGAACGAGACCTGGATCGCCGTGCCTTCGGGATACGTCCACTGGAACAGCTCGGCCGTCTTGTCGACGTTCACCAATGCCGTCTTCCCGGTCTTCCGGGCCCGGTACTGGATCGCGGTCATGCCATCCCCCGGATCCGGCGCTCGTTCGCGGGCGTGTTGGCGATGGTCCGTGCGAGCAGTTCCGCGCCGAAAACCGTATTGCCGGTCGGCGCCACTATAATCTCGGCGATCTCGCCCATCTGACAGGACGACGAGACGCCTCCAACCTCAGTCTTTTTCATAGTTTCTTCTCCTTCTTCCGCCGGGCGAGTTCAGCCCGGACCGCGGCCCGCAGGAACCGCGAAATATTCTCTTCGTCGTCTGATTCGACCGCCGCCAGGACCGCATCATAGAGGTCGTCCGGCAGCGCAAAATTAAACCGTTTCATGGGTTTTGTTTTACCTCCGCTTTTTACTAATAATTAATACGCCGTATTACTATTTAACACTTTCTAGTTTAACTTTTGGTGGTACAGAATATAAACTAAGCAGAAGTGTTCGCGGAAGAAAAAGAGAGGATCAGAGGGCCGCCGCGATCACGCTGGCGACATACCCGATCCCATCGGCCCAGGTGCAGACCACCCGCGAGCCGGACGCCGCCACGCCCCGGGCCGTGATGGTCCCGCCACGGTCGAGGGCAACCGCGACCGACCCCGTCCCGACAGCCGACCCGGCCGTCCCGGTGAGGGCCGGCGGCAGCGTCTTCAGGACGCTTCGCGCGATGGCCTCGATCTCCGTCGCCGGGTCGGGCGCTCTCGTCCTCGCGATCTGCTTCTCGATCGCGAACTTCCGCACCGGGACGGCGGTGATCGCAACGTCGCACTTCGCGAGCCCGACGGAGTACGAGATGTCCACGATGCGGAACAGGACCGGCGTCGTCCCGTCGTCCTCGTACTCCGGGATCTGTGCGTGCCCCCGGAACCACAGCCGCTGATATAACTGCAAGTCCGGGCGCCGCGTGAAGTTCGCCGTGACCGTGCCCCAGTCCTCAGCGAAGTAGGCCAGCAGCGCATCCCGCAGAACGACCGCCTGCGCCGTCGTGATCGGCGTCTCGACCGTCTCGACGTGCTCAATCCAGTGCTCGAGCCCGTTGCGGTCCGCGATCCAGCCCGTCGTTTCGAGGATCTCGTCGGGGGTCGCGCCGGTGCCGAGATGATATCGGACCGAAACGGCGTTGGCTACGTCGCTCATGTCCTCCGCGTACTTCACCGCGCCCGCGAGGGTCGGATCATACGGCGGGATCTCGATGATGGGTAGCCCGAGCGCGTCGTCGAGGTCGGCCTCGTCGCACCAGTAGAGGGCCGGCACGATGGTCGGGGGAACGGTCCCGTCGTCGGGCGGGGTCGGCGTGAACTCCATCGCCGCGAGGTTCATGTGCAGGAGGTCGGTCGTGTCGTCGCCCGCGTTGTCGAACAGGAGTTTGATCGTGTGGTTGCCGGCTGTCCCGATCACGATGTTGCAGGTGTCGGTATTCCACGCGAACGCCGAATACGAGCCGGTCCCGTCGACGCTGATCGTATCGACGAGCGCCCCGTCGAGGTAGACTTTAAAGGACCGTGCGCCCGTGGCCGCCGCCGATGCGGTGCGGAACCGGGCCACGTAGGTATCCGCGACCGGGAAGTTAACCGTGTACTGCAGCCACTCGCCGTCCCGGATCCACCCGACGTTGTACCCGGCTTCGCTCGCGAAGTACTCGATATCGACGCCGTCCTTTCGGTAGGCCCCGCCGAGGTTCGCCGCGGTCGTGTCGTGATACCCGACCCCCTCACCACCGGCATCGTAGTCCTCCGCCTCCTTGCGGATGATCCGATAGGCGGGGTCCTGGTGGCCGATGGTCGGCGTCTTCCCCACGTCGATCCAGCGCGTGTAGAAGATGCAGCCAAGTTTGGCCGCGACCGCCTGATAGACCGCCATGTGAGACGAGGTGGTCGGGCAGACGATGTCGCGGACGGGCAGGGCGTCCGTCCCCCACGCGGCGGGCGCGTCGACGTCCACGTTCGACAGATCGAAGAGGTTGCGGGACGGGTCGGTAATGTCGGTCCAGTGGGTCGGGTAGGACATCCGGTTATAGATCCACTGCCCCGGGCTCGTCGTCGTGCTCGGCATGGTGCACCAGGAGATGGGCGGGTATGCCGACGCGATGTAGTACCCATAATCCCATCCCTTGTAGTTCGTGCTGTTCTTTGCCGCCTGGATCGTCGAGGTCTGCGCCGGCAAAAAGCCGAAGAAGATCAATCGGTCGACGCCGTTGTGGTCCGGCTCGATCAGCTTGACGCGGGTGAAGTTCGTCCCCTGTGGGATCAGGTCGTGGAACGTGACATCGGCCGAGTACATCACGTCGGACGCCGAGCGCCGGACCGTGTAGGAGACGAGCGCCCGCTCCTTGACGGCGTCGAAGTCCGACCAGTCGAAGTCCGACCAGTCGAAGGGGACGTCGAAGAGCGCCGACGGCCGGTTGACGAGCGGCGACCACGGGTTGACGCCCGCGCCCAGGTACGAGAGCGTCGGCAGGGTGTAGCCAGGGCTGGTCGCGGCGCCCTCGCCGTACCCGCCCTCGCCGTATCCTCCTTCGCCGTACCCGCCCATGCTGCCTCACACCGCCACGCCGCGCGGCGCGAGGATGCCGCGCACGGCCACGCTGTTTCTGATCCCCTCGGCCATGCTCAGCTCGAACGGGTAGAAGATGGCGAACGAGACCGTCCCGTCGACCGAGTCGCCGTCCGCCGCCCCGACGTACCCGAACGATGCCGGGCCCGCCTGGGCCTCGCCGCCGAAGAGGACCGACGGCGCCCCGGCGCCGATGCTCACGCTCACGATGCCCGCGGCCGACCGCCGCACGGTGACGAGCCGCGGGACGGCGCCGCCGCCCGGCAGGTCAGGCCCGGCGATCCCGCCGTCGTCGACCGCGCGGACCCAGAGCTGCTCCCCGTCGCCGAAGCCGAGCCGGGCCTCGTCGCCCTCGCCGGAGAGCACGATCCCGGGGCCCGACGCCGAGGCCCGTGAAGCGACGAACTGGATCGTGTATGCCCCGCCGAACGACTGCTCCGGGAGCGTGACGTAGCCGTCCGCGGTGAGCCCGAGCCCGCCGTCCACCCAGGCCGGGGTCGCCGCGCCGCCGAGCGTCCCGCCGTTCCCGTTCCAGGCATAATCCGTGACCGACTCCCCCGCGCCCTCGTCGAAGAGGTAGAGGGCCTGGAAGCCGGGGACGAGCCCGCCCCACCGGCGCGCGTGAACGCTGGCCGAGAGGATCGCGGTCGCAATCGCGGAATACCCGCCCCGGTTGTAGTGGAGCTGGTCGCCGTAGTCGTACCGCGCCCTGATGTCCCAGTACTCGCGACCGGAGCCGGCGAGCAGCCACGCCGGGACGAAGACGGCATCGTCGTAGTACTCGAGCAGGGCCCGGACCCGCTCGTACCGCCGCCGGAGGTCCGCGCTCTGCGCGTCCGTCGCCCCGGTCCACGGCAGGCCGACAAATACCGGCACAATCGGATACACGCTCGTCCGGCAGGCTTCGAGCATGGAGCGCACGTTCGCCATGAACTGCGCCTCCGTGACCCCCTGCTGGATGTCGTTGAGCCCGACCTCGATGATCGCGACCCGCGGCCGGAGGTAGGCGCAGTCGGAGAGGAACCGGGCCGCGACCTGGGTCGAGGTCTGCCCGCCGATGCCCATGTTCTGGACCGTGACGCCCGTTCTCGCCGCGATCTGTCGCGTGTAGTCGCTCAGGGGGTCCTCGATCTGCGACGCCTCGATGTACGAATAGTTCCCCGGGTGCCCCGCCGTGATCGAGTCGCCGATGCAGACGACGACCGGCGGGTCGCCGAAGACCCGGAGCGGGAGATACGTGCCGATGGTGCCCGCCGTGGTCCAGTCGTAGGTCCCCGTCGGCTGCGCCATGTTCTTGTAGTAGGTCGAGATGGCAGCGCCGGTGATCGGGGTCAGGAACATCCCCGTGCCGATCCCGCCGTACCCGACGTAGTCGCCCGTCTTGACCTGTATCGGCGTGTCGAGGTTGATCCAGTTGATCTGGCCGGCCGTCATCTTGGATCGGACGTCCTCGCCGCCGACGTAGTCCCAGGTCCCGGCCGCGTTCTTGCGCCAGAACATGATCCAGAACGAGGTCGGCAGGTTCGAGGGGCCGACGTAGAACTGGACCGCGGTCACGGTTGTGTCCTGCCTGATCCGCGTCCGCTGGTCGACGGAGAGGAACCACCGCCCCGGCGACGACGCGAGCTGGAAGTCGGGGGGACCGGTCGTCAGCCCCGTGATGCAGGCAACGTTGACCGCCCCCGTGTTCGGGACGAGCCCCTTCAGGTACTCCCCGAGCATCGGCGTCTCTTCGTGGTCATGCACGACGCCCGCCTTCTCTGCCACGGCGGCGTCGATGAGATCGTAGTTGTCGTTGAGCAGGTCCGCCCAACCGTCGCGATATGCTCCCCGGACCGGCTTCTCGAGGCCGCAGTTCGCGGTCGTCGCCGATCTCGGGTCCTTGGTGTGTGCCACTCTCTATCAGGCCCCCAGGTAGCGGTTGTACCACGCTATGGTCATGGTCGCCCGGGACGCCTCTTCCGAGAGGGTCATCCCGATGCGGTTCTCGCCCGGGACGAGGTCGGTCCAGATCGAGGCGTCCACCGCGGCCCCGGCGAACTCGTCGAGCACCGGGCAGAACGTCGCATCACTCGCCGATGCCGCCGCGCCGTTGCCGTAGAGGACGGAGAGCCGGGTCTGGTGTGGCCAGATGCCGATGAGGAACGTCGCCGAGCTGCCGGCCGTGTACGACTCCAGGCGGAACCGGCAGGGGGTCAGGTTCTCGTCGCGGAACCGGAGGTCGCGGAAGTCCTGCCGCATCCCCGGCTTCCACGCGATCGTGATCGGCACCACGTAGCAGGGGATCGCGTCGGTCGGCGGCGCGCCGGCGACGGCGTACTCGAGCGAATACGGCCACTGAAAATAGGTCTCGCGGGCCATGACCCGCTCCTCAGCTCAGTACCTGCGGTTCGGCGTAGACGTAGATGGCCGTCGCAGCCGCCGCCGCGTCGAAGTTGCGGACGCGCACCCGATAGTACTTGTGCCCCGGCAGGACCGAGAACGCAACGCCCTTCGTCGTGCCGGCCTTGAGCGGGATATCGACGACCTGGATCTCGAACCAGCCGGCGTTGTCCGTCGATGCGTACACGTACACCGAACATCCGGCCGTCGCGTCCGCGTGGTACGTGCATTGCGCGAGGATGCCGAGAGCGACCACGGCCGACCCGTCGACCGACGCGCAGTCCGTGATGGCCGTAGCTCCGTTCGCCGCGGCCGTCTTGTTCGTGACGATGGTTACCGGTGAAATGCTGAGTGTCATGATGATGGTGTCTCCTGGATAAATCCGATGGTGTAGCTCCACGCGCTCGGCGTCAGTTGCGTCTCCACGAACGGCTTGCAGATCATCACACCGTGGTAGAGCACGCCGTCGATGTTGAGCGTCTGGAGCGTGCCCTTCAAGGCGTCGAGCGCGTCGATCTCATCGTGGCTATCCGCCAGGCAGGTGAAGACCCACTTCATCTTTGAGCGGGTGCTGCCCTGCACGCCCACCCCGCCGCCGTGAAGGTCGGTCTCGTTGCAGACGGGGTCATGGTCGAATGACGGCAGGTTGGGGTGGCTCAGGGCCACCGTGGCGTATGATACGGCAGTCATTCAGAGCACCCCCTTCGCGATCCGGCTCGACTTCCAGCGCCCGACATCCTCCCGGAAGCGGTCGTATGAGTAGTCCTCGGAGAGCTTGACATCGCCGTGCACGATCACGTCGCCGCCGCCGGAGCCGAGCCCGACGGCCGCAAGACCTTTCGCGATGCCGGCCGCGACGGCGGACGCGATGCCCCCGCCCTCGTACTCTTTCGTTTCGGCACGGGACAGGACCCGCTCGCCGTCGAGGAGTTTCGCGAACCCTTCGGACTGGCCGGCGGGCGCCTGGTAGGTGCCGCCCTCGTGTAATCGGGGATAGTACTTGGTCGCCGATCGTCCCGGTGCTACGTTCGCCCCGCCACCCTCGACGATCGTTCTGATGGTGTGGATGCTCGTGATCGGGTTGAACTGGATGCTGTTTCGGGTCGTCAGGTACTGCTTGCCCATCGAGACGAACGACCCCGCCGCGGCGTCTGCCGACGACTTGACGGCGTTCATGTTGCTGGCCGTCGTGGCGAGCACGGAGTTGGCCTGCGCCGCCTCCTGCTTTGCACGGGCGAGCGCGCGCCCCGACTCGTCGACCATCTTCGATGCGTCCGCCGCCGCCTGCTTCGCGTTGTCGTACGCCCGCCGGGCCGCTTCGACCTGTGCTGCGTTCGCGTTCGCCGCCCCCGCCGCCGCATCGAGCGCGGTCTTGGAGGCGAGCACCTTCTGTGCCGCTTCGTCGGCGGCCATCTTCGCCGCGTTGTACGCGAGGCTCGCGGCATCGACCTTCTTCGCGGCGATGTCGGCAGATGCCCCCGACCCCGCAAACGCGATGCCGGCCCCGGTTGCTGCCGGGGTCACCGCCGTCGCCGCTGTTGCCGTGGCGAGGGTCGCCCGCTCGAGCGCGAGGATCGACGGTCCAGCCGCCGCTGCCGCCGTCGCCGTGGCGCTCATGGCCGTGGCTTCGGCGTTGAGCGGGACCGGGGCCTGCAGGACCATG
>Ga0255340_1005068_pt1 | contig 12248 bp, 9 predicted proteins | sample wastewater_treat_7_FD_192417 | JGI IMG/M metagenome (GOLD analysis project Ga0255340, IMG submission 192417) | Wastewater microbial communities from Lulu Island WWTP, Vancouver, Canada - plant10 | ecosystem: Engineered > WWTP > Wastewater > Unclassified | place: Canada: Vancouver, British... | reverse complement strand
TATATCAAAAATAAGATGCTTGTATTTCCTCTGCTTCATATCCTCCATCACAATCCGAGATATGCCTTTTGTTCCTTGGTAAGCACGTCGATGCTCACTCCCAGACTTTCAAGCTTCTTAACGGCCACATAGTTATCTATCTCCTCGGGAACCAAGACAATGGAAGGGGGCAGTTTGCCACGACTCTTGACCAAATATCTCGCGCTTAGTGCCTGGATGGCAAAACTCATATCCATAATCTCGGCTGGATGCCCATCTCCGGCTGCCAGGTTGACCAACTTGCCTTCAGCGATTATATAGATGCAGCGGCCATCAGCCAACTTGTAGCCGGTGAGATTAGTACGCGCCTCAAAACTCCCCACAGCTATTTGCGAGAGTTGTGCCACCGAGACCTCGCAGTCAAAGTGGCCTGCGTTACAACAGATAGCGCCATCTTTCATCTTCTCAAAACTTGGGGCAGTGATAACATCCTTACATCCTGTAACTGTCACAAAGATATCACCTATAGGAGCTGCTTCTTCCATCTTCATTACCTTAAAACCATCCATAATCGCCTCCAGCGCCTTTACCGGCTCCACCTCAGTCACTATTACCGAAGCTCCAAGTCCCTTGGCGCGCATTGCAACGCCTTTACCACACCAACCGTAACCTGCTACAACTACATTTTTGCCTGAAACGATAAGGTTGGTGGTGTTATTTATGCCATCCCAAACAGATTGGCCGGTACCATATCTATTATCAAAAAGATATTTACAATTGGCATTGTTGACCATTACCATCGGGTATTTGAGAGTATTGGTTTGCGCCATACGTATCAAACGATTGATGCCGGTGGTCGTCTCTTCACAACCTCCGATCACTTTGTCGATTAAATGAGTGAATCGGGTGTGCATTAGATTAGTCAGGTCTCCACCATCATCGATTATGATATCAGGACCACACTCTAACACACTACAGAGATGGCGATCATATTCCTCTGCCGTAGCGTCATACCATCCAAATACATTTAGTCCCTCTTTTACAAGTGCCGCCGCAACATCATCTTGTGTCGAGAGGGTGTTGCTGCCGGTTACGTACATTTCGGCACCACCGCTCGCAAAAACCATACAAAGGTATGCCGTCTTTGCCTCGAGGTGTACTGAAAGTGCTATTTTGAGCCCCTTGAAGGGCTTTTCTTCAATAAATTCCTTTTCAATGGAGCTGAGTACGGGCATATTCCGCTTCACCCAGTCAATCTTGCGTTTGCCGCTCTCCCAAAGATTGATATTCCTAATTTCGCTCATTGTTGTTTTTATTATTTGATTTTATTTTGTCTATTTTGATCAGAACGGGAAGATGATCACTATAACCGTTCTGAAAACTGTTGCCGTTATAACTGCGTTTTGGCCACCCTTTTTGCAGCATGAAGTTGCGTTTGAAAATTTCGCAATAATGCTTTTGATTCATCTTGACGAGTTTCAAGCCTGATGAATCGGGAAATGTTTCGAGCAAATTGGGGCTGACGATGATGTTATCGAAGAGAGTCCAACGATGATTGTGTACACTGGTACCAAGTCCCTCGTCATGTAGCACCCAAAAAGGGTTGAAATAATCACCCTCTTCCACTAAGGACATTTTTTTTCTTGCTCTGAGCAAAACTGAAAGAGACTCGTCAGATGGCGAATCGTTCATATCTCCCATCACCACAATCTTGATATCGGGATACTTTTCACGCATTGTCAATGCGTGGTGGTAGATTGTCTCTGTACCTGCGCGGCGAAATCCGGCAGAGTTTTTAATTCCGGTCCTCCTCGAAAGAAGATGACAAACATAAAAACAGAACATTTCTCCATCAATTTTTCCCCAGACGCATAGTATGTCGCGACCTATATATTCACGTCCGCTCCGCAATACCAGCTTCACAGGACAACTACCTTCTATCTTAAACTTGTCAGGACGATAAAAAAGCCCCACATCAACTCCTCGGACATCATTAGACTCATAATGGATACATCTGTATCTGGCACCGCGGACGCGTCTTTGATCGGCCAAATCCTGCATCACCGCCTTATTCTCCACTTCAGAAACACCTAAAATCACAGGGAATCCCCCATGTGCATTGGAAACCGTGGAAATAACCTCTGCCAGATTCTCGAGTTTTTTCTGATACTTCTGCGTCGTCCATCTTTTAGGGCTGGAAGGGGTAAATTCCTCATCCTGTGTATTTGGATCGTCCAAAGTGTCATACAGATTCTCAAGGTTGTAGAACATTATGATGTAAGACATCTTATTGGGTATTGATGCGCAAAAATAGTGATTATTATCCATTTTTTACTAACTTGCGTTTTATTTAACTGCGAAGACTATGTATGAACAGCTGTTGAATCTTGATCCGGTCAAGATTAATTTCTCTAAAGCGGGAATGGATATAATCAATATCGTACTCGCATTTGTGATGTACGGTGTTGCACTGGGTATTAAACCCTCATTGTTCAAAGAGGTTTTCAAAAAACCCAAATCGGTAATTCTGGGAGCAATCTGTCAGATGGTACTCCTGCCTGCATTTACATATCTGCTTGTACTCATTCTCAATGACCATATAACACCAATGGTAGCTATGGGTATGATACTGGTGGCAGCCTGCCCGGGAGGCAATATATCCAACTTTATGTCTTCGCTTTCCAAGGCCAATGTAGAGCTTTCTGTGACTCTTACAGCCCTCAGCACCTCTCTGGCACCGCTTACTACTCCGGGCAACTTCGCCCTGTGGGGTGGACTTTACGTCAGATACCTCAACAAACAGGCTGCAGGAGCTCTGCAACCCCTTGAGATTCCCATCTCGGAAGTTATAATCACGGTCTTCATCCTGCTTGGTATACCCTTGATACTCGGTTTGTTGACCAACAAGTATCTCCCTAAGGTTTCCGAGAAACTCAAAAAGCCGATGCAAGTATTCTCCATCCTATTTTTCATTTTAATGGTGGTTCTGGCATTTGGTAATAACTTACAGCTGTTTCTCCAGTATATCTGGTACATTTTCTTCATAGTATTGATTCACAACGGACTGGCACTAGCCATCGGTTATGGTACCAGCACTGTATTTAAGCTACCGCGCGAAGATCGCCGCACCATCACCATCGAGACCGGCATACAAAATTCCGGACTGGGTTTGGTGCTGCTGTTCAATCCTAAAATATTCCCTCCAGACCTAATGAATGGAGGAATGTTATTTATTACCGCCTGGTGGGGTATATGGCACATAATATCCGGACTGGCAGTATCTGCAATGTTTAATTATTCCACGAGAAGACGCCTTGCCAGGGCACAAAAAGTAAATGTGTAAATCGAAGAAACATAGAGAGATTTACGACAAGGATCGCTTGTACGCCTTCCTCAGATACTCTGTCGATGCGTTTATCAAGGCTTCCTACCAAAAGATTATTTTCCTCAATACGGATCGAATCCCGAGAGATGCTGCGGTCATTTTTACTCCCAATCACTGTGACGCCCTTATGGATCCTCTTCTGGTACTGGCTGCAAATAGGGACAGGAAGGTATTTATCGCCAGAGCGGACATTTTTAAGAAGCCGATGCTCCGTAAACTTCTCACCTTCTTCAAGATGATCCCTATCAACCGCATAAGGGACGGCATCAGGTCGGTAACGGCAGTAGAGCAAACTATAAGAGTCTCCATCGAGGTACTGGAAAACAACGTAGGTATATGTATCCTTCCCGAAGGCACTCACCGCCCCATGCACAGCCTATTGCCTATAGGAAAAGGTATTGCAAGGATCGCATGCGGTGCTTATGATGCTCTTGGTGATAACCACCCGATATTCATTGTACCGGTTGGAGTGGAGTACGGTGATTATTACAGGTTCAGATCCACAGCTATTGCAAACATAGGAGAACCCTTCAACGTATCTGAATTTATCTCCTCACAACGTAAGGAGGGTATGTCGGAGCGCGACATCATGGAGGCCATTCGACAGCAGGTAAAAGAGCGTCTGCAAGAGCTGATAGTCTATATTGACGATAATGAGCAATATGAGGCCGTTTGGGAGTTAGCGAAGCTCCATAGTGGCGAGATATGCAAGTGTCGTGTTAAGGAACGCTTTGACGCCAATAGGGAGATCATCAGCCGAATCAAGCAGTTAAGGGAGCGTGACCCGAAGAAGGCATCCGCACTTCTGGGCAAGGCCGACAAACTAAGAGAACGCCGTCTCAAGTCTAAGGTAAGTATCAACGCCATACACCACAAGCGCCCACTGCTTGCCGCAATATTGGGAACTTTGGCACTTCTGCCCGGGATTCCTCTCTTTTTGCTGATGGCGGCCGCATCTCTGCCCGTCTGGGCTGTATCCGAGATACTCTGTACCCTATTTAAGGACCGTGCGTTTCACAATTCTGTGCGCATGGTAGTCTTTTGGGTAGTCTGGAGTCTCTTGTATTTGATTGAAGTTGTGCTGCTCTTCTGCTTCGCCCCTTGGCAGTGGGCTCTTGCCGCTGCTATTATTCTGATGCCCGCACCATTCTTTGTTTATGACTTTTTTGAATTTGTGCGTGTGCTGGCTTCCCTCTGGAGAATTGTTTTCAACCGCAAGTTGAGAAATGATTATAAAGAAATAAAGAATGAATTGAAAAATATCTGATACTGAATAATTATGAAACGACTAAGCATAATCCTGGTGATGATGGGAATCCTTTTCCCCGCCTTGTCATATGGTCAGACTCAAGACACCCTGCGTACCGGTCAGGCTATAGATACTCTTCGCATGAAGCCACATGGTGAGAAAAAACCGGAAACAGAGGTACTTGTGGCTCCGCCTGATAATACCGTGAAGGGTTCCGAGGCCAATGAACTGGCTAAAGGCGATATAGTCAAAACCGGACTTTCATTCGGACCGCTACCGGTCGTTGCCTTTGATAACGATAAGGGATTCCAATACGGCGCCCTGCTCAACATCTACAATTTCGGAGACGGATCATGGTATCCCATACCTAAATCGCAGTGGTATTTTGAACTTTCAAGATTTACAAAAGGATCTCAACTCTACGTCATCTCTTATGACAACCGCACCTTGATCCCAGGGGTTCGCCTTTCTACTGCACTCCAGGTGACAAAGGATAAAGCACTCGATTTTTATGGTTTCAACGGTTATGAGTCTTTTTATGACAGTTCCCTAGAGACCGGATTTTACCGTATGAACCGTATGGTACATACTTTCAAGGTTGACTTTACGGGACAGTTGGAGGACAATTTCTACTGGAAGGCCGGATATCATTTCAGCCATTTCAGGACAGGCTCCTTCGAGGGTGAAAACTATACTCTTCCGACCACTCTTTTCGACATTTATAAGGCTGCTGAGATCATACCCGAAGATCAGGCTGACGGAGGCATTTCAAGTGCCATTAGACTGGGAATAATGTATGACTCGCGTGACTTTGAAGCAGCGCCCTCCAAAGGTATCTGGGCAGAAGCCAATATTGCTTACGCCCCTAAATTTTTGGGTACTTCAGTGGGTTATACAAAATATAATCTCACTTTCAGAAACTATCTGCCTATTGCAAAAGATAAACTCGTTTTTGCCTACAGGCTCAACTTGCAGGGCTTTCTCGGCAAAGAATCGCCGGCATTCTATGTGCTCCCTTACGACATGTACCTTGGCACCGGATATGACAGGGAGGGATTTGGCGGTTACCGTACTGTGCGAGGCCTTATGAGAGGACGCATCCAAGGGGCCCATACCTGCTATTTTAACACTGAACTGCGCTGGAGGTTTGTAAGTTTCCACCTTTGGAAACAGAATATCGCATTTGCATTGAGCGGATTCTTTGATGGAGCAAGAGTATTCAAAGGATTTAGCAATGACTTTAGAGTTAGCGGATTGTCATCATATAACCTAACGTCATCGTATTACTCTCCTCAAGGCGGTCCTCAACAATATATACTTTACGGAGGAAAAGAGAAGTTTCATTTGAGCGCCGGAGGCGGAATTAGGTTCATAATGAACAGAAATTTCATCGTAGCTTTCGAGTATGGCAAGGCATTTGATTCACAAGATAATAGCAAAGGTGCCTTCTACATAAATACCGGCTTCCTCTTTTAGTTTGATTTAAAAAAACAGAATATGAAAAGATTATCAATCGCCTTTGCACTGACGGTGTCACTCCTGCTTACATCGGGGTGCATAGACAAATATTTGGAGGACATTGAAGAACTTGAACGCAGGCTCGATGCGATAGAGCAGTTGTGTGATGAGATGAATGTCAACATCAGGTCTTTACAGGTGATTGTCTCCTCTATACAGGATAAGGATATGATATCCGGTGTGACGTCCATCACCCAGAGCGGCAAAGAAGTGGGCTACAAGATTAATTTTGTCAAGACGGCCCCTATAACCATCTATCATGGCACAAACGGAAAGGTACCTCTTATCGGAACAGCTAAAGATACGGATGGTAATTATTACTGGAATATCAAGTATGACGACGGTACCGTAGGTTGGATTACTGATGATTACGGTCAGAAAGTACTTGCAATGGGTATTGCCCCCTATGTGAGAGTCAGGAATGACAGATGGATGATCTCATATGACGGTGGCACGTCCTGGACTGACTTGGGACAGGCAACAGGTGAGGATGGAGACTCGATGTTCAAAAGCATCAACACAACCAATCCAAATTATGTAATAATCACACTTACCAATGGCACGGTGTTCAAAATTCCGGTTTATGAACAATATTTAGCCCTCAGGACCGAAGCCGGAAAGATCAACAGCAATGCAAATGCACTGGGAACCATAATCCGTGCAATAGCCTCCCGGGTTGTCTATATAGAAGATGCCGGCAGCATTATGGAAAATGGAAAACGTGTGGGCACCTATTTCGAACTTTCCAACGGAGAGAGTTTTAAAGTCTATGATTGGCAAGGTAGCAATGCCCCCACTATAATGCCGGTGCTTGACTCCATTAACGGAATCTATTACTGGACTTTTCAGTACAGTGACCAGGAAATAGAATGGCTACGCGATTCCGGCGGGAAGAGGATACGTAGTGAAGGCGACACTTTAGCTCCTCCAAAAGTGGATTTGGAAATGGATGACAATGGTAATTTTTTCTGGACTATCCAGTATGCAGGAGAAACTATTACAACCATTAAGGATTCCGAAGGTTATGCTCCTCCCGCTATTAAAAACACCACAAGTTCCATTTTCAAGAAAGTAGATCTTTCCGACCCTGACTTTGTACTCTTTGTTACTTGGGACGGCACAGAATATCGTATACCTAAAGAGTTTTCCATTTCACTCCTGACTACTGTATCGATGGCAGTCAAATCCACCATGCACTTAACTTACACCGTATATGGTGCCAATTATTCCGATGTCAGTGCGGCATTCATTACACAAGGCGGATTCAAGGCTTACCTCTCCACTGTTCCGGGATTTATCATAATTGAATCTCCCAATGACTTTACACCCGAGCAGGGCAAGATATTGGCTGTTTTTACCATCAAAAACAGTCAAAAAAGTTCTGTCAAAACCATCACTGTAAACAAATTGTAGATTATGAAACAGAGATTATCATCAATTCTGACTGCGATCGTGCTGGTTTTCTCTCTTACAGGATGTTTCAACCAGCTCGAGAATGAACTAGGCCATCTTAGCAGGCGTATCAAGGCTATGGAAGATAACCTTGTGCTGATGAATGAGAATATAGGTACCCTGCAAAGCCTGGTAAATAAGCTCAATAGCTATGACTTTGTCACTAAGATCACACGTATCTACAGCGACAATGAGGTGATAGGCTACACTATATCTTTTTCCAACAGTCCCAGCATAACTATTTACAATGGCAAAGACGCCCAAACACCTGTAATCGGCGTAAAGAAAGCTGAAGACGGGGTATTCTACTGGGTGGTTTCCTATTCAGTGGGCCATGAGGAATTCATCACCAATAATGTTGGACAAAGAGTACCCGCTGTTGCTGCCACACCGAAACTCAAAATCGAGAACGGCAACTGGATGGTAACTTACGATAACGGCGAGATCTGGCACTATCTTGGACAGGCAACAGGAGCTTCCGGCACATCATTCATAAAGAGTGTTACTGAAAGAGATGGTTATGTGCAGTTCAATTTTCTTGACAGATCATACATCTCCATACCTACACTTGAGACTTATGAAAAATTAAGCGATATTGTCAATAAGACCAATTCCAATCTTTCAGCTCTAGAAGAACTTGTGAATCTTGTCAATCAGGGCGTATATGCCAAAGAGATCAAACCAGTAATTGAGGCGAGAGATACAATTGGCTATAAACTCTCGCTTTCTAACGGTACAGCGCTGACTTTCTACAACGGAGTAGCTACGACTCTACCTACAATCGGAGCCGCACAGGACATAGCCAATCCTACAGACACCAATTACTATTGGACTATCAAGTATCAAGGCGATACAGAGGCACGCTGGATTCTGCTTAATAGCGAAAAAGTGAGAGTCAATCCCCAAACTGCTACTATGCCGAAGATTGGACTCGACAAGGATACAGACGGACTTTATTACTGGACTATCTCATACGACTCCGGCAATACTTTTACCTGGCTTCTGGCTAATGATGGCCAAAAAGTGCTTGCTACGGCACCTGAAAGCCCCAGGGTAATAACAGGCATAACTTATTTTGATGTAAATTACATAGAACTTACAATGGGCGACCAAAAAGTGATCGTCCCAAGATACCCTCCTCTGAGGATTGACATCCCTACTACATGCACTATGGCTGCTTCAGATACTCTCAATATTGGGTATACAATCACCGGAGGCAGCGGTAATCTGGATCTCCTCCCCATTACCCAAGATGGATTTTATGCCAGAATCATCAAATCTTCGGTTTATACCGGCACTCTGACAATATATTCACCCGCAACATTTGCAGAAGGTAATGAGAGTAAGCTCGTTCTTCTTGTTTCAGATGGACTGGGCTCCCTAAGGAATACCATAATTACTATTAAACACGAAACTGAATAATGAAAAGGACTATACATAAAATTATAACATTTATTTTCCTTGCTGCCATACCGCTTATATGTAGCAGTTGTGTAGACCTTTCAGACAAGATTCTAGCACTTCTAGATCGTGTTGCAGCAGCTGAAAGTAAGGTAAATGCCACCAACATAACCATCAATGCACTCTATACCACTATCAAAGCACTTGAGCAGAATGACCACATCAGTGGTATAGACGAGATAAAGGAAGAGGGAAAAGTTGTCGGTTATGTCATAAGTTTTACTAGCGGCTCCTACGTAAATGTTTACAATGGAGACAGCGGTACTACCCCGATTGTCGGTATCCAGCAGAATACTACAAACGGCTATTATTATTGGACAATTCAAAAAGGCACAGCCAGCCCTACCTGGATGACCAATTCTTTCGGACAAAGGATAAGAGCCACCGGTACTGTTCCTAAACTCAAAATTGAGGATGGCTACTGGTGGGTCTCGTATGATGATAGCAGCTCCTGGCAAAAACTCAATGAAGCTACCGGAAAAGAGGGTGGTTCTGTTTTCAAGTATATCGACTATTCTGATCCCTATTTCGTCATATTCACTCTCGTTGACGGCACCTCTTTCAAGATTCCAACACAGAGGGGGTTTGATGAATTGAACGCCTATTGTGATAATATTAATTCCAACCTCAGTACTTATAAGGACATTCTCAATAGCGTCGATACCACCCTATTTGTTGAGTCTGTAAGCGAACTCACTCACAATGGAGAATTTGCCGGGTACGCCATTAAACTTAAGAGCGGTAAAGTATACGAGATCTATAGCGGTCGTAACTATACCGACAGCATTTTTATCGGTATTAAATACAATCCGGCCACTTCCACAAATTGCTGGACTATCAGAATCGGAGAAGAAGGTTCTGAGAACTGGCTCAAAAGTGACGGCAAAGTACTCACAGCACAACCGAATGATATAGAACCATCAATCGGTATCAGGGACTCTTCCGGTGTTTATTACTTTACAATTGCATATGGAGAAGAGGAGCCGCAGTGGATACTCGATGATGAAGGCAATCCAATACGCGCCACCGTCAGCGGAGGCATATCGCCTTTCAAAAGTGTCGAAATACTGGAACACTCCGTAGTCATCACTATGGCAAACGGAGATAAGTTCACCATGGTAAAGGCCAGACGTGGCATTCCCACGATGAGGATTTCAATTGCCCCCATGAAAAATGATTCCGACTCCATACTTATGCAGTTAGACAGCATTAACGGTTACTATGTGCCTGGAATCGTAGAGAATGAAGAGTATTTCTTTGAGGTCAATATAAGAGATACTTTGTTCGATTACGTTACCAAGTTTTCGTCTTTGGGATACTTAGATGTGTCAGGTATCTCGCTTACTGCATTCGCCATAGACAATGGGTACATCAAGAGCGTAGAGTATAATTATTATAAATTTTCGCGCAATCCCGTTATCATAGAAGGAGTGGAGAGGCAGTATTATGACAGCTACTTCGGGATTACATATTGCTCCGGTCCCAAAGATACTGTCAAACATTCTAAGATAGCTCTATTCCTCAACTGGAACAGGGGGGCCAGCACTGTGATGAAAGTGATCGAACTCAAAAACCAAAACGTACACTAGTATTTTGGAATAGAGCGTAAATAGTACTGCCATAAATTGAAAACTATCAAGTTCCATGCCCGGAACGCGGAACTTTGAGTTGTTAACTCATATCCACGCAATTTGTGACTCAAAACTCTCACTCATTACTCGAAACTCAATGGATTTAAAGTCTCATAAAAATGCCGGTGTTGTCGAAGGCGTCGTTTCGGTTGTAGTTAACACTCTGTTGTTTATCCTGAAGTACTGGGCCGGTGTTGTAACCGGATCTTTAGCTATTGTGGCTGACGCATGGCATACTATGTCCGATTCAATCAGCTCTATCGTATTGATTGCTGCTACCGGACTTTCCAATAGAAAACCCGATAAAAAACATCCTTTCGGCCATGGTCGCTGGGAGCAGATCGCTGCCATATTTATTGGAATTATTCTTGCTATCATTGCTTACGACTTCCTCAAGGACTCCATTTTAAGACTAAAAGATCATACCTCGGTCACATTCGGCACCCTTGCCATCGTGGTGACCTGTATCTCCATAGTAACCAAGGAGGCATTAGCACAATATGCTTTCCGTCTTGCCCGTAAAACGGGTAATGTGGCTATCAAAGCCGACGGGTGGCACCACAGAAGCGATGCGCTCTCTTCAGTAGTGGTATTAATTGGCATCCTGCTCGCCAAATACTTCTGGTGGATGGATAGCGTACTTGGCATTATTATAGCTTTGATGCTCTTCTACGCAACTTATACCATAATAAAAGAAGCCATCACTAAGATACTTGGGGAAGAGCCTTCTGAGGAACTTATAAAAAAGATTACCGATGCTGTTTCGGAGATGTATCCGGAGGGATTACAATTGCATCATTTTCATATTCACAACTACGTCACTCACCAGGAGATGACATTTCATATCAGACTCTCCGGAGAACTTTCATTGGAAGAAGGCCATTCCGTCGCAACTGCAATTGAGAAAATGATTGAAGAGCGCTTCAATATCACTTCTACAATTCACGTTGAACCTCTTGATTTTGAACATCCTTAAGAGCAAAAACAGCAATTACGGGATAATGGTCGGAGATGTACCCCACGCCTGCATAAGCACCGGTAAGGGTTTTAAAGAGTGATGGGCTCAAATTTCTGAAATAGATATGGTCAATTACTTTCCCTCCCTCTTCGGGATCTATTTTACCCCAACCATTGAATGTATTGAGCGAATCTGTAACAGGAGCCGCACTTCGAGCTGAAGTCATATACTCTTCTATCGGACCCAAAATGGGATCATTGTACACCGCATTGAAATCACCGGTAAGCACTACCGGCGCATCATCAGGTATTAAACTTTTCATACGCCTCACTATGAGTTTGCCGGACTCTTCCCGGGCAACCTTACCCATATGATCAAAATGAGTGTTGTAGAAATACAACTCTTGACCACTATTTTTGTCCAGCAGACGAACCATTGTAACAATCCGATGAAAGGCCGCATCCCAGCCCATTGAAACCTCATCCGGTGTTTCACTCAACCAGAAAGTTGTGTTTTCCAGAAGTTCAAAACGGCTCTTTTTATAAAAAACGGCATTGGATTCGCCAGTGTTTGGACCATCATTGCGAGCCACTCCGTAGAAGCCATATTCCGGCA
>Ga0255340_1005057_pt1 | contig 12266 bp, 23 predicted proteins | sample wastewater_treat_7_FD_192417 | JGI IMG/M metagenome (GOLD analysis project Ga0255340, IMG submission 192417) | Wastewater microbial communities from Lulu Island WWTP, Vancouver, Canada - plant10 | ecosystem: Engineered > WWTP > Wastewater > Unclassified | place: Canada: Vancouver, British... | reverse complement strand
CAGGTATTGGTCGGAAGCACGACCGCCGATGCTGCCTTTATTGGCAATCAGCGGAGCGGCAACAGAAGCGATGATGCCAAGGATGGCAATGACAATCATCAGTTCAATGAGGGTGAAACCAGTTTGCTTTTTCATTTTGCTTCTTTCAGTTCGATGAGTTGAGAGACCATTACGGACGTTTCGAGAACACGGGACGGGATCATGATCTCTTTTTCGGTGATACGCTCTTTTGGACGGTGAGGTCCAAACATAAGGGCATCATCACGAGTGTAGAGGCAGAGATAATCAACGCGTCCCATGCCGAAGTTCTTCTGAATCATTTCCAGATCTGCCTCGACCTTTTCTTTTGGGAAATCGATCGGTTCAGGATAAAAGTATCCAGTAATCACCACATCGGAAGTTGTGGAGCGCAGCGTTACGAGAATGTCGAATTTGGAAGTCATTTTACCACCAGCTCTTGTTCTGCGCCTTTGATGGCATCAATCACACCTGCCATGGAATCAAAGTCCATGAAGTCGATACCGTAGAAATGTGCTGCGCACATTTCAATCATGGCACCTTGTGCCATACAGTCTAACGACTGTTGTTTGCCACTGCCGTCACGACCTGCTTCATATTGCGCGATCAGATTTGGCAACTCGTTGCGATAGCACTCGAGTGCTGGATGCGTACCGATTTTTTCGTAGTGGATTTTCATTTTCAATTCTCCGGTTATTTGAACACTGCGAACGCTGCTTTTGTGTCTTGCTTGAAATCGACGAGCGAGGTGTATTCTACCTTGCCATTCACTGTTTTGTACGACACGACGTTGACAACCTTGAGGTAACCCATGTCGCGGCCTGTTTGATCGTGGTGAGCGCGGTGAGATTGCCCAATGGTGTATCCAACATCACCAGCGCAGCTGCCAATGAATTGGAGCGATCCATTCTCCTTCTCGCACACTACCACAGTGCCGTATCCCCATTTTGAATGGGGATACGGCACTGTGCCGGATCCCCATTCCTTTGCGATCTCTGCGACAGTGACTTTGGTCTTGTCAAACAGGACTTGTGCTGCTGGAAGGATTGCCCATGAGAAAGATCGCATATTAAATCTCCAAGTTCGTTTCGATAGGTTGATTATACACCGAACCTAGGTTTTGTACACCATCAAGTTGTAACGAGAGAAGATCTGTAACGATTGATCGCATCCTGAGTCGCTTCAGCATTTCCTTCTTGATGCTGAGCAGACCGTAACCATGTCCGTTCTCCTTCAACATGTTCAGGTGTATTCCCAAGGCGGCGCACACTAGCGGCACATTCTCGATTGATCTCAGCACGACTCAGATAATCCTGAATCTTGCGCTCCATAATGGATGCGGAAACATTTCCAACACGAAGGTTGCGAAAGATCGAATCTGACAAACGCTGTTGATTTTTGTTCATAGATGAAATTATACCACAACTCAACACGCGTAATATAGCATTAGGTGCTGAATAAGGAATTGTTCCCTATTCTTTATGCCCTGACACGGCAGGGTTTGATAAATAAAGTTAGGAGGATTTTATGAAATACACAATTTATCGCTGTACCAACAATGTGTCTGGCAAAGTTTACATTGGGAAGACAACAACTTCGATCAAGACTCGCATCCGATCGCATTTGAAATCGGCGAATGCGAAACAGCCAGAATGTATATTCCACAGGGCAATAAAGAAATATGGGATCGAGAATTTCAGTATTGAAGAGGTTGTTGTAACAACAGACAAAACAAAAATAGATGATCTTGAGAGGTTCTATATTGTCAAGAACGATTGTTGTATTTTAGACGGTCCTGATAAAGGATACAACATGACTCGTGGTGGAGACGGATTTGATTCTCAAACCGTTCGCGAGAATAATTTGAAGCGCGTTGCCGCAGGAACCCACCCATGGGCTGGTGAAAGAGGATCAGTTCAGAATTCCAAGACCCAGAAGGAAAGAATTGCTAAAGGCACTTTTCACTTTCAAGGTGAAGCAGGATCGAAACATAGCACGGCACTAAATTTGAAGCGCGTTGCCGAAGGAACTAATCCGTGGGCAGGTGAATTAGGGTCTGCGCACTCTAAAAAAGTTGCTGCCAAGTTATTGGCAGAAGGTAGACACCACTCTCAGCAAAAACTTACCTGCCCCGTCTGTGGGAAGAGCGGGGCAGGTAATGCGCTGAAGCGATGGCACTTCAGCAATTGTCGTCAACTTAAAGTTGAGCAATGAGTTGAGGTCCCGCACTGTCGAAACCGGCTAGATCCAACATTCCGGCATCCTTTGGATCAGCGATTGTGAATTCCGATACCGAAGTACCGATCACAACAGACTTCGCACCACGACCTGTCTTGGCACGGTAGTTACGCAGTGCTTCAGATGGCTGAATGCGACCGGCGTATGTTTCGTTGTCAGTGATAACAACGAACTTGTCAGCGCCAATGTTGTGCTGAAGAGCGTGAGTGAATGGCAGCGAGCAATCTGTGGATCCCCAACGGAATGCCAACATTGTCTTCGTAACCTGATCAAGACGCATCGACGGGCTGATCTTCAGTTCTCCCATCTGCGAATTGAAACCGCCGATCCAGAAGTTCTTCTGGTTCTTCACAACGGCGAGCGCCATGACACCAGCAACTTCAATAGCAGTCAGGTTTGGCGAACCATTGACCTTCGCACCACCCATCGAACCAGAGCAGTCAACACCGATGAAGTAGTCATCATCGGTCTTTTCGATCGTACCGAACGCTGCGTAGAACGCTGTGTCCAATGCGTCGAGAACTCGCTGGTCTGCCTTCCACACAGTGGAACCCTTTTCGCCGTGACCAACACCGTACTGCTTGAACGCTTGAAGCAATGTGATCGGGTGAACACGCTGCTTTGTCAATTGCTCGACATCGCTCAACTTAGCAATAACGTCCTTTGAACCCTGTGACATCGGCGCAATTACGCCATTCGCTGTCAGAATACCCAACTTACGAATTGTCGCTGTCAGACCCATGTTCTTCACAAGAGCAGACAGAATGTCCTGGTCCTTCAACCACTGTGTTGGCAACATTTCCCAAGAGATGTCGCTGTTGTCCTGAACAATACGGAGAACTTCCTTCTTGTTGTCAGTACGCTTCAACATTTCGAAGTCGATCAGGATCGGCGGAACCATAGATCCCAGTTCCAATTCACCCTTGATAGAGTAGCGGAACAGATTCGACTGAACATCAGAAGTTGGCTTCACGTGAGCGAGACGCAGAACGTCGCGGTGTGCCCAACCATTGCGGGACTGGTACTTCAGCAACTGAACAGCGAGACGATCAACAGACTTTGTGGTGTACCACTTTGCGACACCGCGCTTTGCGGCAGCATTCCACTTACCCAGCGAATCGAGGATCGAAACAAACAGGAACAACCAAGTACCTGTACGAGCAACTCGTGGCAGCGCTTCATAAGCAGCAGCAACAGTCGCTTCATTTCCGTAGACAGCGGCGAGTGCCAAAGCGACAACAGCTGGATCATTCTTCGGAGCACGACCTGCGATGGAGTACTCAACAGCACGCATCACGGCACGCAGACCATCTTCCTTGATACATTTGATTGCGTTATCAAAACCGATCTTCGTAGTTTCCTTTTTACCGACGTAGTACCCGGCGGATTCGGAACCCAACATCAGGAAGCGATCGTAAACGCCCCAGCTATCGAGAACGAATGTAAATCCGCCGGCGTTGTTGCGAGACATTTCTGCCTCACGGCCTGGGATGGCGCGAGTTTGTGGAGTCACTGTTTTTGTTGGTGACAAGTTTGAAGCGAAATCTGCGTAAGTAGATGACATGGCGGTTGCCCTTTCTGGTTATGCGGTTGTGAACATTACAACGAAAAATCAATCTCAACGAAAGCAAAAAGTGAATTCGGAAACTTCAGACTAGCAAGAGAACCCAAAAGGATTCTACTCACGGACAAAAGGACTTTCGACCTTCCGTCTGCTACTCCTACACCACGCTTTACTGGCGGTGATCGCCTGAGAGGTTACGACCCAACAACGTTCACGTATCTTTGTGCGTGACTCCGCAACCCAATTTATGCAATGGGTGGCACCTTACTTAGTGAGTGACTTGTCTTTCATCTTGCGACTCAAGTAAAGCTTTCTAAGTTCGAAGTACAGTTGTGATAACCGATGTTCGTCGGCAATCGTTGAGGTTGAAGGAAAAATCTAAGATGTCTGAAAAGAGTTGAACAATGATCTTGATAATCGTGTCGGTTCAATCCTTTTCGAATGAAGCAAATGAGAGAATAGAGATTCAATCATTGCGAGGTTATTTAGTGAAGTTGTTGGTATTCTATCAAGGATTCTTCACTAGAGGTAAAGTATTCCTAGGTTCGAGATTCTGGATCCAGAGTCAAATCATTATTAGCAGCGAGAAACTGTTCGATCTCAAAGTCCGTGTAACCCTCGAGTTCCATGTTGGAAGCAATGAGAGCATCCTTGAATGACTCGTCCATTTTGAAAAAATTCAGAATGTTCTCGATGATCATCAAGAATCGGACTTTGAAGTCTAGTATCATTTCTTTTTAACTCGTGTGAAGGTGCGATTGCCAGGAATCTGAACAATGTCTTTACCAAGTTTCACCGTCAACGACTCTGCTGGTCCGGTGAAGGATTGGTATTCAGGTCCATTGACAGCATGAAGGCGCTGATCATAACCCTTGCTGATTGACATGTGAGTGTCAAGATCAAACACGTACCACTTGTCAGCGTCGTGTTTCTGCGTTTCGAATAGTTCTTGAATCTTCATAAATTTCCTTGATTGCTATCAGAGTATTTATGTCATTTCCACATCGCGTTCAGCAACTTTCGGCGCCACTGGAGGCGGATCAATTCGCTTCAACCAGTCAGCAGGAAAATCGGCGAAGCCCATTGTCCCAGGTTCTTCCTGGTTGTATGCGGTGAGATCTTTGCCAGAGCAGCGCCAAATTCGACCGAGTTGACTGTGTTCACCCTGAAAACGTTCAATGGTGACTATCTTCCCGATGTTGGTACTCTTGCCGCGCATCACGGCATTGATGACCTCGCAGACATCACCTTTTCCAAGTGGTTTGGTCATTTGATTGTCCTAATCTTTCTGCGATGGTGTCCCAAACACGCGAGTGCTTCGGCAAGAATGCTTGAAGATACGCCATCTGACACGCGAGGATGTTGCGACCTTCGAGGATCAGCGCTTCAGCGTGGTTCGGTGCGTACGGAACATACGCCAACTCCATACCGCATTCGGACAGCAACTTGTCGTCCTTAATGTGGTTACACACTTCGCACGCTGTAACAACGTTGGTCCAGACATCCAGACCCTTTCGTGATGTCGGCACCACGTGATCTCGTGTCAGACGATGTTCTGTGAACGTCTTTGTACAGTAAGCACAGACATATCGGTCGCGTCGAAACAGCGCAGAGTTAGTCAACGACGGCGAACGGTTCGCGCGCTTGGATGCTGCGGATTCGCCTTTGACAGCGATGATCGGAGCAGTTGTCAATTGGGACATTTCGCCTGTGACACGATTGTTTCCACCACGGTAGAGAACATCGCCCTCGCCCATGCCGAGTTGCCAAGCAACCAGGTTTTTTGCGTGGTACACGATAGCGTCTTGATGCGACACCCACCGGTGTGGGGCGCCTTGCTGGTCCAGTGTCAGGATTCTGCTCATATCTTCTTCACCTTTTCTTCCAGTGCTTCCAAAAATTTCAAATGGTCACGACGACCTTGCTGACGAAACTCGTCAAGCGACAACCAAAGGGTGTATTCTGTTTCATCACACCAGTTGTCGAAATCGTATCGATCTTGAATTTCAACGCCGTACACCGTGAGGTGATAGGCACCAGAATACAACTCTTGACGACCTTCGGCAATTGACAGAATCTCACCGCGAATGTTTCGCTGCTTGAATCCAAGTTCTTCTTCCGCTTCACGGACGGCGGCAACCAATGGTGTCTCGCCGTCTTCAATCTTGCCTTTGCTGATCATCGGGCGAGGTCCGCCGAACTTCGGGTCAGACGATACCATCAAAAGATAGTAGATCGTTCCATTTTCGTCGTAGCGAAATGGAATTAAACCTGCTCGTGCGCGCTTCTCGTATCCGCTTTCATTGTCGTGTGTGTTTATCATTATGCTATTATAACCTAGTTTTAGTATGTTGGATCACAGTAACCTGTAACAGAAATGGGGTTCTAACGAACCCCATAAATCTTTTGGATGTTAAAGTTCTATTTATTCTTCAAAGTCATTCAACCAAATCGTCATGCGAAAGAAAGCAAATTCAACGATAATGGCTGACTCGTCAATACCATCGTCTAGGTCCTTGCCCACAAATTCAATACCAAAACAGAGACCGTTGATAAGATCAAATGAAAAATACATAGTTGCCCTTTTTCGGTTAGTTGAGAAATTAATGCCGTTTGTGCTTGACACAAGTGCGGCACGTGTCACGCCCGCATTTGCTTCGTGGTATCACCGGTTGATTTACAAAGTCAACTGTTGTGTCGTTTGATCGCCGCTCTTCGCCATTGAATGACGGATCGCTTTTCTTTCTACGATTACCTGGTCGTGATGCGATATAGCAAATTACAAGGGCGCACTCAAGTAAAAATCCCCAGACGACCCACCAAAAAATTGAGAGCGAGAACATGTTATTTCTTAGTCGTGAAGAAATTCAAAACATATGGTTTCGCCATTTGATAAATCGAAATCCAGAATTTTGAAAATGCCGCGCCAATAGCGATGCCGATAATTAAGTCCATAGTGGTCTCCTTAAAAGTCCCACCAGTATTTATCACCAATTATTCAATAGACATCAGTTTAGGTGATCGAAAACCAACTTCACTGCTTGTGTATTCAGCAGCAGATCGAATGGAATCTGAGCACAATTCAATACTCCTGCTTCCAAAGATTCGCTCAACATCAATTCAACAATGCCAATGCCAACGCCTGCGGTTGTTAGTTCTAATGCCGTGAGATTCAGATCTTCGCTTGGATAGAAATGAAGACCAGCAGAAGCAGACTTTCCATTCACATCCACAGCGTGGGCAACAAGTACAACAACGTCGTCGCGTGTCGAAACAAAGGTTTGTCGAATGAGTTCTACAGAATTGTCGAACTCGTAATCAACCTTTGACAACAACTTTTGAATGTACTCAAGGTGACCTGGGTAGCGAATGGTTTTGTATTCAACAGATGGGATATTAGAGTAGGCAGCAAGATCGCCGACACCGCCAGCAGTGGTAAATCCTTCGTACACCACACCGTTGACAATCAGCGTTTCGTGATCATCAAGTGGAGGTACAGTTTCAATTTGACCCTGTGTCTTTCGAACTGCTGACTTCAGGTATTCGTTGACAAGACCTTCAGGCGACCAAGTGATCGCATAATGTCCTGGTCCAAATGACACTTGCGGCAGCGCACCAACTCGAAGATCAAGGCGCAGCGGTTGTCCGAGAACATCAAACAGCGACAATCCAATGTAGTTGATTAAACCTGGAGCAAGACCTGTCTGTGGTACGAATGTTTTACGAGACACATTCAGTTTGCTGATCGCTTCAGCAACTTCGTTATCTTCTGTGAAATCGAGATAGTGACTCCCAATACGATCGGCAATCTCAGCAACGATGACATTCATCGTGTATGGCGTTGAGCAGATAACAACGTCTGGACTTACGCCGCGAAGTGTCGCTTCAATTTGATCTTTGCCAAATGCGACATACGTTTCAACTGGGATTGTTGGGGTGAGAGCGATTCGGTGCGGCGAGCGAGGTGTATCAGCGCATTCAATGTACGCCTTAGTAAGTGCCTCTTCGCTTGAATCGATTAGAACAACTTCGTGGTCTGAAACTGTGAGAAGGATTTTTGCTGCCGCAGTTCCAACTCTTCCAGCACCAACGATCGCAATCTTTGCCATATGAATATCTCCTCTGTGTATGAGGGTATTTACACAGAGGAGAATGTCTTAATTGATGCGCTCTTTATGTTTAGATGGGACAACGTCTCTGAAGAAGATCTTCGTTGCCATAAGTTCAATCTGCTGCTTACGGCGAAGTTGTTGTTCAACGTCTGGATCAACGTTCAGAAAGACAGTAACGAACCCGGCAAAGTGACCGTAGTATGGTGGCAAACTCGCACGGCAAACAACGATTGGGTCATTAGACACGCGTGCCACAGATCTTGCCATCGCCGCCGTGTTATACGGTGCGCAATAAAACTCGCCGTTGATCAACTTCAACATCAAACGATTATTCTCTTCGTCTTTAGTGAAGAGCGGAAGTTTGAGAGGCCGTTTTGAGATCTGATCATTTACCGATGGAATGTCATATATGTCATCTTTGGCAAAGAACACTGCTGTACGTGTATTGAGGCGCAAATCTGCTGCCATTACCGCTACACCTACAATTGAGTCATCGCTATTCGCTAACTCTTCAATCTCAGATTTTGTTGTTTCTCCAATCTTAAATGTCATCCCGACTTCGTTGCCCGAGTGCTTACCAACGATTGATGCCTGAAATAATTCCTCTCTTCGTTCAAATGCTGTATATCCGGCAACGCCTAACAGCATCGCCAACGTCCAAATGATCACTCTTTTCAGTGTGATCGTTCTGACCAATTTAGTTACAAAACCAATCACCATATGTCAATTCCTAATTCTAATAAGTGTGGGCGCACATCTTTAGATCTGTTTGCGCTCTACATCCCTCATATAGATTTCTACTGCTATTCTAGTTGCTTCGATTCTCAAAGCATCATATTCATTATCTTTTAATGGTCTCACTAACCCAATTGACAGGTATCCGATGAACTCTCCGAAGAATGGCGGAACTGCTACACGACACACCGTTGAAAACATCTTGTCAAAACCTGGAACGAATTTAGCTGTGGTCGTGTCAACTGCTGGGACACACTTAAATTCGTTGTTTAGCATTGCTACCATTTGCTCTGTGTTTTTCTGACCACGATCAAATAACGGTTGAGGCAAAGCGCCAGTTACAATTGGCGCTACAACCTGTTCAACCGCTTTGTCCTTCACATAGAAGAATTTTGTCATTCGTTGATTCTTCTTAAGGTCAACATCGGTGAGAATCAAACCACCAATAAGCGGATCGTCTGTCAAGTTGACTAGCACCTTCTTGCTTTGATCGCTTAGCACCCACGGGTCGTAAGTTTTCTCTGCGGCACTTTGATAAATCGTTGTGAAGACGGCAGCACGGTTTTCAAAAATGGCAAGCATTCCAATCGAGACCGAAATGAGGATGAAAAGAAGAGCGACCCGAGTAAAGGTCAGCAAGTCAATCATCTCTTCCAGGAATTCTGTAATCTTATCGATGTTCATAGTCGGCGGGTTATCTATCGTAATTCTATATTTACGAAAAGACCCCCCTAAAGTGCCCGTGTAAAGAGGCACTTTAGAGTGCTAGCGAATTACAAGAAACGTTGAATTGCGTGATACTTTTCGTTTGCCTTTTGGCAAGTATCACGCAAATCTGCGGCAGCAGTTTCAAGGGTGACTTTGCGGCAGTACTTTGAACTACACGACGCCGTGATCGCTTTCGACTTTGTGCCATCGCCCTTTAGGACTTTGACATAGTGAAACACCGGTGGGTTCTCGCCGCTGACAACATATGGGTGAAATTTCACGTATTCAGGATCGTCGCGCCGCGCTGGGTCAGAGACTCGATCTTGAAATTCGATGCGGCACAGAATATGGTACCCGTCGTTGTAGGTAGTGATCAACGATCCGAGAGTAATAGTGTCATCCCACTCGTGAACCACCCCATTTGAAAATTCGCATTTGACCATTTGAAGACCTCAATGAATTATAACACAGGATCAGGAGTGTCTTTTGCTAACCAAGCAACAGCATAAGATCGTGGATTGTTATTGGTGATTATCGCTCGCAAGGCAATCAAGGTGAACGCATTGGCGCGATGAATTTCAAACTTTTGAAACCCTGGAACTTGACGCCATTTAGCGACCCACTCGATATTGAGGAGATCTTCAGTCGTTTCAAACTGAACCGGTATCACGTCCTCTTCATCATGATCAACGAAGAGCGGAAAGTGTCGAGTAGCGAAGTTCATGGAGAGTCAAATTTTCTGAACAAAGACAGTCCAGTCGGAAAGATCTGGGTCATCAATCACAACGCTGACTTGAGCATCGCCTTTGATTAGGCGAACACCCCTCAAGAGTCTCTTCTGTAACTTAAACCCTGCTTTGTACAAGTTGTCGATTGTGGTTGTGTAATCGCGAAGATTTGTACCACCAATAGTGTAGATGCCAATAATGTTTTTTGCTTCGTCGTATGCTGACACTAGAAACCCCTAAAGTCGATTGACACATTATATGTCGAATCGACTTTGAAGTAAATCGGGAAACCTAGGTTTAGTAGTTTCGACCGTGGTGTGCGCCCATCGGATCATTACCAAACTTTTTATCGTGATCACGATCTTCGTCATCTGAACCGTCAGCTGAAGCAGCATCAAATGCCTTGTACGCATCTGCTTCTTCGCGCATCTCTTTGATCATCTTTTCCATTGTCGACACGTGACCAGCAGTCATGAAATCGTGTTCACCGCCGAGAGCAATCAGAATGTGTGGAATCCAATATGCTTCTGCTTGACCGCGATAGCTGCGTGGCAGCATGCGAACAATGTCACGAACATCAGACATAGTCTTTACCATCTTCTCATGGAGTTCTTCCAGAAGGTCGGCGGTGTTGTTGAGTTCATCTTCATCGTAATCTTCAGATTCTACGATTGGCGCGAATGCCGAAGCAGAAGAGTTAAGAGATAACAGGTCAGCGAGTAAGGACATAATGTTTCATTCCATTATTGAGTGAGATAAAGTATTTATCTGCGATTGGCGCCCGTTGTCAGAATCGGACTGACGTTCCAACCTTACGAGAGTCGTGTACTACCACTATACTAAACGGGCACTATATGTTTGTTTCGGTGTTGTTCTATAAATAATTAAAATAGAAGAAGTGCCAACCTTTGAAGACATCGGTTGGCACTTTGGAAAATTACCAAAGAAGGTCAAAGTTTCCTGACATAACCCTTTTTAGAGATGCCTTCTTCCCCGTCTCGACATCAAATACCGAATCATCCTGAAAACGATAGGTGCGTCGTTTGTCACCCTTCATTCCAGACCCAATTTGGTTTGTTCGAACAGCGCAAAGCTCTGTTCGTGCTGTTTTCAAGCTTTCTTCATTAATTGCTTGTAAGATTTTTTCTTTCGCAAGCTTAAAACTGTTTTCACGACTCCGTGTCTGCGCTGATTGGACAAGACCTGTTGGGATATGAATGAGGCGGCACGATGCCATTACCTTATTTCTATTTTGCCCTCCAGCGCCAGTTCCTGAATACCATTCAATTCGAAAGTCACGATCGTTGAACTCAATGTTCTTTCGATCAGACGTTTCCATGACGGCAACTGTTACTGTGGAGGAATGAACGCGACCTTTGCGTTCCGTTGGCGGTACTCGCTGAATGCGATGTCCACCTGATTCTTTACTGAGCGCTGACAAATCGTCGCCGATGACCTCAATCGAGAGTTCGCCAAGACGAGTATCCGTCAGGCGGTGCTTTCAGCCAACGCGGGTGAAGTGTTTGATGTATGCTGCTGCCAGATCTTTTACAAAGAGTCTGGAGTCTTCTCCGCCCTCAGCGGATCGAATTTCGATGATGCGTTTCATCTTTTCTCTCCTTACGTTGTCTTTCGATATTTAATGCGACTCGTCTGTTGTTGACGTTGATCGCCCATTTGCGAACCTCTTTCAGCTCCTCTTCCCAGAGTTTTTCGTCTGGTGAATCCTTTTTCGGTTTAGCATCGTGGAGCTGAATGAACAGTTTGTGTATGACACGAAGTGTCGCTTCTGTTTCTTCCCACGTCTCGAAGTTAACCCACGTGGCGAAGTTCATTCTCATTGATCCCCAAACAACCGTTCAACACGATCGCCGACCCATTCATATGGATCACCGTCACGTGCCTTTGCGACACCATAAGGCATTTCACCGCTATTCAAAAAGTACTCGTACATCAGATCCCACGATCCGTGTTTGAACTGGTCGTCATTGATTACGCCTTTTGCGTACTCGTGAATCTCTTCAGCTTGAGCAGGCGAACACGAAAAGAAATGTCTAATTTCTTCCACTGCGATAATGTTTGATGATGTTGACATAATGAAAGTTCTTTCGAAAATTTCATTATATCATAAGATGGTACCTCGTAGTAGAATTGAACTACTGT
>Ga0255340_1005056_pt1 | contig 12269 bp, 6 predicted proteins | sample wastewater_treat_7_FD_192417 | JGI IMG/M metagenome (GOLD analysis project Ga0255340, IMG submission 192417) | Wastewater microbial communities from Lulu Island WWTP, Vancouver, Canada - plant10 | ecosystem: Engineered > WWTP > Wastewater > Unclassified | place: Canada: Vancouver, British... | reverse complement strand
CTTCTACGACTACGACCCCTTCCAGGTGTTGGACATGGAGGGCGTGGGCCGCATGATCGAGATCGCCATGAACTACGCCCGTGGCGTGAAGCCGAAGCTGAAGGTCGGGGTGTGTGGCGAGCATGGCGGTGACCCGAAGACGGTGGCCTTCTGCTACAAGCTCGGCTTTGACTATGTGAGTTGCTCGCCTTACCGTGTGCCGATCGCACGGCTGGCTGCGGCGCAGGCGGCGCTGCGGAGCTGAGGCCGGCGGCGGACGGCAGACGCATGAAAAAACGTGTTGGAATCGTCATAGTAGCGATGTTGACATGGGCGTTTGCCGCCCGGCCGCAAACACAGCAGGGGGCCACTGACGCGCTCAAAAACACGCCTGCGGTATGGCGCGATCCTGAAGTGCGTCGGAACGCGGTGACCGCGCGCGCCGAAACCGCGCGCACGCGGCGCGAAGCGGCTTGGGCGCGCGCTGCGCAGCGCGGCCTGCCGACCAAGGGTAAGAAGCCCGGCGGCGGTGCGTTCGAACTGATGGACTTTGATGGTGAACGGCCGCTCTATCGCACTACCTGCAATGCCAATGCTGGGATATCATCCGGGGCGAACCTGCTGTGGGACGCGCCTTATGGCGTGAACGGCGACGGCGGGACGGTGGGGGTGTGGGATGCCAGTTCAGCCCGTACGACTCATCGGGAGTATGGCGGGCGCGTCATTTCAATGGATGGGGCCGAAGCCTCCTACGACCACGCCTCGCATGTGGTGGGTACGATCTGCGCTGTCGGGATCGACGCTAGTGCCAAAGGTATGGCGCCGGCCGTGCGCGTAGACAGTTACGACTGGAATGACGACAGCAGCGAGATGGCCGCGCGGGGAGCCGCGGTACCCGGCGAAGCCGGTATGATCAACGTCTCTTGCCACAGCTACGGCATGTATGCGGGATGGGCCTACACACAGTCGCCGGTCTATACCTGGTACGGTACAGGTATAACGACGGCGGGATACGAGGATCACTTCGGCCAATACAATGCCTACACGCGCGACATTGACACGCTGGCCTTTTCGCTGCCGTACTACCTGATCTTCTGGGCCGCCGGCAACGACCGGGGGGATAACCCCGCGACGGGCGACTCCGTAGCGCTTATACCAGGAGGCGAATCGGTGGCCTATGATCCGGCATCGCATCCGCCCGGTGACAAGGTCTACAAAAACGGTTACGACACGTTGAGTTACAACGGGCTCGGTAAGAATGTCCTGACCGTGGGTGCGCTACGTGACGCGGTCAGCGGTGGGGTGCGCAGCCCGGGCAGCGCGGGCATGACCAGTTTTTCCTCGTGGGGACCGACTGATGACGGACGCATCAAGCCCGACGTAATGGGCAATGGCTACTCCCTGCGATCGACTTCGTACGCGGGCGATGCGTCCTACAACACGATGAGTGGGACCAGCATGGCCACGCCAAACGCGGCGGGTTCGGCGCAGTTGCTTGTGCATCTGTTTCACACATTCTTCACCAATCAGGCGATGCGCGCCAGCACGTTGAAAGCACTGTTGATTCATACGGCGGACGATCTGGGCCGGACCGGGCCGGACTACGAATACGGCTGGGGCTTGATCAATGTGCAGGCGGCGGCCGATCTACTGACCGCCTATCGCGCTAACGCCGGTACCCGGCATGTGATAGAGGATCGAGTGACGGCCACGCGCACGCAGGTTGATGTGGCCTTCACGTGGGATGGAGCAAGCCCGATTAAAGCGACACTCTGCTGGACCGATCCGGCCGGAACCGCCACCAGCGGGCACGATGACCGGACGAGTCGCTTGGTCAACAACCTCGACCTGCGCGTAATCGGGCCTGATGCCGTTGTCCACCAACCGTGGGTCATGCCGTTCGTGGACAGTTGGAGTTTGGAATCGTGCACAAATGCCGCGACTGTCGGCTCAAACACGACGGACAACGTGGAGCAAGTACTGATTGCCGCGCCTGCCGTTGACGGTGTGTACACGGTACGTGTGACCTTTGCGGGTACACTGACTAACGGCAGTCAGCCCTTCTCGCTGATTCTGGGTGGTGTCGCGCCAGATCAGCCCGCGCCCGCGCCGGTGTTGACCGCATCGTCGCCATCCTATGGCGTCGGTGTGCTCGACTTCGCCTTGAGTGGTGAACACTTGATGCTGGGGGCCAAGGTGAGCCTGAAGCGGTTGGCGAGCGAAGTGCCGGGCAGCCAGATCGAGGTGCTGGGCGACAGTGCCACCGCGAAGATCGACACAACCGGTATGGCAGGGGGTTGGTGGCGCATGACGGTTACCAATCCCGATGGGCAGCGGGCTGTGCTGTGGAATGCGTTCGCGGTGCCTGAGGCACTCTGGCATGAACCGTTCGAGACCAACGACATCGCAGCCAAGGGCTGGACGTTCTCATCTGATGTCGGCTCAAGCCAGTGGATTTTGAGCACCGACAAAGCGGTTTCGCCGACACGTTCCCTACACTCGCCGGGGGTGGCGACACGTTCCGATACCAGTGCGGTCTCGCCGCCGATTGCGATCCCGGCTGCGGCGACGAGCCTGAGTCTTTCGTTTTGGCATGACTATACGTTTGAGGCGGGGCGGGACGGCGGCGTGCTGGAGTTTTCGCTGGACGGCGGCAGCTGGTTTGACGTGACCGACTCCGGCTCTGGTGCCGTATTCGCGTCTAATGGCTACATGACCAAATTATATGTGCTGGGGGTGCCCAGTAAGCTCAATCCGTTGGCCGGACGTCGAGCGTGGACGGGGACCAGTTCGGGGTTTGTCAAAGTGGTGGTGAATCTGACGAATACCGCAAAGTATGCCGGTCACTCGTTGCGCATCAGGTGGCGTCTGGGCACCGATGCGAGCACGTCCAGTGTCGGCTGGTATGTGGATGATGTGACGCTCACAGGCATCGGCGATCCGCCGCCCGTCCCCTCGTCAGGAACGCAACTTCGCGTGCAATAACGTTTTCCCTAGCCGCACTAACGAGAAGCGGATACACTGAAGACAACGCTGAGAAAGGGATGCGGTGTCGTGAAGAGGGAGTTGATCGAGAACAAGAGCGGGTGCCGGACGTGGGCGGTTGCGGCACTGGCGGGGTGTCTCGCCATGCAGGCCGCAGGTGAACCGGTCGCGGACGCGCGTAGGTTGGAGACAGATGCCGCAAGCGGCGCGGTCTCGATGTTCGTCGGTCAGACGTTGTGCTGGACCTATGTGCCGCAGGGTCGTGAGGGTAAGCCCTACTTTCATCCGCTGGCATTACCTGGTACGGGTGAGGCATTGACCGCTTTCCGTCCGCCGGACCATGCATGGCATTTGGGCTTGTGGTTCTCGTGGAAGTTGATCAACGGATATAATTTCTGGGAGCCCACCTCCAACGCTGTCACGCGTGTGATATCGCAGCGGATCACGCCGTCGCCCGACAAGCAGGTGATGATCGAGGCGACGCTGGCCTATCTGGGGGACGGGCGTGAACTCGTGCGCGAAACGCGTACGGTGCGGGTAACCACGGCGCTCAACGGCGACTATACCATCGCGTGGGAGAGCGCGTTCACGGCGCAGGGCGGAGCGGTGGAATTTGCCTGTACGCCCGCCAAACGTGGCAAGGACGGCAATTGGGCCAGCGGTGGTTATGCCGGGTTGATGTGGCGCTTCCCTGATGTTGGCGCACTTGCCTGCCGCTATGTGAACGCTGAGGGCAAGACCGATGTTCAAGCCTGCGGCGAGTCGAGCGAGCGCATGGAGATCATGGTTGCGGCGGCGAAATCCGGCGCACGTGCGCGGATTGTGATCCGTGATCACGGCGGCAACCCGCGCTACCCGACGCCCTGGTTTGCGCGGCATGATCTCAAGGCGCACAAAGGACGCGGTTACTTTCTGGCCGGTCCGTCGCTGATTTTTCACGAACCTTTGCGGTTGGAGGCCGGTGCGACGCTTACCGTGCGGTATGACGTCGATGTGAAGCAGATGCCTTAAAGAAGAGAAAGGATGGTCAAGGTGAACTCAAAACGTGCGAGTCGGTGTCGTCAGGTTATGGGGATTTTGTTTGCTGGTTGTACAGCGGTCCTGCATGCCGCCACGGTGCTGGTGGAGGCGGAAGGTTTTGATTCAACCGGCGGTTGGGTGACGGACCAGCAGTCGATGGATCAAATGGGGTCGCCTTACCTGATGGCGCACGGGCTTGGTGTGCCAGTGGCGGATGCCGTCACGCGCGTCGCTGTGCCCGAAGCTGGTCGGTACCGCGTTTGGGTTCGGACGCGAGACTGGGTGGCAACATGGCAAGCGCCGGGCGCACCGGGGAAGTTCAAGGTTCTCATCGATGACCGGCCGCTTGAACCGCTCTTCGGCACGCAGGGAGCGGCGTGGCATTGGCAAGACGGTGGGACGGTAGAGTTGCGAGCCGGACAGGTCTCAATCGCGTTACGCGACCTGACCGGTTTCAACGGGCGCTGCGATGCGATCCTGCTTGCGACGGATATTGAGTTCCGCCCACCGGATGGCGGACCGGAGCTGGCGGCGCTGCGCCGTCGGCTGCTGGCGTTGCCCGAGTCGCCCGACGATGCGGGAAGCTACGATCTGGTGGTGGTCGGCGGCGGCATGGCCGGTTGCTGCGCGGCGGTCAGCGCGGCGCGGCTCGGATGCAAGGTCGCGCTGATTCAGGATCGTCCGGTGTTGGGCGGTAACAACAGTTCCGAGGTACGCGTAGGGCTTTCGGGGCAAATCCACCAGGAGCCTTATCCGCGGCTCGGCGATCTGGTCGACGAGATTGGCCCGATCGGCTATTGGAATCTGCACGATGCCAAACGCCAACCCGACCTGCCGCGCAGTCAGGAGGTGCTTGCGGTGATCAAGCAGCATCCGGAGAAGCGGACTCACAATGCGGGCCCCGCAAGTAACTATGAAGACGCGCAGAAGCTGCGGGTGGTGACTGCTGAAACCAACCTTGTTCTCGTTTTGAATACTCGTGTCATAGCGGTCGAGAAAGAGGGAAAGCGTATTACGGCGGTGATCGGGCGCGACATTGTCACCGGGCGCGACAAGCGTTTCCGTGGTGCGCTTTTCGCTGACTGTACCGGCGATGGATGCGTGGGGTTTCTGGCCGGCGCCGATTTTCGTGAGGGGCGCGAATCCAAAGACGAGACCGGTGAATCACTGGCACCTGAAAAGGCCGACCGTCTGATGATGGGGGTTTCGGTGCAATGGTACTCCGAGATGGCATCAGAGCCGGTGCCGTTTCCAGAGTGTCCGTGGGCACTGGCCTTCACGTCCGAAACGGCGCAGCCGCTTACGCGCGGTGACTGGGACTGGGAGGCGGGCATGGCCATGAGTTCTGTGACGGAAATCGAGCAGATCCGCGATCATGCGTTGCGTGCCACTTTCGGCAACTGGGCATTCATCAAAAACCGGAGCGAGAAACGCGCGGCGTTCGCGAACCGCCGTCTGGTGTGGGTGGCCTACATCGGCGGCAAGCGCGAGAGCCGTCGGCTGTTGGGCGATGTGATCCTGCAGCAGCAGGATATTGATACAAACAAGGCCTATCCCGACGCCTGTGTCACCACAACGTGGGGTTTTGACCTTCACTATCCGCATCCGGAGAACAGCCGCCACTTCCCTGGGATGGAATTCCGTGCCATCACCAAGGATCGGAAGATCAAACCGTATCCCATTCCGTACCGCTGTCTCTACAGCCGCTCGCTGGACAATCTGTTCATGGCGGGGCGCAACATCAGCGTTACCCATGTGGCGCTCGGCTCGGTACGCGTGATGCGCACGGGCGGCATGATGGGGGAGGTGGTCGGCATGTCGGCTGCGCTCTGCACACGCCACGACACCACGCCACGCGGTGTGTTCGAAGCTCACCTGCCTGCGTTGCAGGAACAGATGCGGCGCGGCGTCGGGCGGTTTCGTTAGTTGATTAGTTAATTAGTGCATGAGTGCATTAGTTTGCCCCCATCGAAATCGGTATCGGTATCGAAATCGGGATGTTCATGCGATGATGGCCTGCACATGGACCATAACGTGCGAGTGTGCGGGGACGGAGCATGGTGGAATGTGGAGAGGCAGGATGCAAGGATGTTGGAAGTGACCAGGAATAACGATAACACGTCTTTGGGGAAACGGCTTAGAAGTGCTTGCGAGCACAACGTCAGGCTGCCGTCCGGCATAAGCTTCACCTGCTGCGGCACGACTGTGCAGATGCATCTGGACTCCGATTGTGTCAAAGCCAACATGCAGACGAACGCGGCGGCCTTCGAGGGCTGGGCCTTGGCTTTGAAGCGCTGGCTTCCGGATGTCGCTGGGGTAGAGCTGAGTTGGGACTTCGATGGCAATGTCTGCGATCCTCACTACCAAAGATTTCTGTATAGGACTAAGAAGTTCCGCTCTCTGTTTACGGACTGGTTCTTTATCGCCGCTCCCGATAAGCTCGACGGTCTGAAGACAGAGGCGGCGGGACATGAGTTCATTCTCAACGTAGCATCCAAACCGCGAGATGCGGGGGAGTGCGACTGGTCGGAAAGCTTGAAAACGAGCGAATATAAGCTTGAGTGCCACATTGTCAGGCATCAGGAGCCGCTCTGTAATCTTCTCGGCGTTGACGGGCTGGATCGCCAGTTGCCAGTCGGGCTTTTCAGGAATAGCGTGAGTAACGCGAACGAGATTTTTCCCGGCAAAAAGGGTGCCATAGACATCTGGGGGGTGGACAAAGGTTCCACAACGCTGTTTCTGTTCGAGCTAAAGAAGAAGGGCAACAAACCCCTTGGCATTATGTCAGAACTGTTCTTCTACTCTTTTGTCCTGGCCGATGCCCAAGCCCGTCGTTTCAAATTCGAGAAGCCGAATCCGGAAATAGAGCAGACAGGAAAAATCGCTGCCTATATTCTGGCACCGGAATGGCACCCTTTAATCGACGAGGAAATGCTAAAGCTTGTGAACGAGGCTTGTAGTGGAGTTGGGGCGAAGATCGGCTTCGGTGCTATCAAGATCATTCCTGCTAAGGTGCAGAAGTATGAGATCGTGTTGCGGGTGCGGCAGTAGGGCAGGACGTCTCGGACTGCCATCCATGTTTAGCACTTGGCTCTTCCTCGGAGGTTCGAAACGTCCCGCCGTATTTGTTTGAGCAAATACGCCAGAAAAATAGATGCTCAACCGGCGTGACCTGCGGCCGTATTTTTGGCATACTACGGCCTTTCGTTGGAATTGCAATGAAGGAGTGGTATGGAATCGAAGAAAACATGCAAGCGGAATAACACCTGTATCGCGGAGATGAGTGTCGAAGGTATTAAGGCGGATTTTGCGCGGCATTTACGGTACACTCAAGCAAGTACGCTGGACATCGCGACGCCGCGGGATCTCTACCACGCGTTTGCTTACACTGTGCGCGATCGTCTGGTTGAGCGTTGGATCGAGACCCGCGAAGCCTATCGTACCCGGAACGTGAAGTATGTCTACTATCTCTCGCTCGAGTTTCTGATCGGTCGGCTGCTCGGCAACAACGTCATCAACATGCGCATGGATGAGTTGTGCAATAAGGCGCTGGAGGACGTGGGAATCGACTGGAATTCGTTGCGCGAGTACGAGGTGGATGCCGGTCTGGGGAATGGCGGTTTGGGTCGGTTGGCCGCGTGTTTTCTCGATTCGCTCTCCACGTTGAATCTGGCTGCGATGGGTTACGGGCTGCGTTACGATTACGGGATTTTTAAGCAGCGTATCGTCGATGGGCATCAGGTAGAGGAACCGGATCACTGGCTGAAGGACGGCACGCCGTGGGAAATCTCTCGCCCTGAGCACACGCAGGTTGTCCATTTCGGTGGACACGTTGAGTGTATCAGCAATAGCAACGGGGGACTCGAGTGGCGCTGGGTGGACACGGAAAAAGTGTTAGGCATGCCGTACGATATGCCGATTGTGGGCTACAGCGAGGCTGTGAATGTCCTGCGTCTCTGGTCAGCCAAAGCTGACGATGAGTTTCATCTTGATGACTTCAACCAAGGGTCGTATGTCGCTGCGGTGGAAAACAAGGTGCTGGCCGAGAACCTGACCAAGGTTCTCTATCCGAATGACAACGTTCTGGCGGGTAAGGAACTGCGTTTGCGCCAGCAGTACTTCTATGTCGCTTGCTCGCTGCAGGATATCCTGCGCCGCTTCCGCCTGCGCAATAACGACTGGACGACGCTGCCCTCAAAAGCATTTATCCACCTCAATGAAACGCATCCTGCGCTGGTGATCCCGGAACTGATGCGGATCTTGGTGGATCGCGAGGGAATAGACTGGGACACGGCCTGGTCCATCACGCGGGCGAGCACGGGCTACACGAACCACACCGTCCTGCCCGAGGCACTGGAGCGTTGGAGCGTGTCGATGATGGAACGGCTGTTGCCGCGCCACATGCAGATCATCTATGAGATCAACGGCCGCTTCCTGTGTCAGGTGGCGGCGATGTGGCCGGGCGACGAGGCGCGCCTCGCGCGCATGAGCTTGATCGACGAGCATGGCGAGAGGGCGGTCCGCATGGCGAATCTCGCGATCGTTGGCTCTAGTGCTGTCAACGGCGTCGCGAAGCTTCACACCGAGATCCTGAAGAAAACGCTCTTTAAGGATTTTTATGAAATGTATCCCTCCCATTTCTCAAACAAGACAAATGGGATCACGCCGCGGCGCTGGCTGTTGAAGGCCAACCCAGGACTCGCGGATTTGATTATGGAGGCGATTGGTGACGGGTGGGTCACCGATCTTGAGCAGTTGCGGGAACTGGAGAAGTTTCTGGACGACAAGGCGTTCCTCAAGCGTTTCCGTCAGGTCAAGCAGGAGAACAAAGCGCGTATGGCCGAGCACATCCACACGTTGGTCGGGGTTACGGTCTCACCGGACTCGATCTTTGACGTGTTGGTCAAGCGTCTGCATGAGTACAAGCGCCAGTTGTTGTTGACACTCTACATCATCGTGCTCTACAACCGCCTGGTGGCTGATCCGTCGTACGACATGCTGCCGCGCACCTTCATTTTTGCTGCCAAGGCCGCGCCCGGTTACGCGATGGCGAAATTGATCATCCGGTTGATCCACGGTGTCGCGGATGTGGTCAACAACAATCCGCGCATTAAGGACAAACTTCGTGTGGTTTTCCTGCCCGACTACCGCGTCTCGCTGGCTGAGCGGATTATTCCAGCCTCGAATGTCAGCGAGCAAATCTCGCTGGCCGGCACCGAGGCCTCGGGCACCGGCAACATGAAGATGATGTTGAACGGTGCGCTGACGCTCGGTACGTTCGACGGTGCCAACGTCGAGATCAACGAAGAGGTGGGCGATGAGAACATGTTCCTCTTCGGACTACGCGCGGAGGATGTCAGGGTCATGCGCCCAACTTATTCGTCACGTCACATCTACCACACGGATCCGGAGATCCGTCTGGCGATCGACATGATCCGGCGTAACGTCTTCTGTCTGCTTACGCCGGGTCTGCTGGATCCGATCGTGCAGTCGCTGTTGGACTTCAATGATCACTACATGCTGCTCGCGGACCTGCGCGACTACATGGAGACGCAAGACCAGGTCGACGCCCTCTATCGCGATCCTCTGGCTTGGGACCGCAAGGCCCTGATCAACGTGGCGCGCGCGGGGAGGTTCTCTTCGGATCGCACGATCCGTGAATACGCGCGCGATATCTGGCATGTGTCGCCTATCGATCTGTCGCACATCAAATGCTAAAAGGAGGCTTGCGCATGGAGCGTGTTGCACTCGTAACCGGCGGTGCGCGTGGTATCGGCTTGGGTATCTCCAAGGCGTTGGCGCGTGAAGGATATGTGTTGGCGGTGTGCGGTACGCGTTCCGCCGAGGCGGCCGCTCCGCAGCTTGAGGCATTGCAACAGTGTGGCGGCGAGGTCTGTTACATTCAGGCCGATGTCTCGCTGGCGGCCGACCGGTCGCGGCTGCTGGAGGCGGTGCGTGCGCGTTTCGGCGCGCTCCATGTGCTAGTCAATAATGCCGGTGTTGCGCCGCAGGTACGCGCGGATCTGCTCGATGCGAGTGAAGAGAGTTTCGAGCGCGTGATGCGGATCAACCTGCAAGGTCCTTACTTCCTGACACAGGCGGCGGCGCGCTGGATGGTTGAACAACGCCGCGCAGACGCCGTGTTCCGCGGATGCATCGTCAACATCGGTTCGGTGTCGGCGGAGGTGGCTTCAGTTTCACGCGGCGAGTATTGCGTCGCCAAAGCCGGCGTGACCATGATGACGCGCCTGTTTGCGAGTCGGCTGGGGCAGGAGGGTGTGACGGTGTACGAAGTGCGCCCCGGGATTATCCGCAGCGATATGACGGGGCCGGTTCAGGACAAGTATGACGCGCTTATCGCAGACAGTGACCTGTTGATCCAGAAACGCTGGGGCGAACCCGAAGATGTGGGACGCGCCGTTGCGTCGCTGGCGCGCGGGGATTTCCCGTACTCAACCGGCCAGATCGTGTATGTGGACGGGGGACTCTCTGTGCAGCGGCTGTGAGTGAACCGTCATGAAAACGACGTGCTGCCATACGCTGGTGATCGGTTCGGGGGCGGCGGGACTTCAGGCCGCTGTGCAACTCCGCTGTCGCGGGATCGATACGTTGATCGTCACGGAAGGGGTGCGCAAAAGCACGTCGATCAATACCGGCAGCGATAAGCAGACTTACTACAAGCTCGGGTTGTGCGGCGCGGAGCCGGACTCCATTTTCGCGATGGCGACTGCCTTGTCGGCTGCGGGCGGTATGCACGGCGATCTCGCCGTGGCTGAAGCGGCTGGTTCGGTGCATGCCTTTGCGCATCTGGTGGCGCTCGGTGTGCCGTTTCCGCATGACGCCTACGGCCAGTTTCCAGGATACAAGACCGATCACGATCCGGCGCGACGCGCCACGTCGACCGGGCCCTATACCTCGCGCGACATGTGCGTGGCGTTGTTGCGCGAAGTGCGTCGGCTGGGCGTGCCGATCCATGAACGGTGTTCAGTGACGTCGTTGCTGGTGAGCGGATCGGGCGCGCGGCGGCGTGTCTGCGGGGCGTTGGCTTTGGACGCCTCCGGTGCCTGGTGCGCCTACCGCGCCGAGAATGTGGTGTTCGCGGTCGGCGGTTTCGGTGGGCTGTATGCGGCCAGCGTCTATCCCGCCTGTCATCTGGGCGGCATCGGGTTGGCTTTCCGCGCGGGCGCGGCGGCGCGTAACCTGCCCGATTCCCAGTACGGTCTGGCTTCGATACGTCCGCGCTGGAATGTGTCGGGGAGCTACATGCAGGTGGTGCCGCGCCTGATTTCGACGGGAGCCGACGGTCATTCCGACGAACGCGAATTCCTGCTGGATGCGGGTGCCGATCCGGCGCAGATGTATAGCCTGTTGTTCCTGAAGGGTTACCAATGGCCTTTCGATGCGCGTCGGGCGGAGACGGGCTCGTCGCGGATCGACCGGCTGGTCTATGACGAGCGCGAGGTCAAGGGGCGTCGTGTGTTTCTTGACTTCCGCCGTAATCCTGTCGGTTTTCAATTTGATGCGTTGTCTGAAGAGGCGCGCAGCTATCTAGCGCGTTCCGGTGCCACGGGGCGTACACCGTTCGCCCGCCTGCAAAAGCTGAATCCAGGCGCGGTCGCCTTCTATGGCGAGCACGGGGTGGACCTGGCTGAGCAGCCGTTGGAGATCGCGCTCTGTGCACAGCACAACAACGGCGGGCTGGCCGCCTCGCTCTGGTGGGAGTCGATCAATTTGTCGCATCTCTTTCCGGTGGGCGAAGTCAACGGCTCACACGGCGTGGGACGTCCAGGCGGCTCGGCGCTCAACGCGGGACAGGTGGGTGCGATGCGGGCGGCGGCGTTTATCGCCGCGCGTTATGGCGGTTCGACGCTGAGCGATGAAACCTTCGAGGCAGCGTTGGCCTCTGTGTACGACGCGGATCGCGAATACGATGCACGTTGCCGTCAATCGCAGTGGACGTGGCGCGCATGTCGAAACGAGTTTCAACAGCGCATGAGCCGGTACGGCGCGCACTTGCGCCAAGCGGCGGCGTTGGAGCGGGCGGTCGCGGCGGCGCGGGCGCAGGTGCGGCGGCTTGAACGCGAGGGGTGTCGGGCGGAACGTCCGGCGGAACGGATCAAGGCGTTTGAAAACCGTCAACTCTGTACGGCGCATGCGGTTTATCTTTCGGCGCTGGCGTACAGCGTCCGTTCGGGCGTGGGCAGCCGAGGCTCGTCGCTGGTGGTGGACGAACAGGGTGCGGTGATTCCTGAAGATCCTGCTTTTCGCGCACAGGTGTTGGAAAC
>Ga0255340_1005039_pt1 | contig 12314 bp, 11 predicted proteins | sample wastewater_treat_7_FD_192417 | JGI IMG/M metagenome (GOLD analysis project Ga0255340, IMG submission 192417) | Wastewater microbial communities from Lulu Island WWTP, Vancouver, Canada - plant10 | ecosystem: Engineered > WWTP > Wastewater > Unclassified | place: Canada: Vancouver, British... | reverse complement strand
CAAAAAGACCCCGGCTCAGGTTTTACCCGCCGTGATCATCCATACTGCAAGCGACAGGAAAAATTCTCTTTCCTCCCGATTTGTCCCCCGCCGTAGCCGAAGACAAAATTTTGCCAGGAAAGAATCGTTTTGGAAATAATCACTAAAAAGCCAGGTGGGGTAAGAAAAAGGCGTTTATGAAAAAAGGACACATTAGAAACATCGCCATCATCGCGCACGTTGATCATGGCAAAACGACACTGCTCAATGCCCTGATGAAGCAAACGGGCGCTTTCAGCACCAGCCGCGAAGTGGAAGACCGCGTCATGGACTCGATGGACCTGGAAAAGGAGCGCGGCATCACGATTGCGGCCAAAAATACGGCGATACAATTCAATGGCGTGAAGATTAACATCGTGGACACGCCCGGCCATGCCGATTTCGGAGGCGAGGTGGAGCGCAGCCTCAACATGGTGGATGGAGCGATCCTGCTGGTGGATGCCAGCGAAGGCCCACTACCTCAGACCCGCTTTGTGCTCAAAAAAGCACTGGAGAAGGATCTGCCTCTTATTGTCGTGATAAACAAAATCGACCGTCCTGACGCGCGCATCCCGGAGGTCATTTCCGAAACTTACGATCTTTTCATCGACCTGGGCGCGCTGGAGCGACAAATCGAGTTTCCCATCATATACACCAACGCCAAAGCGGGTACCGGCGGTAAAAACCCCGGAGACATTGCCGCAAATCTCGAGCCACTTTTGCAGGCCGTCATCGATACCATCCCGCCACCGGCGGGCGACGACAGGGCCAATGTACAATTTCTGGTGACCAATCTCGATTACGACTCTTATGTCGGGCAGATTGCCATCGGGCGGCTCCAGGCAGGGAGACTGGAAATGAACAGCCTCTACACTCTTTGCGCCCTAGACGGCCTGCGGGCAGGCGTCAGGTTCTCCGCGCTCTACACTTTTTCCGGCCTCACCAAAAAGACGGTTCGCTCGGCCGAAGCGGGCGACATCATCGCGCTGGCCGGTGTGGACGGGGTCAAAATCGGCGACACCATCTCATCGGCGGATAACCCCGTGGCGCTCCCCCGTCTGGTGGTCGATGAGCCCACCGTTTCCATGGTCTTTTGTGTCAATGACGGTCCTTTTGCGGGAAGAGACGGCCGCTACCTGACTTCACGCCACCTGCTGGAGAGACTGGAAAAGGAAGCTCTGGGCAATGTGGCAGTGCGCATCAAAAAACTGGCGCGCACCGACGCATTTGAGGTGTGCGGGCGTGGCGAGCTGCAAATGGCCGTGCTCATCGAAACGATGAGGCGGGAGGGATTTGAGCTCGCCGTTTCCAAACCTCAGGTGATTACAAAAACAATTGACGGGAAAGTTTATGAGCCGGTGGAGCGTCTGTTTGTCGATATCCCCGAAGAGTTTGTCGGTCGCATTACGGAGAAACTCTCCGGCCGCAGAGGGAGGCTCGAAAGTCTGGTTAATAAAGGAAGCGGCCGTGTGGGCATGGAATTTCTCATTCCATCGCGGGGACTTATCGGCTTTCGCAGTCAGTTTCTCACCGACACCAAAGGCGGCGGCGTAATGAATTCCCTTCTGGAAGATTACGCGCCCTGGTTCGGAGCCATCCCCCAGCGAAACACCGGTGTGCTGGTCGCAGACCGCGCCGGCCGAGTCACGGCTTATGCTTGCTATGCGATGGAAGACCGGGGGGAAATGCTGGTGGATGTGGGCACAGAGGTTTATGCCGGCATGATCGTGGGCGAGCGTAACCGTCCGCAGGATTTAAACGTCAACATCGTCAAGGAAAAGAAGCTTACCAACATGCGGGCATCCACAGCTGACGCCACCGTCATTTTACGGCCGCCGCGCATTTTGTCGCTGGACCAAGCAATTGAATTTATCGCCGCAGACGAGCTCGTCGAGGTCACACCGCAAAACGTGCGCCTGAGAAAAACGGAGCTTGACGCCTCCAAAAGACAGATGAAGGCACGAAAAGACGGCTGAACGCCAAACATCGGAAGCACGGACCTCCTTCAAATATCTTTTTCGCGCCGCGCTGTGCACAGTCCTTTCTTCTCCTGCTTCAGCATGCTTCAGCAAATAACCCCTCCCGGGGCGATGAAAATCAGACCGCGGTGATTCTTAAGGGGTGATCTTCGTCAGAAACGCATCCACAATACCGGCGGAGTTTTTGTAGTTGCTCTTGCCGAAATCAGAGCCGAAATTGACATTACCTGCGAAAGCACCGGTCATGTAAAGGGTGCCCGTCTGATTCAGTGTAATTCCCAGTCCCTGGTCATCATCCCCCCCTCCGATACGCCTCGTCCAGCCGTAAGTACCATCCTGGTTGATCTTTGTGATAAAAATATCTGTCGAGCCAGCCGAAATTTTTGAATCGCTTCCCCCGAAGCCGGCGGCGAAATTGACCGTCTGTTCAAAACTGCCGCCCAAATAGATATTCCCCGCTCCGTCCACGGCAATAGCATCAGCGCGGTCAATGCCGGCACCGCCCATCCCTCTGGTCCAGCCGTAATCACCGTCGCCGGTGACCTTGGTGAGGAAAATATCGTCATGGCCGTTTGAGCTGATCTCATCGGCTCCGCTTGGAAAATCAGCCGCGAAATCGGGGCTGCCTTGAAAGCTGCCTGTGATGTAGATATTGCCCGTGGCATCGGCACCAAGTCCGTAGGCAGCATCGTCACCGGCTCCGCCGATAGTTTTTGTCCAGCCGTAGGTGCCGTTGGCATTTATTCGTGTAATGAAAGCATCCGCACCGCCTAAAGAGGTTTTATTATCTGTCGCGCCAAAATCCGCCCTAAAGTTTACAGCGTTTCTGAAATAACCGGTGATATAAACATTGTCCGAGGAATCAACGGCAATCCCGTAGGCAACATCGTTACCGTTGCCGCCGATAGTTTTTGTCCAGCCGTAGGTGCCGTCGGCATTGATTTTTGTAACGAAGATATCCGCACCGCCACCGGAACTTTTGTTCTCGGTGCCTGTAAAATCGGCGGCAAAATTGACCGTATCTTCAAAACCTCCGGCAATATAAACATTACCCGAAGCGTCAACGGTGATTCCGTAAGCAACATCGTTGGCGGTGCCGCCGATAATTTTTGTCCAGCCGTAGTTACCGTTGGCAGTGATTTTTGTAATGAAGATATCCGTACCACCGGCCGAGGTTTTGGGATCGGCGGCGTTAAAATCTTCCCGAAAGTTCACAGCGTTTCTGAAGCGACCGGCAATGTAAATATTGCCGGAAGCATCGACGGCAATCCCGTAGGCAGCATCATTACCGGGGCCTCCGATACGCCTCGTCCAGCTGTGGTTACGGCTGGCATTGATTTTTGTAATGAAGATATCCGCACCGCCATCCGAGGTTTTGGTCTCGGTGCCGCCGAAATCAGCGGCAAAGTTGACCATCTGCTCAAACTGGCCACCGATATAGATGTTTCCCTCTGTGTCCACGGCAATACCGCGGGCAGCGGTAATGCCTGTACCACCGCCGAAGTGATTTGACCAATTGTATTCGGGCAAGCCGCCGACCGGCAGCACACTGCCGCCACCGCCTTCGCCTCCCCCCCCGCCACCACCCCCGCAGCCGGCAAATGCAAACAAAAAAGCGCAATACACGGCAACCGCCGCTAAAACAGCGAGCCATTTTCTATCCATAGATTAAGCTCCTTCAAAAGATAAGGTGTGTTCGTATGCAGAAATAATACATAGGTAATCAGGGCGTGTCAATAAATAAAATGCCACCCCAAAAAAAATCTGCGACGAACGCTCAAAACGTGGGGAAGCAAGACAAGCAGGACGGGAAGGATGAGCCGCATGAGGAACGGGGAGGTGATCCGTTTACAGGGGGGAAGGAAGGCAGAAAAAAGGCTGATGCACAGTGTGTCACGGCAGGGCGGGCAAAAAGGCCGCATTTTCAGGCGTCGTTTAGTCCTCCCGGAGATGACTCCGCTTCTGGCCTTTAAATACGTCCGGTTGCGGGCCAGGCTTACAGACCCGCAACCGGACAGGACCATTGACTAAACAGCCCCTTGTCAAATGCTAGTAGTATTTACCGGCAATATAGTCACTGAGCTGATTGATGAGAAAATCTTTTTGTGAAATGACCAGCTTCACGACGTCGCCGATGGAGATAATACCAATAAATTTATTCTTTTCGAAAACAGGCAAATGGCGCACATGCTTGCCTGTCATCAGTACCATCGCGTCCTCCACTCTCGTGTCCGGCGTGACGGAAAACAGGTTGGTGGACATGACCTCCTGCACCAGCGTGTTTTTCGAGCTTTTCCCCTGAAGAATAATTTTTCTGGCGTAGTCTCTCTCTGAAAGTATACCGACAACTTTTTTATTCTCCATGACAACCAGGGCGCCGATTTCCTTTTCGCTCATCTTTTCGAGCGCTTCATATACGGTCGCCTTCGGGGAAATGGACTGGATCTTACCGTCTTTCGCACTGAGAATATCCCTGACGTGACTCATAGAATGCCTCCTCTTTTTTTATTGTCGATCCTGGTTTTATTCTAAAGCATCTGAGTGTAAAAATAAAGATGTAATTACAAAATTTGTTCGTGCCGCCCTGAAACGGGGCAATCGTAAAAACAGTCGGTTCATGCTCCGTTCCCATGTGGAGGAGAATACAGGACAAAGTATTTCCTCAAAGGAGATTTCTTCCTTGACAAGATTTTACCGGCTGTGTTACGAAAAGCGCAATATTGGATGAATTGATAAAAAATGCTAAAAACAATTCCTGATAAAAAATGGTGGTGGTGGACGAAAAACGTCTGCCCTTAAGCTCCAGAAAATCGAGCATGGGCGGGGGAAGCTCTTCCCATGACTCGCAAACATGATGTAATGCCGTGGGAAGAAAAGCTCCATGGCATTTTTTTTAGCCCACCGCCGCTGTAAAGCGCGGCAAACCGGCGCATATTACTTTTAAGGAGAGAAAATATGGAACAGATCAAAACATTTCTGGAGGAGAGAGAAATACCGCGTCAGTGGTACAATGTGATGGCAGACCTGCCCACTCCCATGAAACCACCGCTGCATCCGGGTACAGGCCAGCCGATCAAACCCGAAGACATGGCGGCGATTTTCCCGATGAATATCATCGAGCAGGAAGCAACCACCCAAAGATGGATCGACATTCCCGAAGAAGTGCTCCAGAAATATCTCCTGTGGCGCCCCTCTCCCCTGTATCGTGCGCGCAACTTCGAAAAGCTGCTGGGCTGCCCGGTGAAGATTTATTACAAAAATGAAGGTGTAAGCCCGGCCGGCTCTCACAAACCAAACGCGGCCATTCCGATGGCGTATTTTAACAAAGTAGCCGGAACCAAACGCATCACCACGGAAACCGGCGCCGGTCAGTGGGGTTCGGCCCTGGCGATGGCCTGTCAGATGTTCGGCCTTCCCTGCCGTGTTTATATGGTGCGCATCAGCTATGACCAGAAACCCTACCGCCGGATGATGATGAATGCCTGGGGGGCCGAATGTCTGGCAAGTCCGACTAATCTGACTCAGGCGGGCCGCAGTGTATTGGCTGAGCACCCTGATTCTCCCGGTTCTCTGGGCATTGCCATCAGCGAGGCGATCGAAGATGCGGTGACCACGCCCAACACAAAATACGCTCTGGGAAGTGTGTTGAACCACGTCCTTTTGTACCAGTCGATTATCGGCCTCGAGGCTCAGAAGCAGATGGCAAAATTGGGAGAATATCCGGATGTCGTCATGGGCTGCTGCGGTGGAGGAAGTAACTTCGCGGGGCTTGCGCTGCCCTATGTTTCCGATTTGTTCACAGGTAAGAACGTCAAGATCGTAGGGGCGGAGCCGACTTCCTGCCCGACAATGACCAAAGGACCGTTTGCCTACGATTTCGGCGATCTGGCCAAATCCACACCGCTTCTGCCCATGTACACGCTGGGGCATGACTATATCCCTGCTCCGATTCACGCGGGCGGACTGCGCTATCACGGCATGGCGCCCATCATCAGCCATCTGGTGCGTGAGAATTTTATCGAGCCCAGGGCCTACGATCAGCTCAAAACCTTCGACGCGGGTATCAAATGGGCGCGCTCCGAAGGATTCATTCCCGCACCGGAAACAAACCACGTGATCGCGGCCGTGGTGGATGAGGCGATGCGCGCCAAAGAAGAAGGGAAAGAGAAAGTCATCCTCTTCAACTGGAGCGGCCATGGCCTGGTGGATCTGTCGGCATACGACGCCTATCTGTCCGGAAAGCTTCAGGCCTATGAACTGCCGGATGAGGAGATTGAAAAGGCGCTCTTGGCCATTAAGGATTTCCCCAAACCATAACGTCAGATTTTCTTAATAAAACGGCGATGAATAAAACCGCCGCTGCAAAAGCCGTCAGAGCAATAAATCTCTTGACGGCTTTTCTTTTTTTCGCCAAGCTGACACACGATGGAAACACAGCACGACTCAAAAATAACGCGTTGCCCGAAGCTGGGCGATGAAATCACTTTCTCATATTGCCTGCGTGAAGCCGGCGATCTGCCCTGCCCGCGTATTATCCGCTGCTGGCAGGCCGCGTTCGACGTAGTCAGTGTCCTCAGGGGGCGCCTCTCCGACAAACAATGGGAACTTTTTACAAGCGCCGTCCCTGAGAGCAAAATAAGCAATCTGGTCGATCTCATTGAGCAGGCCAAGAGACGGACATGAAAAATCTAGATCTGTTCTCACAGGGAACACAAAACGACATCCTCGCAACCGCACCTCTGGCTGAGCGTATGAGACCGCAAACGCTCGATGAATATATCGGCCAGGAACATCTCACCGGCGCGGGCACACTGCTTCGCCACGCCATTTTGGAAGACAGGCTTTTTTCCATGATTTTCTGGGGGCCGCCCGGTTCCGGGAAAACCACGCTGGCGCGCATCCTGGCCGGTGAAACGAAAGCCAATTTCGTCTCTTTTTCGGCCGTACTCTCCGGTGTCAAAGAAATCAGGCAGGTCATCGACGACGCCAAAGAGGTTTGGGAGGGCAAAAAGAAAAAAACTATTCTGTTCGTCGATGAAATCCATCGTTTCAACAAAGCTCAACAGGACGCTTTTTTACCGCACGTCGAAAGCGGCCTGATCACACTTGTCGGCGCAACAACCGAAAATCCTTCCTTCGAGGTCATCGCGCCTCTTCTTTCCCGTACGCGCGTCCTGACGCTCAAGCCATTTACCAATGACCATCTGCTGGCGATCCTCAGGCGCGCACTTGACGATACTTCAAAGGGGCTGGGAACATTATCCATCCGTGCCGATGATGATGCTCTCGATTTCATTGCCGGTATTTCCGACGGCGACGCGCGCACGGCGCTGGGTAATCTGGAAGCGGCCGCATCGCTGGTCAGCGGCCTGGCCGCCGGCGAGAGAATAATTACCGCCCAGAAAGCAAGAGAAGCGCTGGCAAAAAAGGCGCTTTTATACGACAAGGAAGGCGAAGAACATTACAATCTGATCTCCGCTTTTCATAAAAGCATGCGCGGCTCCGATCCGGATGCCACACTGTACTGGCTGGGACGCATGCTCGCCGCCGGCGAGGACCCGATGTATATCCTGAGGCGCATGGTACGTTTCGCTTCCGAAGATGTGGGTAACGCCGACCCACAGGCTCTCGTCGTCACCATGGCGGCCCAACAGGCCTTTCATTTCATCGGCCTGCCGGAGGGCGAGCTGCCCATCGCCCAGGCGGCTGTTTATCTGGCCACAGCGCCCAAAAGCAATTCTTTGTACGCGGGCTACGGCCGCACCAAAGATTTAATAGCCAAAACCGGCTCGCTGCCTGTGCCGCTCCATATCCGCAACGCACCGACAAAACTGATGAAAGAGCTGGAATACGGCAAAGGCTACCAGTATGCCCATGATTATCCGGATGCATTTGTCGCCCAGGAGTATCTGCCGGAAAAACTGCAAGGAACGGTTCTTTATTCCCCGAAAGACTCAGGCTTTGAAAAAACTATCGGGGAGAGAATCAGCGCATGGCGTGCACAAAAAGCCGCCCAGGTAAAGAAATAAAAAACGGGAGGCCGGTTTGACGACCTCCCAGGGAGAGAAGATGAAGGGTTGGAAACCTTCCGGGTTATTTTTGCTGTCGGCTAATCATGCCCGTAATTTTTTAGTCGACGCTAACTTTTCCATTCTGCTTCTTTTTAAGCATAGAGCATGCCATAATTTCTACAAGAGATTCAGACTATTGATTTAACTGAATATTTCAACAAATCCACCTTGAGAGCCAAACGGGCAAAATTAGCCCAGCCGGCAATAAGTGTCGGAACAATTGCCTTCCCGTGCAAAAAAGCCAAATAAATACAATCATATATAAAAAACGACAAAAAATGCCTTCGCTCGACAAAAATGTCGAAAGCTCTGCTATTTACCGTTGACATTTATCTTCAATAGTTTAAGATGCCCACAACTTTAGTAAGGTCATCTTTATTTGGATTTTTATGAGATTTTTACGAAAAAGCGAAACTATTTGGCGTACTACACGCGCCTATGACGGCAGTTTTCTTCAGCCGATTGCCGTCGGCCTTGTTTCGGCGATTTTGGTCACGCTGATTCTCATCATGGGCTTTCTCGACATGAGGCGCGGCGAGACCAATCTCATCGGCCTGATGGAAGACCAGGCCCTCTCCACGGTCGCTGTTTTGCAGCGCCTGACAGAAGAAAATCACAAAAGGATTACTGCACGGGCCCCAAAGTCACCCCTGAAAGAAAAATCTGCCCGTGAGGAAGAAGATGATTTTATTAAAAAATATTTTTCCGAAGCCATCACTGCATTGACCTGGAAATTATATTACGAACACAAAAAGCAAAATATCATTGACAATGAGTATCTAAAAAAATTCGCCGCAGACAACCATCTTTGGTACGTGGGCATACTTGACCGCCAGGGCAACGCAATCTTCCAAAGCAGGGACCTGATAGCGGATGAAACCGAACTGCTCCCTGTCGGGATAAACCTAACTACCTTGACTGCATTGGGAATGCTCCAGGAAATCCGAAAGATCGGTTTTCTCGCCCTCAAACGTCATGATGAAGATGACATCATTGTGCTCACGCTCGACAAACATAGTGCTGCGTATTGGGGATTGAAGGTTGCTGTCGAACGGGCAATCGATAAAATGGGGGAAGGCAACGGGGTTATCTATCTGCAGATTTTCGACAATAAGGGTCAACTTCTGAGCATGACCGGCTCCATGCCGGAAGAGCTCCCGGGGAAAGATATTGGACAAGGTGGCATTCTGTCGGGCAAGGAAAAGATAAAAACCAGAAAATTGAACACTAATAGCGCAAAAATACTGGATATAATGACTCCTTTTTTCATTCATGAAAAAATTGAGGGGTATGTGCGCATCGGCCTTGATCGAAGCTCGATGGATACCATCATGGTTGAGAACCGCCAGAATATCGTGATTTTCATGCTGCTCGTAGTCGTCATCGCTCTTGTTTCCATGTGGCTTTTATACCGTGACCAGAACCGCCATCTGTCCGGTATAATCGACATGGAGCGACGCCTGGAAAAAGCGGAGCGCCTCTCCTCACTGGGTATGCTTGCGGCCGGCGTCGCGCATGAAATCCGTAACCCGTTAAACGCTATCAGTATGGCCGCCCAAAGACTCAAAAGAGATTTCGTTCCGGCCGATGAAATGAAATCCGCTGAATTCCAGAATCTTTCCGGCGTTGTCCGCGACGAAATCCGGCGGCTAAACGCAATTATTGAAGAGTTTCTCTCATTTTCAAAAAGCAGACGATTGGAGTTGAGCGACTTTTCCGTCACGGAAATTTTACAAAAAATCGTCCAACTGGTAAGGGAAGAGGCTGTTTCACGAAATATCATACTGGAAACCAAGTGGCCCTCCACACCGATGATCATCCCTATGGATATCAACAAGCTGCAGCAGGCCTTCCTGAATTTTATAAAAAACAGCATGGAATCCATATCCGGAAAGGGCAGAATCACCATCAAAGTGGAAAAGCAAGGGAAAGATAACATTGTGGTGAGTATCTCCGACACCGGTTGCGGCATGAGAGAAGAGGAAATGGAAAAGATCTTCAACCCGGAATATACGACAAAGGAAAAAGGTCTGGGACTGGGAATGCCTCTGGCCATGGAAATTATCCGCGGCCACGGAGGTGATGTGCGCGTCATCAGCAGGCGCGGTCTGGGCACTACTTTTGAAATTCTCCTGCCGGTGAAGAGAAGCGGCGGACAAAATTAAGCAGGGGCTGAAAACCATGAGACAACTCGATATCCTGATTGTCGAAGACGGCCGTTCCCAGCGGGAAATGCTGCGCGATTTTCTCGTCTCTGAGGGCCATCGGGTGATGGAGGCGGAAAACGGGGAATCTGCAATAAGAACTGCTACCGCCAATCATTTCGATCTGGTTTTGCTTGATTACAAAATGCCGGGCATGAACGGCCTGGAAGTGCTCAAAGAAGTCAAAAAAATCAACCGGGAAATCGATGTCGTCATCATTACCGCCTACGGCACCATCGAAACTGCGGTGGAAGCCATCAAGGCTGGCGCGATCGACTATATCACCAAGCCGGTCGAGCTCGATGAACTGCTTCTTTTGCTGGAGCGTATCACAGAGAGGCGTGGGCTCATCCGCGAAAACGAGCTTTTAAAGAAAGAGCTCGAAAAACACAGCGTCACGACAGGGAAAATAATTTACAAAAGCCCGCGCATGATTGAACTGGTCAACATGGCCAGCCGCGTCGCGGCCAGCCGTGCCTCTGTGCTCATTCAGGGAGAAAGCGGCACCGGCAAGGAAGTAATGGCCCGCCTCATTCATCAATTAAGTCCCCGCGCCCATAAACCACTTATTGTCGTCAACTGTGGCGCGCTGCCGGAAAATCTGCTGGAGAGTGAACTCTTCGGCCATGAAAAAGGAGCGTACACCGGGGCCGGGTCGCGCCGTATCGGGCGCTTCGAGGAGGCCGACGGCGGCACTCTTTTTCTTGATGAAATCGGCGAGCTCAGCCCCGCCATTCAGGTCAAACTGTTGAGGTTTCTTCAGGAGCGCGAGATATCACGTCTGGGCAGCAATCTCACCATCTCCGTGGATGTACGCATCATCAGCGCCAGCAATCGCGACCTCGACGCCATGGTCAAGGAAGAAACGTTTCGTGAGGATCTTTTTTATCGCCTGAAAGTAGTCGCCCTGTCGCTTCCGCCGCTGCGCGAAAGAAAAGAGGACCTGCCGGCACTCATCGATCATTTTCTGGAGAAGTTTGCCGCAGAAAACGGCAAAATCATCAAGGGAGTCACCTCCGAAGCACGCGACATGCTTATAAAATACGACTATCCGGGAAACGTCAGAGAGCTCGTCAACATTATCGAAAGGGCCGTCGTCATCGCCCGTGACGAGTACATCAGCATTGACGACCTTCCTTTTAAAAGCGTTGCCGTGGAAACAGCGGCAGAAAAATCACACGGCACGCTGCGGGATTCGCTCGAAGAACTGGAAAGGCGGCTGATTTGTGAGGCCATGAACAAGGCATCCGATAACCAGACACGCGCCGCCGATATGCTGGGCATGTCCGAAAGAATGCTGCGCTATAAACTTAAAAAATATGATCTGAAAAATTAGGCATCGATGCCTGCGACGTTTTCGGTGCCGCTTGTCGCCATGCCGCCGAAAAAGTACTTTAAGGCGGTTAGTCACAAGAAGACTGAATAAAACGGAGTCCCACATATGAACCGGTTGGCGAAAATTATCGATTTCCATAGGCGCAAGCGTACCATCGCCAAGCTGTATAAAAAAGCTGTTGGCTGTAAACCAAACCTCGTCACCCCCTACTGCAGCACCGAAAAAATACAATACCGGAAGCTCTACGGCAATCATGCATTCTATGCTCTTCTGGCCGATAAGTACAAGGTACGCGAATATGTCGCCGGACGGGCAGGCACAAAGTATCTGGTCCCCCTGTTGTCTGTATGTGAGGAACTAACGCCCGAAATACTAACGGCATTACCAACCCCTTTCATCATCAAATGCAACCACGGATGTAAATGGCACAGGATCGTAAAAGACATAAAACTTATCAATATTGCAGAAACGGTGCATTATTTCAATGAAACCTTAAAACTCAAGTACAGTGCAGCGTCCGGAGAAAGGCACTATGATTTCATCGAGCCGAAAATCATCGTCGAAAAGCTGCTGGACGACAACTCAGACGGGACTTTCGCCAATAGATCGTTCTAATCGCTGAAAGCCTTTACAGGGTGGGCTTTCAGGGGCTTTTGTGCGATTACATACTATCAATCTGTGAATTATGGAGGGTAATAAAAAATAT